>Ga0209633_10005120_pt1 | contig 11597 bp, 14 predicted proteins | sample Cruoilmetagenom1_FD_187290 | JGI IMG/M metagenome (GOLD analysis project Ga0209633, IMG submission 187290) | Oil polluted marine microbial communities from Coal Oil Point, Santa Barbara, California, USA - Sample 1 (SPAdes) (version 2) | ecosystem: Environmental > Aquatic > Marine > Oil seeps ... | reverse complement strand
GGTTGACTCCTTAATTAAAAAATAGTCTGTATAATATCTATAGTTTCTTAACAAAAAATTACATTTTAATTTTTAGTCATTAAAACATCTATTAAGATGTTTTTCATTCATTGGTTTAGTAGCCAATGATACTACAATCGCAACAATAATTGAAAGTGGCAATGCAATTATTAATGCATCTACAAATATTATTTTTCCACTTAGAAGTGAATTTGTACCAAATAAAGTTTGACAAATTCCTAGCTCTTTTGCCTCTTTAAAATGAACAAACATCAACCAAAAAGAGGAAACAACAAGACCAACTATCATAGAAGCAATAGCTCCTTGTTTTGTCATCCTTTTCCAAAACAATCCACCTACAAATGCAGGTAAAAATATAGAAGCACATAAAGCAAAAAAGATAGCTGTACTTCTTGCTATAATTGCTGGTTGCTGATCAAAAGCATACGCTAAAGCAACAGCAAAAGATATCATTACCACAATTCCAACTCTTGTAACCATTGTTGAGTTCATGTTTTTTTTACTTAACTGTTCAACTAAATCTCTACCAACTGCTGTTCCCATAGTATGAAATTGAGAAGATAAAGTACTCATAGCAGCACTAATTAAAGCAAAAAGAAAAATAAATGAAAACCACTGCGGCATAGCATCATTGATAAAATGTGGTATAACTTTTCCAATACTCCCTGCACTTTGAAGAGCATTTTTCCCATCATTAAACTCAAAATACCACGCATTGGTTAAAGCCCCAACAATAAAAATAAACCCTGTCATAGAGATGATAAAAATACCACCAATTAAAACAGCACGATTTAACTCTTTTTTACTTTTTACTGTCATAAATCTTACTACAAGTTGTGGTTGTGCCAAAACTCCTATTCCAACACCTAAGGTAATAGTTGTAATTACAAATAACCAACCTTGTGAGAAAAACTGAGGCATAGAACTCCACCCTTCAAAGCCCCAAAGCATAGAGAGCTTCATCATAAAGTCAGCACCTCCTGGTTGTAACTCTTTTAAACTTACATCCGCAAGTGGTGCAACTGTTTGACCCCATACAAGTTGGAGTTTTGTATATGCTTGATCCACACCACCAAGTGAATCAATAGTAAATACCAATAATATTGCCATAGCAACAAACATAATAGTACCTTGCAAAGCATCTGTAAGCATAACACCTTTTAAACCACCTGCTATTACATATGCTGTGATGATAATAGAAAATACAAATAAAGCAACATTATAATCAACTTGAAAATACAATGAGATAAAATGTGTTCCACCTATTAAAACAGCTGTTGCATATAAAGGCATAAAAAGTAAAATGATAATCGCCCCAAAAATTTGAATAAACTTAGAGTCAAATCTTTTTGCTAAAAATTCAGGAAATGTATGAGCATTAAGTCTATACCCCATCTTTCTTGTTGGGTTTCCTAAAAACACAAATGCCACAAAAATACCTACAAAAATATTAAAAAAAGTTAACCATAAAAGAGATTGTCCAAGCCAAGCTGCAACACCACCAAAGCCTACAATTGCAGCAGTTGATATAAAAGTAGCACCATAACTAAGTGCCATTATAAATGGATGTGTATCTCTTCCAGCGATAAGATAATCTTCTGTTGATTTTGTTTGTTTATATCCTAAAAATCCCAAATACCCAACAACTGCTAAATAAAGAATAATAATTATATTTTCAAATATACCCATTATAATTTTTCCTCTATTTTATCTTCTGACTTAGCCCATGTTTTAGCTTTTTTATTCACACTCTCTTCGCCATCTTTATTCCAGTTTACAGCACCATAATAGATACAAAGAAAAGTACTAATAATAGTAAGCCAAAATGCTAAATTTACCCCAAAATCGAAATATTCCACAGTTTTTCCTTTTAAATATAATATAAGAATAGTTTATTATAATATTTATTAAAGCATTTTGAAAGAATATTATAATTGTAACAAATTCCAAATATTTTATAAAATTACACAATTATTGTAAAACTCAAAGAATAAATAAAGTATAATGAGATAAATTTTTAAATTATTAGGAAAAATGAACTATGAAACAAACATTAATGGGAAACGATGCAATTGCTTGGGGATTAATCCATGCAGATGTAGATATGGTTTCTGGATATCCTGGAACCCCTTCAAGTGAGATACTAACAGTTGTTCAAAAAATAAAAGCAAAACTAGGACTTGACACTTATGCCGAATGGGGAACAAATGAAAAAGTTGGATTTGAAGTAGCATATGCAGGGGCAATTGCAGGTAAAAGAACCTGTGCCACTATGAAACAAGTTGGTCTTAATGTTGCTTCTGATGCACTTATGAGTGCTGCATATATTGGAAACCTAGGTGGAATGCTTTTAGTTGCTGCTGATGATCCTGGTTTTCACTCTTCTCAAACAGAACAAGATAGTAGAATATTTGCGAAATTTGCAAGAATTCCAGTTCTTGACCCAGCGACTCCACAAGATGCTTATGATTTCACAAAACTAGGTATTGAGATATCTGAAAAGTTTCAAATCCCTGTAATGTTTCGACCTGTTATGAGAGTTTGTCATGCAAGAGAGATTATAAAGATGGATAATGAGACAAACTATACACCAAATAAAGGTGAATTTAAAAGAGATGTTCCAAGATGGGGAGCAGTTCCACGAAAAGATAGATACCCACAAGGGATAGAACAACTTAACAGAATCGAAACTCTCAAAGAGTTTAACTGGGAAACTTTTTTAAGTAAAGAGTTTGATAAATGTAACAGAGATGATTTATTAATAATTACAAGTGGAACTGGATATGGTTTTGCGAAAGAGACTTTAGTTGATACAGGAGTTGAAGCAGATTTAGTAAAAGTTGTTATGCCTTATCCTTTACCTTATGAAAAAATAAAAGAGTATACAAGTAGATATAAAAAAGTATTAGTAATAGAGGAAACTATGCCATGTATAGAGGAGCAAATAGCTGCTTCAAATATATTTGGAAAAAATACAAATACAACTCATAAAATAGACGAGATGTCTAAAGAGAAAATATTAACAGCTCTACAAAACATAGGTTTTTATAGTGAAGAAGATATCTATGCAATTCCAGCAATGCCAGAAGAGTTTCAAATCCCAGAGGTAGCTCCAAGACCACCTGCACTTTGTCCAGGGTGTCCACATAGAGATATCTATTATGCTATTACAAAAGTATTTAAAAAGAAAAAAGCTATCTACCCATCTGATATAGGGTGTTATACATTAGCTCTAGCCCAAGGTGCGATTGATAGTATCCTTTGTATGGGAGCAAGTGTCTCTATGGCAAGTGGTTTTAGTATTGCTGACCCTGATAAAACTGTAGTTGCTACAATTGGTGATAGTACATTTTTCCATGGTGGAATCCCTCCACTTATAAACGCAATATATCAAAATCATAAATTTATATTAGTAATTTTAGACAACTCTACAACAGCTATGACAGGAAGACAAACTACACCTGAACGATCTCACAAAGATATAGATATCAAAAAAGTAGTTGAAGGTTGTGGAATAGAGTGTCATGAATATATGTACACAAATAAACTTGATGTCACTATTGATTTTTTCAAAGGGATAAAAGAGGTGTATGAAAAAGCAACTGGACCTGTTGTTGTAGTTGCAAGAGAATTTTGTATCTTAGATGCTGAGCGAGCAGTCGATTATGTCCCAATGGAGTTTGCAACAGTTGATGAAGAGAAATGTGTTGCTTGTGATGCTTGTACTACGGTGTACAAATGTCCTCCTATGGAATACAATGACAATGGAAAAATAGAGATAGACCCATTTTTATGTGCTGGTTGTGGTGCATGTTTAGATGTGGTATGTCCAACAGATGCCTTTATAGAAGATACAAGTAGAAAGAAGGATAAATAGATGAAATATCAAAGTGTAATAGCAGGATTTGGTGGTCAAGGTGTTGTATTTTTGGTAAAAGTTTTAGCTATTTGTGCTGGAAATAGAAACATTCCATTTTTAGGAACAGAAAATCATGGGATGAGTCAAAGAGGTGGTGCTGTATCTTGCCATATTAAAATTGGAGATTTTACAAATCCTGTAATTGATAATAATCAAGCAGATCTTCTCATAGGTTTAGAGTATAGAGAAACGTTAAGAAATCTCTCTTTTTTAAAAACCGATGCGTATGTAGTTTCAAATGATGATCCAAAGTTCCCAAAATTACCATTCAAAACAGCAAAAGTAGATGCTTTTACAAAAGCAAAAAACAATGAGTTTCCAATTCAAGGATTAAATGTATTTATGTTAGGATTAACACTTGCTTCTGTTCCAAACTTTCCATTTTCAGTAGAAGAGGTAAAAACAGCAATTACGCAAATGAATGCAAAAGTAGCAGAGCAAAATATCAAAATATTGGAGATGGGTCTTGACGCAGGAAAATAAACTAAAACTAGAAAAGTTTTTTACAACTCAAGATAGATTTGCGAAAGCGAATGGTATAAAAATAGAAGAGATAGATGATGGATATGCAAAAACTTCTATGAAAGTTGAAGAGTGCCACCTTAATGGTGCAGATGTATGTCATGGGGGAGCGATATTTTCACTAGCTGATTATGCTTTTGCTATTGCCTCTAACTCATATGGACAAATGGCACTAGGGATTAATACCTCAATCTCTTTTTTAAATAGTGTAAAAAAAGATGAGATACTCTATGCTACAACACAGGAGGTTGATAAAAATCACAAACTAGCAAGCTATACAATAACCATAACAAATCAAGAAAATAAAACAGTTGCAATAATGCAAGGTATGGTTTATAAAAAAGAGAAAAATATAATCACTTAAAGAAAATAAGGGGAGAGTGAAATGACTTGGAATAAAATAGAGAGTGCAAGAAGAGAAGATATAGAAAAAGTACAACTATCTAGATTAAAAGATACAGTTGAAAGGGTATATTCACTTACACCATTTTACAAAGAAAAATTTGATGAGATAGGTTTAAAACCAGAAGATATTACATCATTAGATGATATTAGTAAACTACCATTTACAACAAAAAAAGATCTCAGAGCACACTATCCTTTTGGACTTTTTACAGTACCTATGAATGAAGTTGTAAGAGTTCATAGTTCAAGTGGCACTACTGGAAAACCAACAGTTGTAGGATATACAAAAGCTGATATGGATGTATGGGATGAAGTGATGGCTAGAGTTTTTACTATGGCAGGTGCAACGAGTGAAGATATTGTACACAATGGTTACGGATATGGTTTATTTACTGGTGGTTTAGGGTTTCATAATGGTGCTGAAAAAATAGGTGCTACTATTATCCCTGCAAGTGGAGGGATGACAGATAGACAGCTAATGCTAATGCGTGACTTTGGAGCAACAATCTTAGCTGCAACTCCTTCTTTTTCACTGCATATGGCTGAAGTTGCTAAAAAAACTGGTTCAAACTATCTAAAAGACTATAAACTAAAAGCTGGTATTTTTGGAGCAGAACCTACAAGTAGTGGATTGAAAAAAGAGGTAAGTGAAGCTTGGGGAATAGATTATCATGAGGTATATGGACTTAGTGAAATCATAGGGCCTGGGATTGGTTGTAGTTGTAAAGAATCTGAACTTTTACATGTTTTTGAAGATCATTTTTATTTTGAGATTATAGATTCACAAACTGGTGAAGTAAAACCTGAGGGTGAGCGAGGAGAGTTAGTTATTACTCCACTAACAAAACAAGCGTTGCCACTTTTAAGATATAGAACTGGAGATATTACTTCTATTACAAAAGAGCCATGTAAATGTGGTAGAACAATGTTAAGAATGGAATCAATTATTGGGCGTGCTGATGATATGCTTATTATTAGTGGTGTAAATGTTTATCCATCTCAAATAGAACATGTGATTGCAAATACAGAGGGTGTAACACTCAACTACCAAATAATTGCAGAGAAAAAAGGGCACTTAGATAAACTAGAGATTCATGTTGAAGTAAGTGATGATATTATGAGTGATAGTTTAGGAGAGATGGCAATAATAAAGAAAAATATACAAAGTGCGCTTTTAAATAACCTTTATATCAATGCAAATGTGATACTTGTACAACCAAGAAGTTTAGCAAGAAGTGAAGGTAAAGCTGTAAGAATAATAGATAAAAGGAAAGATTAATGTATAGAATAAAACAACTCTCAATATTTGTTGAAAATAAAACAGGTCAAATAACAGATGTAACAACTATCTTATCACAAAATAACCTCTCGATTAAATCTATCAATTTAATTGATTCAAATGATTTTGGTATCTTAAGAGTTATTGTAGATGATGAACAAAAAGCAAAAAAAGTTTTAGATGATGCTGGTATATCACTAAAAATAAGTGATGTATTTGCTGTTGCTATTGATGACCATATAGGTAGCTTTAATGAAGTAGTAACTCTACTTTCATCAAACAATATTAATATAAAATATACATACACAATAAGTAACAACCACAATGGAGCTTTTATATTCAAAGTAAATCCAAATAACTTTAATCAAGTAATAGATATACTTCAAAAAAATAATATTAATATTTTAAAGGAAATCTAAGTGAACCATGATGAAATCATCAGAAGTGATATTGGCTTTTTAAATTTTATAGGTGCAAAACTTTTAGATTTAGATGATGGCTATGCACAATTAGCTTTTGAAGTAAAACCTCACCATCAACAACATATGGGTGTTGTTCACGGAGGGGCAATTGCTACTTTAGCAGATCATACAGGATGGTATGCTGTCATATCACAACTTGACTCAGGATATACAAGTGTTACTATAGAAATAAAGATAAATTATCTTAAACCAGCTAATGGAAAAACTCTAAGAGCTGAAGCTAAAGTGATAAATAAAACAAAAAGAACAGCTTTTGCAACTATTGAGATATTTTCACAAGAAACACTTGTAGCTTATGCAACTGGTACTTATGCTATCATTGATGAAAGAAAATAATAAACTAATATGCTAACAAACAAAGAGATTAGTAACTATTTTGAAGTACAAGTCAATACTTTATACAATTGGCAAAAAACAAAACCAAAGCTTTATAAATATTTACAAAATGGAGATTACAACAAAGAGCGAAACAACGAGATAAATATCCTTTTAAGTGAATACTCAAAATCTATCCAAAAAGGTTTCACAATTCAAGAGATTGATTTTCTTATAAACTCCACTATAAAACTTATCTCAATGGATGAAGTGAAAAACTTTCATAAATTATTTATCGAAAAAGAACATGGAAACATCCCTACAAATAGTGATATGATACTCTCAATTTACCACAAAATATTAGATTTAAATATCATTGAAAAATATATTTTATATAAAAAGATTCATAAAACAAGAGAAAGAGATTATAATACAGATGAAGATATAAAACAATTTTTTCAAGAATTTGTTCATTAATTTTTAATATTTTCAAATTAGTTTTACCAAAGTAAGATAAAATATACAATGAATAAAATCAAAATATTAATTACATTAGTAACTACAATCATACTTACTACAGGTTGTGTGAAACAAGAAGTAGAAACTGCAACAATAAACGACCTAGAAAATATCAAACAAAAGCCTTATCTTTATGTAAAAGATTTAAAACCTATACCAAAAAAGCAACAACTTAATTTTATAAAAGATTTTCAAAATAAATACTTTTATCCATGGCATATAAATAAATTTACATTAAGTTACAAAGATGCAACATGGGGAAATATATATAAAGAAAAAGAGGTTTATTCAGAAAACCTAACACTTATCTCTAAAGAATGGTTTGACACTATTATTGATGATGCAAATTTTACCAATTTTGATACATTGAGAAAAAAAGCTATCACTATTAATAATTCACATCTAAGAGTTTTTCCAACTATAAGTAAGATTTTTTATGACCCCAAACAAGCAGGAGAAGGTTTCCCATTTGATTACAATGAAAACTCAAGTATCAAGATAAATACTCCCCTTTTTGTATCACATTTATCAAAAGATAGATTATGGGCTTATGTGGAATCAAGTGTGGCTAGTGGATGGATAAAAGTAGCTGATATAGCTTATGTAAACAATAAATTTATCAAAATTTTTGAAAATAAAAACTATTATATCAACTTAAGAGATGATACAACTATTTATAAAAATGGTTACCCACTGAAAAGTGTCGATTTAGGGACACTCTTTCCTAGAGCAAAAAAAGGTTTTATCATAGCTTCTAAAGATTATAAAAACAATGCTTTTATTAGAGTAATTGATCCAAATAATTATTTTAAAAAGCTAGGACTAGAATTTACTTTAGAGAATATTGAAAAAATAAGTATGGAACTTATTGGTCAAAGATATGGATGGGGAGGACTACTTGAAAATAGAGATTGTTCTTTGATGACAAAAGATTTTTATACACCTTTTGGAATATTTTTACAAAGAAACTCAAGTATGCAAAAAATGGATGGAAATTCTATAGATTTAAGTACGTTAGATAATAAGATGAAAAAAGAGTTTATTATTCAAAAAGGAATCCCTTTTCAGACATTGATATACCTACCTGGTCATATTGTGATTTATATAGGTGTAAAAGATAATGAGCCTTTAATCTTTCATAATATGTGGGGTGTAAAAACTATTAATCAAAATGGAAAGTATGGCAGAAATATTATAGGAAAAGCAGTAGTAACTACTCTAACACCAGGGAAAGAATTAGAAAATTTTTTAGATGAATACTCTATTTTAAGTCGAATAGAATCAATAACAATCTTAACTCAATAGGTTACTATGTTCTTCAATATGATTACAAATATCATCACTATACTTTAAAAAGAAATAATGATCACCAGCATTAGAATAAAAAATACTATCTTTTATAAGGGTATGTATATTTTGTCCAGAGCTTAAAGAGGTTGCAGTATCATGTTCACCCCAGAAGATTAAAGTATCTCCGACATACTCTTTAAATACACCGCTAAAATCTTCATCAACTACATTTTTAAATGTTTCATACATATTTTCAGCCATATTATCAACATCTTTACTTCTTAAAAGTTTATTCACTTTTTTTAATCCAAATTTATTAAATATTTTTGCCATACGAATTGTAAGAAGTGTTTTTGTTGATTTTGTCTCTAAGATACCTGCCGTGCTTAAAAGTACAAGAGTTTTTGGGTGTAGGTATGTAGCAACCTTTCCACCAAAAGAGTGCCCTGCTATTGTGATATTCTCTTTTTGCTCTTTTGATACAACACTATTTAAAAATATCTCCATTATATTTGCATAATCTTTTGTTGTAAGTATATACTCATTTTCAGTTTTCCCAAATCCTGGCATATCTATATAGATATGTTTAAAACATTTGAGTTTATCTTCAAACCCTTTTTTCATAACCTCTTTATTACTTCCCCAACCATGAAGAAACACTATCACATTCTCTTTATCATTGTTTTTTATTTCGTAATTGATTAAGAAAGTTTTATCATAATACTCTATTTGTTTGCTTGCCAAATTATCCCTTTTAAATTTAAACTAAACTCACTACCTATATCTTTTTGTGAATCTATTTTTAAATCTATTTTATATTTATCACAATAGGCTTTAACTATATTAAGTCCTAGCCCTATTCCACTATGTAAACTATCTTCTTGGTAATACTTATCAAAAACATGAAAAAGGTTTTTTGTATCTATCCCTATTCCTGTATCACTTATTTTTAATATATTATTTTCCAAAACTATATTTATCTGACCATTTGTTTTATTATATTTGATACCATTTGAGATAAGGTTATCTATTACTTTTTCAAAACCATTTTTATCTGTTTCTATCATAAGTGATTGTGGTTTATAATTTATTAGAATTTCTTTTTTTATATCAACAAATTTATCAATAGATTTTGTCACAACTTCATCAATATCAAAACTCTCAACAGTAATATTATCAATCTTTTCTTTGAGTGAGTATTCCATTTGTTTATAAAGTTCTAAGAGATTATCACAAGATTGTTCTATTCTATGTAATCTATCTCTATTTTTACTATTTTCTTCTTTTTTTTGCAATATTTTTGTATTCATTTTAATAGTTGCCACTGGAGTATTTATCTCATGAAGTGTTTCTTTTATAAGATTTTGTATCTCTTTTTCACTTTTAAATAATGGGTGTAAAAGTGACTTACTTAAAAAATAGTAGAAAATGGAAGCAAATAAAAGTAATACAAAAGTAATAGGATAAAAAGTTTCTTGATTAAAACCAAACTTTACTGTTAAAAAATTGTAAATTATCAAAGTTAGCAATACAGTAAATACAACAACTATTGTATTTGATATTAAAAAATCCCTTTGTTTAATATTCAATCTTATATCCAATATTTTTTAAATTTGATATATTAAATATATCCTCATTACCAAATAATTTTTTAATATTATTTACATAAACACGGATTGACCCTTCACTATATTCTTCATTTACATTCCAAAGTTTATTTATAATCATCTCTTTTGATACTATTGAATGATTATTTTGATAAAATAGTTCAAATAAATTTAAAGCTTTTAAACTAAACTTAATAATTATTCCATCTTTTTTTACAGTTTTATTATCAAAATTAAATTCTAGATTTCCAACACTAACAACAGAATGTTTTTTAAATCTTTTGATTAGTGAATTAACTCTTAAAACTAGCTCATCCATATCAAATGGTTTTGTTAAAAAATCATCAGCCCCACTTTTAAAACCATCTTTTAACGTTTCTTTATCTTTGTAAGATGTTAAAAATATAGCAGGTGTTTCATCACTACTGACGCGTAACTCTTTTAATAAATCCAATCCACTTATATCTGGTAAATTTATATCAAGCAAATACAAATCATACCTATTTTCATAAGTGAGTTCTAAAAGTTTTTGAGAATTATTTACATGAGTTACATTAAACTCTCCAAACTCTTCTAAATAATCGATTAAAGAAAGACTAAATAATTCATCATCTTCTAGTAGTAATATAGTAGTCAATATTTATCCCTTAAAGTTTTGAAAAAGCTTCATAATTTTGCCGTATTACATCATACGCAATAGTAGAAACACTATTTGCTATATTAATACTTCTAGTTCCATTTGTCATTGGAATATTTACACACTTTTCTCTATTGTTCTTAAGTAATTCTTGAGGAAGTCCTGCATCTTCTCGTCCAAAATAGAGATAATCATATGGTAGATACGAAGCTTCAAAATATGGTTTTTTTGTTTTTGTTGTAGCAAAAAAATGCCTATTTGAGAGTGGATTTTTTTTCCAAAACTCTTCAATATTTTCATATTGATACCACTCTAGTTTGTCCCAATAATCCAACCCTGCTTTTTTTACCTCTTTTGCACTAATTTCATTACCCCAACCGTATGGTTTAATCAGATGTAAAACTCCACCTAAAGCTACTACAGTTCTCCCTATTGTACCAACATTACCACTTGTTCTTGGTTCGAGTAATACTATATTTACCATTATCCCTCTCCATTATAAGATGACTGTTCTATTTCCATATACAAATACTTTATCTTTTAAAACTAAATCTAAAGCATTTGATAATACAACTTTTTCTACATTTCTACCAGCATCTCT
>Ga0209633_10005119_pt1 | contig 11597 bp, 11 predicted proteins | sample Cruoilmetagenom1_FD_187290 | JGI IMG/M metagenome (GOLD analysis project Ga0209633, IMG submission 187290) | Oil polluted marine microbial communities from Coal Oil Point, Santa Barbara, California, USA - Sample 1 (SPAdes) (version 2) | ecosystem: Environmental > Aquatic > Marine > Oil seeps ... | reverse complement strand
TACTTTTTATATACGAATTCTTACCTATAATTCAAACCCGTATAAATACCTACATAGCCTCTCTAAAGTGATCAAAGGCATTGTTATTTGCCTCTTATGACGTCAGAGACACAAGGATTCTACTCATTTTGATAAAAGATTTTGTTTTTGGGTGGGGCGTGGTAAAGATAGAGAATGACAGCACTATTAACCTTGACAGACCTTTCCCTTTCTCTCGAATCACGTGTGATTCTGGATAAGGTGAGCTTTGATATCAAACAAGGGAATTTTATTACAATCATTGGTCCCAATGGGGCTGGAAAGAGCTCCCTTCTCAAAGTCATTGTGGGGCTCCAAAAGCCAACAAAAGGTTCTTGTCAGGTTGCTCCTCAAACACGCATTGGGTATATGCCTCAACGCTTACAGCTCAATGAAATGATGCCCTTGAGTGTTGAGACGTTTTTAAAAACCTCACAGAATAATAGGGGTCTTTTGGAAATTGTTGAGAAAACCCATATTCAAAACCTTCTTCCTCTCTCCATGCATACTTTATCTGGGGGAGAGTACCAGCGCGTGTTGCTTGCCCGAGCTCTCTTGCAACGACCTAATTTATTGATCTTGGATGAGCCGGCTCAAGGACTTGATGTGGCAGGGCAAAATCAATTTTACCACTTGATTGATCACCTGCACAAAGAGCTTAAGATTGCCATTTTAATGGTGAGTCATGATTTACATTTTGTGCATCGGGCGAGCCAAAATGTCATTTGTTTGAATCAGCATGTCTGTTGTATGGGGCAGCCCGACCACGTTAAATCGTCCAAGGCTTATCAGGAGTTGTTTCCCCATTATGTGGGATCTGAAGTGTTGCCCTATCATCATGATCACGACCATGAGCATGACGCTATTAACGATGAGTGTTGTGATCATGATTGAGGATTTCATTTTAAAAGCGCTTATTATGGGCCTTGTGTTTTCTTGTCTTGCGGGCCCATTGGGATCTGTCATGGTCTGGCGTCGCCTTGCTTTTTTTGGTGATACCATTTCCCATAGTGCTCTTCTTGGTTTGGGGCTTTCGTTAATATGGCAACTGCCGTCTCAATTAATCTTGAGTCTTTTTTGTGTTGGCCTTGCCATTATTTTGACGTTGATTCCCTTTCGATCAAAGGTCTCCATTGATTCTATTTTAGCGATCTTTTCCCATGGTAGTCTTGCCCTTGGCCTAGTCGTGTTAGCTCTTATGGACCGTCCACCTTTGTCCCTCACAGGCTTTTTATTCGGTGATATTTTAGCTCTGACCTGGGAGGATATTATTATCACAGCTTTGACAGCCCTTGGTGTTGGCGCTTTAACAACTCTTTTTTGGCGCTCTCTCTTAACGACGTTCATCAGCGAAGAGCTGGCCAAAAGCGAGGGCGTTCCCACCCTTGCCATTAAGGTCGGGTTTGCCATAGCACTAGGTTTAACCATTGGATTGCTTTTGCAAACTGTTGGGGCTCTTTTGATGACAGCCATGCTTATTATTCCAGCCTCTTGCGCTCGCTATCTCTCTCGTTCACCGGCTCAAATGATTATCATTGCCATTGGCGGTGGTGCTCTTTCCTTTGTGACGGGCCTATGGGGCTCTTATGTCCTTGATGCACCAACAGCGCCCATGATTGTGGTAAGTGCCCTTGGGTTCTTTATCCTTTCCCGATTGGCCTATTTTGTTAAGCGTTGAAAAATCTTGTAAAAATGGCAAAAAAAGCTCATACTAGAATAATAGGGCTGTTGCTTCGCGTTGGTTAGTAAGACTTTCTCGGGGCCGATACTTTTTCTCTAGGGAGCTGTCCCTGAGAGGGTCCGTGGATCCTTTCATATGGCACCCACCTGCACATGCAGGTCGCTGAGGAATCTACAGAGCCAACGGTTGTGACGGCTCTATACTCTTTACAAAAAGACCCCAGACGTCGTTACTCTCTCCTAAACTATGAGGTATAGTCGTCGCTCGCTCGTGCCTAGACTGGGATTTTTTTGTAAAGAGTCTGTATTTTTTTAATAAAACCCCGAATTTTAATAACAGCGTTTGAGCCCCCATGGATGATATTTTAACAAAACTCCAAGAATCTTTATGTCACCAGTCAGAAGACATTGCGCGCTTAAGCGATGAAGTCTTTGCTCAACAAAAAGAACTCAAAGCCTTAAGGGCAGAAGTATCCGCGCTTAAGCGTGAACTCTCTGTTGCCAAAGACCAGCTCAATTCTGAAGCCTCACCAAACGACGACCAACGCCCCCCTCATTATTGATGCCCTATAGTGATTTAGGTTTTGCCCCTGCAAATGACCGGAACACAAGCGACGACGACTATATTTCCTAGCTTAGGAACGTCGTAACAAACGGTCAGTGCAAAGATAATTTACCATATCAACTCCAAGGGCGGGTGCCGCTAATGTCTTTGACGCTTTGTGTTGTGATGCCCTTATCATCAATCCATAGGAAATAAGCCCCATTTTTTTTGAGGTCTTGGCTTAATAGGAGAGGCGTGTTTTGCCCCTCTTTTTTCATATCTACTGTTAACGTATAAACTTTTTTGCGCCATTTCATAACGTGACTTTGGGTGAGATGAAGCTGTGTGTTGCCTTTGGTAATGGTGTAGCAGCCTTCAGGTTCTGTTTTTGTGTAATGATCGCATTTGTTTTTATCTGTGAGCTTCAAAACCTGAGGGGCGGCGACCAGCTGTAGCCATGCTTTTCTTGCAAAGCGCCCCGACTGTAGGGTATTTATCCACGCTTTTTTTTCTCGATCATCATAATATCCTATGAGATTTTGCTCGGGGGCGATATATACATCCGGTGCGCGTTCAAACATAGATAAGAGGCCTCCCAGAGCAAGGGGAATGACGCCTAGCCGTCGCCACTTTGTGGTCCATAGAGCCATCCAAAGAAGACCTGTGATAATGCTCATTTGGATAAGAGTACTGACTTGCGGCACGAGGATAACGGCTCCGGGGAGTTTTTGGCTTTCAAGAGCGAGGGTAACAAGGGCTTGCAAAACTTGTTCAAGGAGAGGGCCCATAAAGAAAATGGTAAGGGGAGCTGTTAAAAGTGCAAACACGATAAGAGGCATGATGACAAAAGAAACGTAAGGGATGGCAACGAGGTTGGTTAATATGGCGACAAGAGAAAAGCGGTTAAAGGTAAATATGGTAAAAGGCGCTGTTGCAAGGGTAGCAATGAGGCTCGAGAAAATAAGAGTCGAAAGATAGAGACCTGTTTTCTTAAGGCCTGCAAAGCGGCTTTCTCCAACCCTTGCGTTCCAACGACTTAAGATAGGGTGCATTTTCTCATAAGCCGCAACAAGGCCGATCACCGCTGCAAAAGAGAGTTGAAAACTAGGACCAACCAATACCTCAGGGGCGATGATAAGGACGAGAAGGGCAGCAAGAGCAACATTGCGCATGGTTAAGGCGACGCGATCAACCATGACAGCGATCAAAATGAGAGAGGTCATGATAAAGGCCCGTTCGGCTGGGATGGTGGCGCCACTGAGAATGAGGTAGCAAAACGTGAATACCAAAGCGATACCAGCGGCAAGCTTTTTTGTATTTTGCCTCAAGGCAATGACAGGAATAAGACTGAGGGTACCTCGGATGAGAAAGAAAATGAGCCCAGCTACAATGCTGAGGTGAAGACCCGAAATGGCGAGAATATGAGCAAGACCTGCATCGGCAAAAGCTTGCCGTGTGGTATCTGTAATACCTGATCGATCCCCTGTTACAAGAGCTGCTACAACAGCGCCACTTTGCCCTTTAATGTGGTGGCGCAGGTAAGCTGTTAGGTCTGTTCGCCATTGGTTGATGGTGTGTTTCAGTGTGCTGTAAAGACTTTGGCTTTGTTCTTGGAGGTTAAGACGGGTGAGGGGAGTAATGCCATAACCCACTGCACCAATACCCTCGAAATAGGCGCGACGTCTGAAATCATAAGCATGGGGAGCAACAGGTTTTCCAGGCGGTGATAAGGAAGCTTTGAGGTGTATGGAATCTCCCACCATAAAATCAGTGGTAGGTTGTAACCGTCCTCGAAGGGAAATGCGCACCTTTGTTGGGAGAGGCAAGTCCGATCGGAGCTTTTTTAAAAATTGCACATCTTCTAGGACAATGCGTGTTCGGTTAGGAAGGCGTTCTATGGATTTGAGAGTACCCGTAATAGGTTGAAATCCAATTTCTCCCACAAGCAGGGGCGTGTTTAGAATTTCCGTTCGAGCTTTGATGCTTAAGAAACCAAGGGCTATTAAAAGAAAGCCCAAAGCAAATTTACGGCGCCAATGGTACTGTTTAAAACGGGTATAGAGATAAAGTGAAATTCCTATGCCAAGGGGAATGAGAGAGTGGTTAAGGGAGGGCTCGATTTTAAGGCTAAAGTAAAGAGCAATGCCGAGGCCGTAACAAACAGGTATCCAGTAGAAAAGGCTCTTTTCTTCCTGTTCAAGCTTTTCCCGAACTTTTCTGCCAAAAGGTCTCAAAAGGGTGGTGAATTTATGATACATATATAATGATTTACCCTGCAACATTTTAACATATTGGCTTATATCATGACCATTGTCACTCGTTTTGCACCATCTCCTACAGGTTTTCTTCATATCGGCGGCGCTCGGACTGCTCTCTTTAACTGGCTGCTTGCCCGTCATCAGGGTGGCAAATTTCTATTACGCATTGAGGATACGGACCGCAAACGTTTTACCCAAGAGGCTGTTGATGCCATTTTGGATAGTATGAAATGGTTGGGTCTCAACTGGGACGGTGATGTTGTTTATCAATTTGCGGGGGCGGCCCATCATAAAAAGATGGCAGAAAAACTCTTAGCCGAAGGAAAAGCTTATCATTGTTACTGCTCTCCTGAAGAGCTAGACGAAATGCGAGAAAAAGCGCGGGCAGAAAAACGAGCACCTGGATATGATGGTCGCTGGCGTGACCGTGATCCAAGTGAAGCTCCTGAAAGGGTAAAACCTGTTGTACGCCTTAAAACATCTCTTGAGGGGGGCACAACAATTTCAGATGATGTGCAGGGAGAAGTGACGGTGCAAAATGATCAGCTTGATGATTTAATCCTGCTCCGTGCCGATGGGACACCAACCTACATGCTCTCTGTTGTTGTGGATGATCACGATATGGGCGTAACGCATATCATGAGAGGCGATGACCACCTCACAAACAGCTTTCGCCAAAAACAAATCTACGAAGCTTTTGGGTGGACAATGCCAGAGCTCTGCCATGTTCCTCTTATTCATGGTGCTGATGGATCTAAACTGTCAAAGCGTCATGGCGCTCTTGGGGTTGAGGCTTATCAAGAGATGGGAATTTTGCCAGAAGCTTTGTGTAATTACTTGTTACGCTTAGGCTGGAGCCATGGAGACGATGAGATTATTTCACGTCAACAGGCAACAGACTGGTTTACCACAAAAAACATTGGAAAATCTCCTGCACGTTTTGATATGGATAAGCTCCTCAATCTTAATGGCCATTATATACGGAATCATGATAGTCAAGGGTTGCTTGCCTTGATACAACCCTCTGTTGAGAAATTGCTAGGCCGTGATCTGCAAGATTTTGAGAAAGAGCGCCTTGTGAAAGGAATGAATGGCTTAAAAGAGCGTTCTAAGGATCTGAATGATTTGGCTCAGAGTGCATTGATTTATGCGGACATTATTCCTTACAAGTTTGATGAAAAGGCAAAGAACTTTGTCGGAGAGGAAGCAAAAGATATTTTAAAAGCTATGCATAAAGCTTTAAGTGATCTGACGTCTTGGGAAGATGATCTCGTTGAAGGAGAGCTTAGAAAACTAGCTGATTCCCTAGAGCTAAAATTTGGAAAAATCGCGCAACCTCTGCGCGCGTCTTTGACGGGCCGTACAGTTTCTCCAGGTATTTTTGAAATTATGTCAACCTTGGGTCAGAAAGAAACGGTGGACCGGTTAAATTTTGTAATAAATTTATAGAAGCTCTTTTTTAGAATCTATATATGAGATATACTTGATAATAGAGTACTTTATTATTATTTATAAAAAACAGGGAAATAAAATGGGAAATGCCGCAGAGCAAAGGGTTGACATTACAATGAGTGATCCGAAGACAGGAAAAAAAACAATTGAACTTGATGTAATGGAAGCCTCTATGGGGCCTTCTGTTGTTGATGTAAGGCGTCTTTATGCAGACCATGGCATTTTTACTTATGATCCTGGATTTACGTCTACGGCCAGTTGTGAGTCAAAGATTACTTATATTGATGGTGAACAAGGTATTCTGCTACATCGGGGTTATGATATTGGTGAGCTCGCCACAAAAAGTAGCTTTCTTGATGTCTGTTATTTGCTAATGGAAGGAGAGTTACCAAACCTCGAGCAACAGGCAGAATTTTGTGATGAAATTGTTCATCACACGATGCTCCATGAACAAATGTCTCATTTCTATCGTGGGTTTAGGCGGGATGCTCACCCTATGGCTATTATGGTTGCTGTGGTTGGTGCACTTTCTGCTTTTTACCATGATAGCTTGGACATTAATGATCCAAATCAACGCCAACTGGCGTCTTATCGCTTAATTGCAAAAATGCCAACCATTGCCGCGATGGCTTATAAGTATTCTATTGGCCAGCCCTTTGTTTATCCAAAAAACGAGCTTGGTTTTGCAGAGAATTTCCTTCATATGATGTTCTCGGTCCCTTCTGAGGACTATGTGGCAAACCCTATTATGTCGCGGGCTTTAGAACGCATCTTTATTCTTCATGCAGACCATGAGCAAAATGCTTCAACATCTACGGTGCGTTTAGCAAGCTCAAGCCAAGCTAATCCCTTTGCTTGTATTGCGGCTGGTATTGCGTCTTTGTGGGGACCAGCCCATGGCGGTGCCAATGAGGCTGTGTTAAGCATGCTCAAGGAAATTGGTACAAAAGAACGCATTCCTGAATACCTTGCAAAAGCGCGTGATAAAAGCGATCCTTTCCGCCTTATGGGTTTTGGTCACCGTGTTTATAAGAACTTTGACCCCCGTGCGAGCGTTCTGAAAGAAAGCGCCCACGAGGTTTTGGGTGCTCTTGGTAAGACAACGCCGCTTCTTGAATTGGCCAAAGAGCTCGAGCGTATTGCGTTGGAAGATCCTTATTTCCGCGAGAGAAAACTCTTTCCTAACGTTGATTTTTATTCAGGAATTATCTTGCAAGCCATGGAGATACCTGTTTCTATGTTCACAGTTCTTTTTGCTGTTGCGCGTACCGCTGGTTGGGTGGCACAATGGAAAGAAATGAGTAGCGACCCTGCTAATAAAATTGGGCGCCCGCGTCAATTATATACAGGTGAAAAACCTAGAAAGTTTGTGGAAGTCAATGATCGAAAATAATAGCGTACAAATTATGATAGGGGATCAAGAGGAGACGGATATGTCCCGTAAAGACTCTGATAAAACATCGTCTCGCCGTCGTTATGGCCGCCCTAGCGCGGACTATTACGAGGTGGTTGAGCATGGGTTGAAAGCCCCTGCCAATGACAACGGTGGCAGTCTTTCTTCCCTATCTTTAAAAACAAAGAATATTCTTAAGATTCTAATCCCCCTTGCTGCGGTGCTTGCTTTTCTGGCGTGGTATTAAAATTTTTTATGTCATCGGAGTATTCCTTATGAGTGCCCTACTGACACATAATGTCGAAGCGAATTCAATGGAAAAAAATGTCCCTAAAAGAGAAAAGTCTTCCTATCTTTTAGGGAAAGGGGAAAAAGGGGCTAAAGCCCTTGAATTACAGCAATCTATGATGTCTCAAGAATCTTGTACTTTGCTTGAAAGAGCTGGTTTAAAAGACGGCCAAGTTGTTTGGGATATCGGTTGTGGTAATGGCACGATGATACCATATTTAGCTAAAAAAGTAGGGCCGACAGGTCATGTCTATGCTGTTGATGCCAGTGCTGAGCAATTGCAATTAGCGAAAGCACGTGCTGCTTCTGCAGGTTTATCTAATGTTACTTTTTTGCAACGTAGTGTGATGGAAATGGGAGATTTGCCTGCGGATTCATCTGCAGACATTGTTTATACGCGCCTTCTTTTTATGCACCTAAGTGATCCTAAAAAAGCTCTTAAGGCTATTTTAAAGATCTTAAAACCTGGTGGGAGACTGACATGCGAGGAGTCAGTGTTTGGAGCAATTTCTACCTCACAGCCCATTCAAGGTATTAGCGATTATAGAGATTCTATGATTAAGTTAGGTCGTTTGCGTCAGCAAGATTATAATATTGGTGAAAAGATGGAGACTATATGTGGTGAGTCTGGTTTTATCAATGTGCAAGCAATGTCAAAAGAATCTAAACTATCCGCGCAAGAAACATCTGAATTATGGAGATTGCGTATTGGAGAGACAGCTCAAAAGATCCTCAAAGCAGGATTGGCAACGCAAGAGCAAGTTGATCACTGGAAGGTAATGCATAAAGAAATCCCACTAGAAGATGAGAGTTTTTATAGCATTTCTGGGATGCTGTATTATATTCTCGCTCAAAAACCAGAGTGAAGTTGCTTTCTATAAGTGTCGTCTTTCTGCTAGCTCTGTTTACTCACCCATCAAGTTGTAAGGGCTATCTATTTAATAGTTTTGTTTTTTTCGATTTAGTCGCGCTTAAACTTGCTATAGATAGTCTCCCCCATCCCCAAAGGTATCTACTCAAAACAGAAGTATCCGCTTGTTGAGCCATCTCTTTCAAGCCGGTACATGTATCATAAATCCCTCGGGTTGCAAGAAGGGAATAAGTTGCAAAAAGAGCAACTTCTCCCCCAAATTCTGAAAAAGAAGACCCTAATATAATATGTGCATAGCTACTTGTTAAATAAATACAGGTCGCAAAACTGAGATCCATTAGGCCTTTATTTAAAACGGTGGAGTGTTCTCTTATTCTTTTATAGAGTTCTTTTATGTCCCAAAAGACTTCTTTGGCACCGTCAATAATAATAACGGTTCCGATGCCGTTAATGGTTTTAGGAGAAAGAAAATCAGAGTCATATCTGTGGCTTTTGGATGTTGAAATTCGTGGCGTATAATCGGATAGAGCTTGTAAGGCGCATCCTAGGGTGAATTCCGTTATACCACCCTGAAGGCCTCTTTTCAGTTCTTCGTCTGTTTTTTCGCTGAGATCGGGCACTAGGAGAGAGGCTTGAAGGGGCTATAATATGGTGAGAAAACCAATGAAAGTTAATAATGATTTTGTATTCACAGCATGATCCTTACTGTTTTATTTTTCCTTCATCGAGATAGCAGGCTTGGGCAATATTTGTCGATGGTGGTTTTTATAAAGTGGATTGAAATATGAACTTTTGCAAGAGACGGAAAACTACTATTTTCCACTCAGAACAAGCAATCTTTTGGTATGACTAAATGCGGCGAGAGAGGGGAATGCAAGGAGGGACCCGACTTATTCTTCTAAAGAATCATCATGAGAGTTGCAGAGAGCCCCATGGCAAAGTTAATCAAAAGATAAAATTCTATGTCGTGCTTTTGATTTAAAGCGGCAACGCTTATCTTTGACTGATTTTTCATGACAATATCTCCTTTTATCTTCTTTTCTTATTATATGATGACGTGAAAGGGTTAAATCAGTATGAAGAATTGCTAAAATTGTAAACGATATCTTTATTTTTTTTGTGATGTTAAAGAGGTGTTTGAATAGAGCCACTATAGCTAACCCTTTTTGCGCTTACACTTTGTTACTGCGCTTCGTGCCTATAAGAATAGGCGTTGTCGCTGGCGCCTCGTGTACACACAAAACTAATCAACTATAGAATTCAAAAAAAGTGCCTCAACTTATTCTTGGTGGGCATGGTATTGGGCGGATAGACGGTAACGTTAGAATAAGTTGCGATTATTATCGTGTAAGCCAAAGTGGAGTGGCGCTCTCTCCGACAGTTAGCATTGGTTATATATATGAGGCTAAATAGAGAATTACATTACTACTGCACAGGCATCTGATTATGATCTCTTCGAAACCCTAATGGGGCCTTGGTTTACGTCCTCATCTTTTTGTGGTCGAAATGTGACAGATATAATAAAAACTTAGTAAAACAGGGGGTAAACATTGGAAAAGGCTTGACAATGGGCCTTAATGCCCTCAAATATAATTTATGAAAAGACGTTAAGTCAAATAAAATAAAAGATTATCATTTGTCCATAGCATTTAAAGACCTTCCTCTCTCGGAAACAGTTCTTAAGGGGATAGAAGACCTAGGGTTCACTACCGCAACCCCCATTCAAGAACAAGTAATCCCCCATGCGCTTATGGGGCGCGATGTTTGTGCTTTGGCGCAAACTGGTTCTGGTAAAACGGCGGCCTATACAGTTCCGATCCTTGATATCCTGGCGGCGCAACGCAAGCGTGCAAAGCTTCCTCGTTGTTTAATTCTTGTTCCTACCCGTGAATTAGCTCAACAGGTTTCTGAAAGTTTTGATGCTCTTGGAAAGCATTTTAAAGATTTTGGCTATGCCGTGATTATTGGCGGCGAATCGCCCTATTTGCAGGAAAAAAGTTTGCGTAAAGGCGTGGATGTTGTGATTGCAACGCCAGGACGTTTATTAGATCAATATGAGCGGGGCAATGTAAGTTTCTTGGACATCTCTCTTGTGGTCATTGATGAAGCAGACCGTATGCTTGATATGGGATTTGTGCCTGATATTGAGAAACTGATGTCCTTTATTACAAAGCCTAATTGCCAAAAGCTCTGTTTATCCGCCACTATGCCAAAGCCCATCCAAGCTTTAGTTGATAACTTCCTTGTCAAGCCCAAGCAAATTGAAATTGAAGGAGAAATCAGGCCAGCAGATAGTGTTGAGCAAGCCTTTATTTATAAAGCTGGGAAAGAGCGTGAGAAACGCCAAGTCTTACGAGAACTTCTTAAAGTTGAAAAAATTCAACAAGCTATTATTTTTTGCAACCGCAAAATTGATGTTGATATTCTAGCCAATTCCTTAAAGCGTTATAAAATCAATGCAGGTGCTCTCCATGGGGATATGAGCCAAGGGGCGCGTGTTGATATGCTTGATGCTTTTAAGGATAAGAAAGTCGATTATCTGATTGCTAGTGATGTGGCAGCCCGTGGTATCGATATTGCGATGCTTCCTTTTGTTATTAATTATGATGTGCCAGTCAATGCTGACGAATATGTGCACCGCGTCGGGCGTACAGGGCGCGCTGGAAATAAGGGTAAGGCCTTTACCTTTGTAGATGATGTAAAATCTATGCTCTATAAGCGCCTGAAGCCTTATATGCCAGAAGGGGCTCGTACTATTGATGCCCCAACAGATCTAGAAAACAACCCCTTCAAAGAAGTTGGTTTCTTGAAGCCAACGGATGTCAAAGGCTTTAAGTTCGAAGCAAAACCTGTCAAAGGTTTCGGACAAGCAGAACCCGCCTTTATGAAAGCTGGTCTTTAGATCTCAATTCTTTTCGTTTTTATTAATCAATGAATACTCTAAGATCAATTAGAGGGTATTTTTATGCCGTATGACCTCTGCCATCCTTCATCATTTCTTAAGGAATTTTCCGCAATATGGCACAAAAGCCTTGCAATCAGACTCCTTTGATGTTTGAAAAGGACTATAGATATTATTTGCGGAGAAAGTAA
>Ga0209633_10005118_pt1 | contig 11598 bp, 11 predicted proteins | sample Cruoilmetagenom1_FD_187290 | JGI IMG/M metagenome (GOLD analysis project Ga0209633, IMG submission 187290) | Oil polluted marine microbial communities from Coal Oil Point, Santa Barbara, California, USA - Sample 1 (SPAdes) (version 2) | ecosystem: Environmental > Aquatic > Marine > Oil seeps ... | reverse complement strand
GATTATTATCTGCACACAACAGATAAGTGGCTGAACTTTCCCTATGAACTGACAGGGGTTTCGCCGCAAGACATGGAAGAACATATTCCTGATCTTTATAAAATTATGAAGGACGTGATATAAAGACATAATATTAGACAGAAAAATGGGCATAAAAAAAGGCGAGAACAATGTCCCGCCTTTTCTTAAAATGTAGCTTGAAGCTTAGTCTTCGATAAGTTCAAGATTACAAGCAGCATCTTTGCCACGGTTTTCTTCAGTTTCGAAGCTAACCTTTTGGCCGTCTGTAAGACCACGGATGCCAGATTTTTCAAGCGCTGTGATGTGAACAAAGATATCTTTGTCGCCTTCATCAGGTTCGATAAATCCAAAGCCTTTTGTGGTGTTAAACCATTTTACTGTACCAGTTGCCATAATATTTCTCATTAGTTTGAGCCATTAAAAACCCCTGACCTGCGGCAAAGCAAGCCAGAGAACTAAGAACTAAAATAACTGGAAAATTGGACTTAAGACTTAGAAACGTTCAGGTGATCGTGAGATCAACTTGTAGAGCTAACGCCCTACTTGTAACAGGTACTTAAAAAAACAATATAGACTCACGACTACCAGTATTCAAATTCTAAGGGCTATATACACGTAGGAGCGAAATAGGCAAGCCCTAAGCGCATGGAAAATAACACCGTAATATCAGCCACTTTTGCGGTAAATTCGGTAAAGCGGAAAAGCCCCGTAATTTTTAGCGACTTTTATTGTACCGACATATTCCGCCGCAGCGCCGCATTTGTTATCTAGCATCAACATATCTGCGTCAACGCAGTTGTTTTCGGTGGACGTAGAGGACATAGAGAGCGGGGTTGCATTTTTTTGGCGGACGGCGCTGTGCGCCCAAGGTCTGCGACGTCTACAATATGTTGCGCCTGCCCAAGCGCCTCCCACTCGCCAATGTCTACGGCAGTGCCCGCAGGAAAATCCGTTGGTTTTTGATCCCAAATGGCAAGCTGCGTAGCACTGCCAGCAACATGGCGTGCGTGCAGTAGCGCGCGGCCCATCGCTAGTTTTGCGCCAAGGCCGAATAGAATATCCGCGCCCAAATAAGGTTGATCGGTGAGATAAGTAACTGAGCTCGCGGCCTTCAAACATTTGTGAAAACGCATTTCCCAAGTGGCAGGACTATGACCACCCTCGTCTGCAGGCAGGACGGATACATCTATAAAATCGCCCTGCGCGAATGGCAGTACAACATGTAAATCTGCGCCGCTAGCCAGAGCGCCAAACGCCGCGCCGGGATTGATCTCATCTATCGCTGCTGCAACCCGCATTTGTAGCTTCGCTTCGTTATCAGCGGTTATACGTCCGTGTTTACCATGCGGCGCAATCATGTGACCCGTGTAGTGCAAAACGGCCTTGGGCTGTAATGGCTTTAATATATCATTGGGCTGACCTAGTCTTTTTAAGAGCCGCCGCAATTGTTTAAGTGTTGATGCTTTGTCAGCAAGACTGGTGCCTTTGTAGCGCGCCGCCGCGCCGATCGCATGCGCCGCATTGTCATAAGCGCCTGCCAAAATATATGCTTCAGCCAAAGTGGCAAAATGCCAATAGTCCGCCTCGTCAGGGTCTACATTAACCGCTCATTTAGCAAAACCCCCTACTCATCAAAACTGATGGTAACATTTTTGGTCAGCGGTACCGATTGACATGTCAGCACGAAACCAGCGTCTATTTCTTCGGGCTCTAAGCCGTATTGAAGCGCCATGTCCACATCGCCTTCAATGACTTTAGCGCGGCAGGTGGCGCACACGCCGCCCTTGCACGCAAAGCTTACATCAATGCCAGATTTAAGCGCGGCCTCCAAAATCGATCCATGCTCATCGCGGTAATCTACGCTGACTTTGCGGCCATCTGAGATGACTTGGATTTTGCTTTTCGCAACTCCTTCAGGCGCAGATTCGCGCGCGCCTGCCTCAGCGGCTATTTCGGGGCTTGCAAAAAACAGCTCGCTATGGATTTTCGCACTTGGCGCCCCCGCATCCATAAGCGCCGCGCGGACATCTTTGACCATCGTGAAAGGCCCGCATAAATAATAAGAATGCACACCCAAAGGCGCGAACACGCGCTCATAAAGCTGCGCCGCTTTTTCGCCAGTGATACGCCCGTTAAAAAATTCAATATCAACAGCCTGACGCGTCATGAAAAATTGATAGGAGAAGCGGCCCATATATATGTTCTTAAGCTGAGCGAGCTCTTCGGCAAAGATCGTGTGCGCGGCGTCACGGTTACCATAGTATAGGAAAAAATGACTGTACGGCTCGCGGGCAAGGACCTCGCGGATCATCGCCATGACCGGGGTGATGCCCGACCCTGCCGCGAAGGCGACATAATTAGCGGCGCGGCCCTCATCTATGCCGATAGAAAATTCGCCTAAGGGCGCAGAAATTTCCAGCTCGTCCCCAGCTTTTAATTCGTTATTGGCAAAGATAGAAAATGCACCGCCTTCGATCAAGCGCACGGCTATTTTGTATTCATCATCACTAGGCGCGGCGCAAAACGAATATGTCCGGCGCATATCTTCACCATCAATTTCCTTGCGCACTATAATATGCTGACCTGGTTTATACTGAAATTGGTCTTTCAAGGTTTCGGGAATATCAAATGTGATGGACACACAGTCTGGCGTTTCGGGCTGTACGCTTTTGACTTTGATTTTATGTAACTTACTCATGGCTATTCCTAATGGCACTTAAATCTATCGAACGGCTCGAGGCAGTCTTTGCAGGTATAAAAAGATTTGCAGGGCGTCGAGCCGAACTCACTGACTAACTGGGAATTGACCGAGCCGCAACGCGGGCATGTGGCTTTCGCGTCTCTGTCTTTTGACGAGGCTGGCGGGTCAATGCCGTACGCTTTTAACTTGTCTTTTGCGCCTTGCGTAATCCAGTCGGTTGTCCATGCGGGCGACAACTGGTTTTTAATACTAACGTGAGCAAACCCGTTTTTATCAAGTTTTTCGCGGATCATTTGGGTGATGAGGTGCGTGGCCGGGCAGCCCGTATACGTGGTTGTGACTATAACTTGCGAAGGGTCGCCTTCTACAACATCGCGCACAATGCCAAGCTCGACAATGTTGACCACAGGGATTTCGGGGTCAGGCACATTTGCGAGTAAGTCAAATAAAGTGCTGCGCAGAAGATTGCCTGACATTTGCCGCGTGGCTACCATTGCAGGCCCGGATATTTGATCTGCATATATTGCATGTCTTTAAGGATATGCCCAAGATGCTCATCATGCTTTCCGTGATAACCGCCTGTAAGCATATGCAAGGTTTCTGGTGCTTCTAAGCCGCCAGCCGCGCGTAATGTTTGCGCCATTTCGGCCTGCCAATTATCATAGCCAAGCGTAAAATCTGCACTCAGGCCGCTTTTTATTATAGCTGCGGTAATATCATCGCGTTCAAAGAGCTCGCCCGTATAGCGCCACAAGCAATCCAGCGCATCGCTCATGTGCGTATGACTTTCCTCGGTGCCATCCCCGAGGCGAAGCACCCAGCTTTTAGCAAAGCGAATATGGTAGGCGATCTCTTTCAAAGATTTTTCTGCAATGGCGGCGAGGTCTTTGTCGGAAGAGCCAAGCAGGGCTTCATATTGGCGTTTTTGAAACGCCGAGAAAAAATATTGCCGCAACATAATATGGGCGAAATCAACATTGGGCTGCGCGGCCAATAAGCAATTTTTGTACGCTTCTTCATTGCGGGTCATAGCCAAAACGTCAACATTAGCGGCAAGTGGCTCTAGGCTCAGGGCATGTTCATAGAGCAAATTGGCTTGCCCAATCAGGTCCAGCGCAAAATTGGTCATGGCCATGTCGAGTTCCATCTCGGGGCCGTGCCCGCACATCTGGGCAAGGCGCTGACCTAATATCAGCGCATTATCGGCAAGCCGCATAACGTAAATCGTCTCGGGTTTATTGGGCGGTAATACGCCTATGATTTTAGGTTTAGCGCTCATTGGGGTCACATGTTTTTTACGCCGTCCGGCACGTCGTAAAATGTCGGGTGGCGATAGATTTTATCATCGGACGGGTCAAACAGCTCGCCGCTCTCACTTGGGTCGGATGCAATGATGTCACTGGATTTGACAATCCACAAAGAGCTCGCTTCGCCGCGCCGCGTATAAAGATCGCGCGCGGACTCTATTGCTGTTTCTGTATCTTGCGCGTGAACACTGCCCGCATGCTTATGAGACAGGCCGTTTTTGGAACGGATAAACACTTCATATAAATGCCAGTTATCACTCATAGTATGCGCTCCTTACGCCGCTTGTTCGCCGCGCGCTTTTTGTTTTTTTGCGTAAGCGGCAGCCGCAGCTTTAACCCACTGCCCTTCTTTGTGCGCGGCTTTGCGCGCGCGAATGCGGTCTCTACCACATTGGCCCCCGTCCTTTAAAACCGCCCAAAATTCGTCCCAATTTATCTCGCCAAAATCATAAGAGCCGCGCTCTTCATTCCATTTCAAATCAGGGTCTGGAATGGTCAGGCCAAGAAATTCGGCTTGCTGTACGGTTGCGTCAACGAAACGCTGCCGCAAAACATCATTTGAATGGCGCTTGATATTCCATTTCATATTTTGAGAGGAATGCAAAGACGCCGCATCGGACGGGCCAAACATCATCAAAGATGGCCACCACATCCGGTTTAAGCTCTCTTGCGCCATGGCTTTTTGCTCAGGCGTGCCCTGCGCAAGCACCGTCACAATTTCATAGCCTTGGCGTTGATGGAAACTTTCTTCCTTGCACACCCTAACCATCGCCCGCGCATATGGCCCAAAAGAGCAGCGGCAAAGCGGTATCTGATTTGTGATAGCGGCCCCGTCTACCAGCCAGCCAATAGTGCCAATGTCCGCCCACGTCGTCGCAGGATAGGTGAATATTGTCGAAAATTTCGCTTTGCCTGATAGTAAGTCGGCGACCATATCATCGCGCTTTCGGCCCAGTGTTTCTGCGGCGCTATATAGGTATAGCCCGTGCCCTGCCTCGTCTTGAATTTTGGCAAGCAAGATAAGCTTGCGTTTTAATGTCGGCGCACGCGTCACCCAATTGCCTTCGGGAAGCATGCCAACAATTTCGCTATGGGCGTGCTGTGAAATTTGCCGCAACAATGTCGCGCGGTATTTTTCTGGCATAGCGTCTTTGGCTTCGATGACATCGCCATCGTCTATTCGCTGTTGAAACGCGTCCCACAATGCCGCGTCTTCTAGCTTCGCTTTTTCCTGCGCCTGCTTTTCTTTGCCAGTTCTAAGGTCTGTTGTGTACATCACCTATCCTTATTATAAGCAGACCGTACGGTCAACTAATGATTATTTGCCTGCGCTGTCTTCATCATATGGATTTTCAAATGCGACCATGGTTAGCAATTCATAACGCGCGCAAACCTCATCCTTTTGGTTGGTCAGTTCTACGTCCCAGCCAACCTCGCCATATTCTGGCGTACGGCGTTTTTTGCGGCGCACGGTCAAGCGCACCTTTATCTCGTCGCCCGCATAAACGGGTGTCATAAAGGCAAGATTGTTAAGGCCCGTATTGGCAAGCACAGGGCCAGGATTTGGCTCAACGAATAACCCCGCTGCCCACGACAACAACAGATAACCATGCGCAACCCTGTCTTCAAAAAACGGATTGGCGCTCGCCGCATCTGGGTTCATGTGCGCGTAAAACTTGTCACCCGTAGAGTTAGCAAATAACTCAATTTCATCTACGGTCACTTTGCGTGATTTAGTATGCAAGGTCTCGCCAATCTCAAGCTGATAATAGGTGCGGCGGAACGGGTGCTCTGGCCCTTTGTGCTCTGGCGCGCCGGGGATCCACTCGCCCGTGATATTCGCAATCGCGGCGGGACTGCCCTGAATGGCTGTGCGCTGCATATAATGCATGACGCCGCGCGTGCCGCCCATTTCTTCGCCGCCGCCCGCGCGCCCCGGCCCGCCATGAACAAGGTGGGGCAGCGGAGAGCCATGCCCCGTGCTCTCGCCCGCGCTATCGCGGTCAGCCAAGAGCATACGTCCGTGAAACGCTGCGCCGCCGACAACAAGATTGCGCGTAAACTCTTGGTCATAACTAAATACGGACGCCACCAATGACCCGCCGCCTTTTTGCAGCAGGGTTATTGCTTCATCCGTGCCCTCATAGGACATCAAAGTTGAAACGGGTCCGAAGGCTTCAACCTCGTGCACCACTGATTTCTTAAGAGGGTCATCACAGCGCATAATAATTGGCGATAAAAAAGCGCCTTCACTGTCCGCAAATTTATCAATGTCGCCGATGATAATCGGATTTTCAGCTGATAACATTTCCAGCTTACCCAGAACATCCTTACGCTGACTATGCCCTGCCAGCGCGCCCATGCGTGTGTCCTCACTGCGCGGGTTCCCAATGGTGATTTTCCCAAGCCGCTCTTCCAGAGCCTGTGCCGCCGCGTCCATATATTGGGCAGGGACGAGCGCGCGGCGGATGGCCGTACATTTTTGGCCCGCCTTCACAGATATTTCATTAGCAATTTCTTTGATGAACAAATCAAACTCAGGTGTCTCAGGGCTTGCATCTGGGCCGAGAACGCAGCCATTAAGGCTATCTTGCTCGGCGATGAACCGCGTTGAGTTTTCCATAATGCGCGGGGCAGACCGAAGTTTTGCAGCTGTGCGCGCCGACCCTGTAAATGACACGACATCTTGGCAGCCCACATGATCGAGTAAATCGCCTGTACTGCCAACGATAAGCTGAACAGCGCCCTTTGGCAAAATATCCGAGGCCGCCATCATCTTGACCATAGCTTCGGTCAGGTATGAGCCCACCGTTGCGGGCTTAATGATAACGGGGACCCCCGCGATAAATGCTGGCCCGAATTTTTCAAGCGCGCCCCAAATTGGAAAATTATAAGCATTGATATGAATGGCCGCGCCTTGCAAAGGTACAGCAATATGCTGACCCATAAATGTGCCGCCGCGTGATAGGTTTTCGAGGCCGCCTTCTACATGTACCGTACCATCTGGCATGTCGCGCCGTGCTTTGGAGGACGCGTAAAACAGTGTTCCAATACCGCCCTCAATATCAACCCAGCTATCTTTGCGTGTCGCGCCCGTAGAATAGGAAAGTTCATACAGCTCTTCTTTACGGCCCATCAAATATACGGCCAAAGCTTTGAGCATATAAGCGCGGTCATGAAAACCAAAGGCACGTAAATTCGGCCCGCCGACAGTGCGCGCATAATCAAGCATTGCTTCAAAGTTTAAACCTTCAGATGATGTTTCCGCAATTTTCTTGCCCGTCACAGAATCCATCAGCGAGCGATACCCGCCCGTGCCTGCTGTCCAATGACCCAGCGCATAATTTTGAAGTTTCATTTACTAGCCCTCATGATTTAACCTTCTTGAAACGGCCGCCAAGAAAATTCAATTGACCTTGCCAGCAATCACCGCCAATAAAGACTGACCGAGCGTTCTTTTATAGATGTATAGAAAAACGAGGCGAAACAAAAGGCTTAAAAATTTTATTGCGCGACATAAAGGGGACGCTATGACACAAAGCCCAGTATTATTTGAGGTCAAAGACGGGGTCGGCATTATTACGCTCAACCGTCCTGACAAACTTAATTCATTTAACGAAGAACAGCATGATGCTTTGGCGGCCGCGCTGGATAAGGTCGAAGCTAATCCGGATATTAGGTGCTTGCTGCTGACGGGCGCGGGGCGCGGATTTTGCGCGGGGCAAGATTTATCTGATAGAAATGTTGCGCCAGGTTCAGCGCCCGTAGACCTTGGCGCAACCATTGGCAAATATTACAACCCCCTGATCAAGCGCCTGCACAGTTCAAACATCCCAACCATCTGCGCCGTCAATGGCGTTGCCGCTGGCGCAGGCGCAAACCTTGCGCTGGCATTTGATATTGTTCTGGCCGCGCGGTCGGCAAAATTCGTGCAAGTGTTTTCAAATATTGGCCTCATCCCCGATAGTGGCGGCACTTATATTTTACCGCGCAACCTTGGGCAAGCGCGCGCGATGGGACTTGCGCTGCTCGCCGCGCCCCTAAAAGCAGAGCAAGCGAAAAACTGGGGCCTGATTTGGGATGTTTGTGATGATGATACATTATTCGAAGACGCGTTTAACATGGCAGCAAGCCTTGCCAGCCGCCCAACTCTTGGCTTTAAACTGACCCGCAAAGCCATACGGCAAGCTTTTGACAATACACTGGATGAGCAATTATCTTTGGAGCAAAAATGGCAGCAACAAGCCGGATTTTCACAAGACTATAAAGAAGGTGTTGGCGCGTTTATGGCCAAACGTAAACCCGTATTTAAAGGAAAATAAATGGCCAGCGATATTATGACAGACGCTTTTATCTGCGATTATATTCGTACGCCCATTGGGCGTTATGGCGGCGCGCTGTCAAGCGTGCGTGCGGACGACCTCGCGGCGCTGCCCATCAAAGAACTCGTCCGGCGAAATCCAAATATTGACCTGACCAAAATTGACGATGTAATTATGGGCTGTGCCAATCAAGCCGGCGAGGATAACCGCAATGTTGCGCGTATGGCTGGCTTGCTTGCGGGACTGCCCGTTGACGTGCCGGGCGTGACGCTCAACCGTCTATGCGGGTCGGGCCTAGATGCAATACTGCAAGCGGCGAGGCTGATAAAAACTGGCGACGGCGCGCTAGCCATTGCAGGTGGGGCTGAAAGCATGTCACGCGCGCCATTTGTCACGGCTAAATCCACAAGCGCTTTTTCACGCACTTGCGAAAGTTATGACACCACGATTGGTTGGCGCTTTGTTAACAAGCTAATGCAGGCGCAATACGGCACAGACTCCATGCCCGAAACGGCTGAAAATGTAGCGGAGCAATTTAATATCTCCCGCGAAGACCAAGACCGCTTTGCCTTACGTTCACAAGAGAAAGCCAAAGCCGCTCAAGACAATGGGCAGCTTGGTGAAGAAATTGTTCCCGTAAAAATTCCGGGCCGCAAAGGTGCAGTGACGATAGTAGAAAATGACGAGCATTTGCGCTTATCTCCGCTCGGCGTGTTGGCAAAACTACGCACACCTTTTCGCGAAGGCGGTTCTATCACGGCGGGAAATGCGTCTGGCGTTAATGACGGCGCGGCGGCTATGGTAATTGCCTCCGAGGCAGCAGCTAAAGCTAACGGCCTAACGCCGCGCGCCCGTATTGTCGCCGGGTGCGCCGCTGGCGTAGAGCCGCGGATTATGGGTGTGGGGCCAGTGCCCGCCAGCCGTAAAGTTCTGGCTAGAGCAGGGCTTACCCTCGCGCAAATGGACGTCATAGAACTTAATGAAGCCTTTGCCGCGCAAGGGCTTGCCGTATTGCACTCGCTTGGGCTTGCGGATGATGATCCGCGCGTCAATCCTAATGGCGGCGCTATAGCTCTAGGGCATCCGCTGGGCATGAGCGGCACCCGCATTGCAGGCGCAGCACTGCATGGGCTTGAGCGGATAAAAGGCCGTTACGCTCTCATCACCATGTGTATTGGCGTTGGTCAAGGCATTGCCGTAATAATCGAGCGGGTGTAAGCAAAATGGCGCGTACGCAAGCTCTTGATTACCCAGAAAAACGTCTACGCATTTTAGACATAGCCACAGAATTGTTTGCCAAACAAGGCTTCCATGCCACCTCTATCACTGACATTGCGCAGGCGTGCGAAACCTCAAAATCACGCCTATATCATTATTTTGATAGTAAAGAGCAGCTTCTTTACGAAATTTTGCGCGACCATGCGCTGGTTTTACGCGATAGCCTGTCGCCCATTGTTTCGGATACGGGTTTGGACGCGCCGCAAAAACTAGAGAAATATGCCGCGCATCTTCTGTTTACAAATATTACATTTCGGGCGAAACATAAACTTATTTTGGGAGAGCTCGGAGCGTTACCGCTCGAAAAACGCCAAGAAGTTTCTAGCCTCTTACGCCAATCTATCGAAACGATATATGATATTTTATCTGAAATAAATCCAAAGCTTGCGCACAACTCATCTATGAAATTTCCAACTGCCATGATGTTTATTGGTATGATAAATTGGACCCATACTTGGTTTTCGGGCGAAGGCGCACTATCAACTGATGTATTTGCAAAACTTCTATGTGACACCTTTATTGGCGGGTTTAGCAATGTCGATTTGGATAAACATTTCGGCGCATAAGCCCGTGAACGAAAAGGATTAATCATGAGCGTAACCTTAAGCATACAAGACAATATCGCCATCATCATGATTGATAATCCTCCCGTAAACGCGCTGTCGCAATCTGTGCGCCAAGGCCTTGTGGACGCCGTAAAAACTATCAATGAAAACACCGATCTTGTTGGAGCCGTATTAACGGGCAGCGAACGTATTTTTAGCGCGGGCGCCGATATTACAGAATTTGGAAAACCGCCGGCTTTACCATTCCTTCCTGATGTCATTGATACGCTCGAAACTTGCCGCGTACCAATCGTTGCGGCAATAAGCGGCGCAGTGCTAGGCGGCGGCCTAGAAGTCGCGCTTGGCTGTAGGTACCGCATTGGCTCGCCGCGCGCAAAAATTGGTCTGCCCGAAGTCAACCTTGGCCTCATACCAGGCGCAGGCGGAACCCAGCGTCTGCCCCGCCTTATCGGCGCGGCACGCGCCGCGCAAATTATTACGACCGGCAAACCACTAGGCACAGACAAGGCTTTGAAAATGGGCGTGCTCGACGCAATTTTTGATACGGATTTAATACAAAACGCCATTGTATTTTTAAAAGAAAAACTAGCTGCAAATGATACCCGCCCAGCCTTGAGCGAAATTAGCGCGCTGCCATACCCTAATGGAGCCGCCTTTACCGCCCTGGCCCAAAAAACCAAGGCGCGGGCCCGCGGGCAATTATCTCCTCTCAAAGCACTTGAAGCGGTGCAGGCTGCTATTGATCTACCTTTTCGCGCTGGCCTTGCCAAAGAGCGCGAACTTTTCATGCAGTGCATGGCCAGTGAGCAGCGCGCGGGCCTCATCCATAGTTTTTTTGCCCAGCGCCAAGCCAGGAAAATACCAGGGCTTGAAAAAACTGAAATACGCGACATTAAAACCATCACTATATTGGGCGCGGGCACGATGGGCGCGGGTATTGCTATCGCGTTTTTAAACGGGGGCTATCAAGTCAATCTATTTGACATCAATGAGGACGCACTTGCCGCTGGGCGGGCCCGCATTGAAAAAACCCTTAAAGCCAACCGAGAAAAAGGGCGTATCAGCGCAGAGCAGTTACAAAAACAATTGGGAAATTTTTACACGATTAACAGCATGCAAGACGCTGCCATGTCTGATCTTGTCATCGAGGCCGCCACAGAAAATATCGCCATTAAAAAATCTATTTTTAGGGAGTTAGACGCTATAACCAAGCCTGGCTGTATTTTGGCTAGCAACACATCTTATCTCGACATCAATGTGCTTGCGGCAGAGACCACACGCCCCGCAGACGTTATCGGCATGCACTTTTTTAGCCCCGCAAATATTATGAAATTACTCGAAGTCGTGCGTACGGATAGCGTCTCAGACGAGGTCTTAAACACCGTTATGACTGTGGGTAAATC
>Ga0209633_10005117_pt1 | contig 11601 bp, 13 predicted proteins | sample Cruoilmetagenom1_FD_187290 | JGI IMG/M metagenome (GOLD analysis project Ga0209633, IMG submission 187290) | Oil polluted marine microbial communities from Coal Oil Point, Santa Barbara, California, USA - Sample 1 (SPAdes) (version 2) | ecosystem: Environmental > Aquatic > Marine > Oil seeps ... | reverse complement strand
TTAAGTTTTAAAGAATATTGGTTTATTTCCCAAATTTTTTTTCTTCTTTTTCCTGCTCTTCTTTGCAACTGATACATAGAGTGGTCTCAGGTCTTACCATGAGCCTGTCTTCAGTTATTTCATCATCACATATCTCACAAATTCCGTATGTTCCATCCTCAGTCTTTTGTATAGCTTTCTGGATCTTGGATATAAGTTTCCTTTCCCTGTCCCTTTTCCTTAATTCTATACTTGTACTTGATTCTGTCATAGCACGGTCAATAGGGTCTGGAAAGGTGCCGTCCCCCTCACTCATTCTAGTAACTGTGCTTTCTGCTATCCCAAGAAGACTCGCCATTTTCTTAATCAGAATCTCCTTAAACATTTTACGTCTTTTATCATTCATAAAAGAAAATTATATCACTTCCACTTATCTCTGTAAAACCCAAACAAGGTTCGCATTCACAAGTCAGAACCAAGCTGGATATGTATTTAACAATATCCTTTCTATTATTTGAATTTAGAGTGTAAGATAAATGACTTTACTAGAAGTTGGGAACTAGTACTATCATAATTAAAGATCTTAAAAGGAGAATGTAATTAGGTTATCACAACTCAAATTAGAAGTTTCAGAACAGGCAACACCTTTAATTTCAGACCTTCTTTTAGGACTCGGCTCGCTTGGAGTGGCAGAGGACATAAGAGGAGAGGGGCTCTATGAGGTCTCAGCATACTTCCCTATGGAAACAGATATTGCAATAGTAATAAGCAGGTTAAAGGATTATTCAGAACTCCTCAAGCAATCGCTGCCAGGTGAGATTATAAGTCCTGTGACAGTCCAATATATAGACCGTTCTGGTTGGGAGATCTGGAAGAGTGTCCTTAAGAAAATAAGAGTTGGTAAAAGAGTAATTATAAGACCTCCCTGGGAAGAACATATAGCGGAGCGTGATGAAATAGTAATTGACATAAACCCTTCACAAGCCTTTGGAACGGGACACCACGAGACTACCAGACTCTGCATTGAGGCTATTGAGGAAGTTGCTCAGACAAGCAATATTAAAAATATGCTTGATGTTGGATGCGGGAGTGGGATTTTAAGCATTGCAGCTCTCAAGTTAGGGGTAAGGGATGTCACGGGTTTTGACACGGATCCAATAGCCATCGAGGAGTCCAGAAAAAATGCTAATGAAAATGATGTTCTCAATAAAATAAACTTTTTCTGCGGTTATATTCAAAGTGCAAAGGGACAGTACGATTTAATAGTGGCGAATGTTTATATTGAGTCAATATTGTTAATGAAAGAGGAGTTCCTGTCCAGATTATCCCCTACTGGGAGATTGGTTGTTTCAGGGATACAGTACAAAAGACGAGAAGAGGCGGTAAGGGGTCTTCAAGAAGCAGGATTCGTGCTTCAAAATGACAGGATAGATAAGGACTGGGTAGCACTTGAGTTCGTAGTTGGTTGATAAAAATGCGCTCTAAAGTAAAATCTAGTCCGCAATTGTAGAAATGCTTCAGATTAAGGGGAAATATATGTCATCATTTAAAACGATTGAGTGGAAAGATAATAAAGTAATAATGATAGATCAAACACGTCTACCTAAGGATGAGATTTATCTGGAGTTTGAAACCTACGAAGAAGTGGCGGATGCAATTAAAAGAATGGTAATTAGAGGAGCACCCGCAATAGGTGTAGCTGCGGCTATGGGTATTGCTCTTGGCGCACTCAATACAACGACTGACGACAGAGATCAGTTTTTTAAAGAGGTAAATAAAATTACAGATGTTATTCTGGCTACAAGACCTACAGCTGTGAATCTCTTTTGGGCAGGCAAGAGAATGCTAGGAGTGTTAAATTCTCAAAATGGAAGCGTTGATGAGATGAAAGCTAGACTGGTAGAGGAGGCAAATATTATCCTTTATGAAGATATTGAAACCTGCCGGAATATTGGAAGAGTAGGAGCCGAGCTAATACCCGATAATTCGACTGTCTTAACTCATTGTAATGCCGGGGCACTCGCCACAGCGGGGTATGGCACTGCTCTAGGGGTCATTAGAGGGGCAAGAGAGGCTGGTAAGAACATAAAAGTTATTGCTACAGAAACAAGACCTTTCCTTCAGGGTGCACGTCTTACAGCCTGGGAGCTGGATAAAGACGGTATTTCCGTTTCCCTTATTACTGACAACATGGTTGGTCATATTATGAGTAAAGGTATGGTGGATGCTGTAGTCGTAGGTGCGGACAGGATTGCAGAGAACGGAGATGTTGCAAATAAAATAGGCACTTACTCAATATCCGTATTAGCTAAATCACATGGAATACCCTTTTACGTAGCCGCACCTATCTCCACAATAGATTATAATTGTCCCAATGGTGCTAATATCCCTATAGAAGAGCGAGATATTAATGAAGTTACGCATATATTAGGAAACAGAATAGCGCCTGATGTTAACGTTTATAATCCCGCATTTGATATAACACCAAATGAGAACGTTACTTCAATCATAACTGAAAAGGCTGTAGTTAAGGATCCCTTTTTAAGGGGGCTGTCGGATCTAATTAAGTAACTTTACCCTCTTTCAAGATCTTCTTGGCAAGAGAGGCAAAGCTTGGTAAAAGGCATAGCTATTAGTCTTTCTTTGTCTATAATTTCATCACATGACTCGCATATTCCATATGTGCCGTTCTCAATTCTCTTTAATGCATCGTCTACTAAAATCACTTTTTCGCGTTCCCTGTCTGCAAGCATTAAGGATAGCTCTCTATCTCTATCGCTGGATGCCTGATCGTAGAAATCACCAATTTCATGTTTTAAATGATCAGATTCAGCCTTCATAGACTGTGATACTTCTTGAAGCAGTTCCTTTCTCATGACAAGTAACATATTTTTAATCTCATCCTGCCATGTGAGCTTAGTCTTTTTAGTAGTTCTTTTCTTAGTAACTTTTTTTGCTGTTGCCATCTTTGTTTTAGAGTCTCCTGGAGATTGTTATTCTAAATTCTTATCCGTCCTTAAAATCCTTCAAATACGCATAAAAATGAAAATATTTGTAGACCAAATCATTATAAATATATAAATCACATGCAAATATAAAGCTTTTAAAGATCTGTAATTCTAAAACTGAAGGTGTATTAAGATAAGTATATAAGATTGTTTGTCAAGAGTAATTTCTTAGGAAGGATATAGATAGCTAAAATTCAAAGAATATTTTGCTCATTCTACCTGTGTTATTGTTACCTTGCTTAAAAATATAAATTACTTAAAATAAGGTACTTAACTTCAGGAATAACTAAATGGATAAGAAAAAACCTCACTCAAGAGAACTATGGAAATCTAGAACTGGACTTATTTTAGCAATGGCCGGTGGTGCTATTGGGCTAGGGAATTTCCTGAGATTCCCAGTTCAAGCTGCTGAGAATGGCGGTGGGGCTTTTATGATTCCATATATAATTGCCTTTTTTGTTATAGGCATACCTTTAATGTGGATAGAGTGTTCAATTGGAAGATACGGGGGTGCTAGAGGGCACGGAACTGCTCCTGCTATATTCAACCTAATATGGAAGAGTCCTCTGTCACGTCTTATCGGAGTATTAGGTCTCTGGATTCCTCTTGTCGTCGTAATTTATTATATTTATATAGAGTCCTGGACCTTGGGTTATTCGATTCATTTTCTTTTGGGTACTAGTCCCGATCTTGCTATAGGAGCGGATACACCGGAGGAATTCTTGAAGCCTTATAGCAACTTTTTAGGATCATATATAGGAGCTGGCGACGGAAATTTGTTAAGTCCATCATTCATGGCTTATTTTGCTCTAATCGTTACTTTAGCACTAAACTTAATTATTTTGTTGAGAGGAGTTTCAAGAGGAATTGAAGCGTTTGCAAAATTTGCATTACCTGCCCTTTTTGTAATGGCTATAATTCTGCTAGTTCGGGTTCTAACTTTGGAAACTCCAAGTGGTAATGCGATAGAAGGGCTTAACTTTCTTTGGACTCCGGACCTGAATTCGTTGAAAAACCCTGGAGTATGGGTTGCTGCTGCTGGGCAGATGTTCTTTACTCTCAGCTTGGGTTTCGGCTCTATGATTGTTTATTCCTCGTATCTGAGAGCAAATCAGGATATTGTATTAAACGGACTTTCCTCTGCAGCTATTAATGAAACCGCTGAGGTTGTTTTGGGTGGTTCAATTGCCATTCCTGCTGCGGTCGCATTCTTTGGAGTTGCAGGGGCAGTCTCAATTGCTAAGTCAGGTGCTTTTAACCTCGGATTCGTAAGTCTCCCCGCAATATTTGCCAGCATGCCCGCCGGACAGTTCTTAGGGTTCTTATGGTTTCTCTTGCTTTTCTTTGCAGGACTTACCTCTTCACTGTTCCTAATTCAAACTATCATTGCTTTTTTTGAAGACGAATTTAAGTTAAGTAGAACAAATTCAGTTCTTATTACGATGGGAATAATTGTTTCAAGTGTTTTAATCATTATTTTTGTTGATCAAACATTGGATGAATGGGATTTTTGGGCGGGAACAGTAGGAATCGTTTTCTTCGGATTAATGGAAGTTGTTTTATTTATGTGGGTTTTTGGTGGAGAAAAAGCGTGGGCTGAGATAAATCGAAATGGTACAATCAAAGTGCCCAGATTTTTCTATTATGTTTTAAGATATATTACGCCGCTTTTTATGCTAATACTTCTTCTCTGGTGGGGTATAAAGCTTCTTCCGGAGGAGCTTGAGAAAACCAGTTGGACAATATGGGTAGCAAGAGGTTATTTGATAGGTCTCTTTTTAGTGTTAGCTGCTCTAGTATTTATGGCTGATAAAAGGGGGAATCGTGAAAATGAATCTTGATGCTGCAATATTTATGTTCTGTGCCTGGGGTTTTACATTTGGTCTATTGGCTTTTTGTATAACAAAACTAATGAATAGCACTGATAACAATTTTAACAACACAGAACATATGGACGGCGACGAATAAATATAACTTTGTTGAGTAGCACTAAAGTTATGCCGTCAATAATAGTAAATTATTGCTTATAGAACTTCTTTTCCCATTCTTTGTGTTTTGTCTCAGCTTCCTTTATGAAAGGTGCAAAAGCTGCAGCGCTTACAATAAGTTTGTTAAGCAAATTAAACGGAAACTTAACCGGCCTCACAAAGTCTACAAACAATACCGCTCTAAATCCCTCGGTATCATTCCAAACCTGATGCTCAAAGGTGTCATCGAAAATAATGCTGCTACCCTCTTCCCAATGCCTAATCTGATCATGTACGCGGATCCGGCATTCTTCCTTGGGCTCCGGCACAATTAATCCCAGATGGTAGCGCAGAACCCCGTTATATGGGCCCTTATGAGGAGGGATGTGCTTGTTTGGCGATAGTATGGAGAAGAAAGCCGTTTTCATGCCGGGAATTCTCTTCAACAGTCTTGCTGTGTTAGGACATCTCTTTGCGTTTTCTTCACTTTCCAAGCCGTATCCGGCCAGAAAGTAGGCTTTCCAGTTCTTATCCTTAGAGATAGTTTCAAATTCAGGCATTATGTCATGGAAGCTCGGGAGGTCATCTCTTCTCTCCATAACCTGATCGAGTTCAGCGCGTATCGTTTCCCATTCCCTGTCAATTTCTTCAGCCCAGGGAAATGTTTCGTTATCATACACGGGAGGGTTTCCCACTTTTGAGAAACTTATATTAAAGCTCTCCACCATTTTAATAAAAGACGAAAGCAGACCCGGCGCGAATTCTTTCTTGTCGTAGTCGGCCTTACGATATTCTATGTTTTCTTTATTATCAGAACTTTGGGTTGTGTTTTGATCGTTTTCACTCATAATAACACCTCGTAAATTGAGATTTTTTTATTCTAAGATCTGCTTGTCAGGTTTAACCTTCCTTAACTTTAGTATATCCTCAAATGAGTGAATAAAAAATAATATTGCCGCAATAGTTGTAATTCCCAGTACCCATGGATACCCGCCTACCGCCGCAATCAATATAAATGCGGCTGAATATACGTTCCTTCTGCCCAGGGGACGCACTATTTTGATTAACTTTCTCATGAGCGAAGTCTTTTGCGGCTCAACAAGTTTGTCCACTTCAAAGTATGTTACCAGACTTCCCGAGTTCGTATATCTTGTCAGGAAATAAAACGACCACATTACAAAAAATAGGAAGATAGAGACATTTATCCCACCTAGAATAAGCGCAATTGGTTTATGTGAAATGAGATAATAACCCAATGGGACGCCAATCAAGAAAGAAAGCACAGTAAACTGGTCTGAAACCGTATCTACCCACTGCCCCTTTTTAGTCTCCATTAATTTGACTCTTGCCACCTCTCCATCACACCTGTCGAGTACTGTCGCAATGTGCATAAAGAGTGCCCCGATTACCGGGTGGCCTAAAGCGTAAAATAAACCACAGAAAGATCCTATAATATTGATCCCTATGCTAATCATATTAGGCGTAAGAGGCGTTTTGATTAATTGTCTGCTTGTTGGCAGAGAAAATTTGCTGTTTATATTTATCGAAATCCATCCTGTTGCAGTTTTACCTACATAGTTGAAAATGAGGTCTTCAGCATTTTTAGCCGTATTGGGATCCTCGTTTAACCTCATCCAATATTTCCCAGAAAACTTTCTATACTTAGCTCTCCCCTCATTTATTAGTTCAGGAATCATATTATAAAGTGATTTAGAATCTGCAAAATATGCTTTCAGCATCTCCCCTGAAGCAATGAAAGCACCCACTGCTTTGCCACCATTTGGCGCCATCTCTTCAACTTGATCTTTGTTAGTTTTTACCCAGAGATCATTAGATGTATCTGTTAGGATATATATCTCAGCTTTTTCAGTCTCTTGATCAATGAAATCAGATAAGGCTTGAGGAGTGGTAAGAAGGTTTGACTGAATTATTAAATATGGGATGTCTTCAAAGGCTATATTCTCTTGAGTAGTTGTCCAGGTTATTGAACTTTCAATTCGTTTGTCATGTGCTAATAAATCTTTAAGTGGGGAATCAGGGTCTTCAGTGATAATTGTAAAGCGAGAAATTCCTGCTCGCTGAGCGGTAATAACTAGTCGTTTTATTTGGGGAAGCGCACCGAATTCGATGTTACCATAGGTGCTCAGGTCCGTATCTTCAATACCTATGCCGGCTGCTACTACTATTGCATGGTCCATGTCGTTAACTTGTTTCTACTACTCTTAGGACCCTTTCCTGATATGATTTCTTTATAAACTTATCAGAGTTTAGTCTTGCTTTAAATAAATCGCTCGGATAATCAACGTCCATCCAGAATAGGTCGTTTATATCTAGTGACTTAACTTTATATCCTTTCTTAATCAGCCTGTGAATAGCTGATATATACCACTTGTTTTCAGCGCCGCCAGTCCTCATTTCTTCTTCAATTGATCTCTTCAGAAGTTCTACACCCGTATCTCTGAAAACCCTAACACCTACTGACTCAGCAGATGCTCTGCTTGTAAGTGTTTTGCTGATATCAACAATTTTTGATTCCTGTATTATAACTTTCATGTCTTCGTCTTCATAATTAGTTTTGCGTTTGACCGGAAGACAAATTTTCTCATCTCTCATTCTGAGAGCTTGCTCTAAAACATCAATTTCAAATACATCATCACCATTCATAACAACCATATCACTATCCATTTCCCCCCTTGCAATCCAGAGAGATATAAGGCTATTTGTAGTTTGGTAAAATGGGTTATAAAGAGTTTTTATCTTCATTCCCAAGCCATCGTAGTTTCTAAGAAAGTTTTCGACTTTCTCAAAACCAAATCCGACGACAATGACGATTTCATCAATACCACAATCTCTAATATGGTTGATTTGATGCTCTAATATTGTCTCGCCACCGATTTCTAGCAAACACTTAGGAATATACTTAGTGTATGGGTAAAGCCTTTGGCCTCTACCGGCTGCAAGTATGACCGCTTTCATTATATATTCTCTCCGCTTAAGAAGGCTATGGACTAGTTGTTTATACTTTAGGTGTTTTAAAAACGATAGATCGGATACGAATTCAGTATCCAAGATCCTCCTTTAATAACTTACATTTATAACCTCGAATACGGTTTATGTCAATGTTTGTGATACATTTATTGTAAATAGGCTTCTGATTTCTGCAATTTTATTCAATAATCACCATGAATTTACTATAATATAATAAAAACAGATTAACTTGAGCTTCTCGCTACTTTTAATTTATTACTTTCAGGTTTAATGTTGGTTATGTTATTGCCTTCATCTACATAAATAAGTTTAGGACTATGGCTTTTACATTCACTTTCATCATATGTAGCAAAGCTTGCTACAATGAGGCAATCGCCTTCTCTGGCTAGATGAGCTGCGGCTCCGTTAACACATATGACGTTTGAACCTCTTTTCCCCTCTATCACATATGTTGTAAATCTATGACCGTTTGTAATATTAAATATGTGTACCTGTTCATAGTGAAGTAAATCGGCAGCATCCATCAGATTTCTGTCGACTGTAATGCTCCCCTCGTATTCGAGGTCAGCCTCAGTAACTATTGCTCTGTGAATTTTAGATTTAAGAAGTGTTCTGTCCATTTGTCCTCTCCTTACATTATATACTCTAAAGTTTAGTGTTATCAATAAGCCTTGCATTTCCTACTTTTGCTGCAATGGCTACGATATCTCCCTTTTTTGCTTCTTCTTGGCCTTTCAAGGTACTTCCGTTGCGTATTTCTAAATAATCGATATTTTTAATTGAAGATTCATTCAAAATACTCGTCCCTGCTTTAATAAGGTTGCTGATGTTGTTTTCTCCGCCATTAAACATTCTTCTAATATTATCGAGTGAGTTTGAAAGAGCTAATGCCTGAAGCCTTTCTTCATCTGAGAGGTAGGCATTCCTTGAGCTAAGGGCAAGCCCATCCCCTTCTCTGATAATAGGCATTCCTATAATTTCAATTTCAAGATGAAGATCTCTCACCATCTTTTTAATAATCAATAATTGCTGATAGTCCTTTTCTCCAAAAATTGCAATGTCAGGTTTAACAATATTAAAAAGTTTCAAAACGACCGTTGCGACACCTTGAAAATGGCCTGGCCTAAATTGTCCGCAGAGTGGTTTTTGAAGCTCTTGGACTTCCACATAAGTTTCAAACCCCTCAGGGTATATTTCATCTACTTCTGGAAAGAAAACTACATCCACACCAATATCACTGATTTTTTTAATATCTCCATCTAAATCCCTAGCATATTTATTGAAATCTTCACTTGGACCAAATTGAGTAGGGTTCACAAAAATGCTGACTACTAAAAAGTCGCCTTTTTCTTTTGCCGTCCTCATTAAACTCATATGCCCTTCATGTAGTGCTCCCATTGTTGGTACAAAGGAAATTAAACGACCATCCTTTTTAATGCTATTTGAAAGGGCTTGCATATCCTTAACTTTATTAACTATTTTAATGTTCCTATTCTCAATCATATGAATGCTCTTTTGATGGGAATGATCCAGTTCTGACTTCATCAACGTATTCTTCTGTGGCTCTTTTCATCAGGTCTCTGATCTCTGCATATTTCTTGACGAATTTTGGTAGAGGCTCTTCTGAAAGACCTACCAGATCATTGATTACTAGGACCTGTCCATCGCAATTTGCTCCAGCCCCAATTCCTATAGTCGGGATGTTTATTGATCGAGTTATCTTTTTAGCTAGTTTTTGTGGGATGCTTTCTAATACTAAAGAAAAAGCGCCTGCATCTTCAATTTTTTTAGCAAGGGCAACTAACTTAGCACCTTCATCTTTATCCCTACCCTGGAGCTTATATCCACCCATATCATGGACAGATTGTGGTCTAAGCCCAATATGACCCATAACAGGTATTCCTGCCTTACGTATTTCTCTAATAGTCTCTATGTAATCCTCTGTTACTTCAATTTTTACAGATTCAGCTCCAGATTCTTTAACAAATCTTCCGGCATTCTTAACAGCATCTTCGTTTGAAGATTGAAATGACATAAAAGGCATGTCAGCACAGAGGTGAGCATTGTGTATTCCACGGGACACAATCTTAGTATGATAAATCATCTCATCAACGCTTACAGCTAGAGTGTTAGATAGCCCTTGAATTACATTTCCCACAGAGTCTCCGACTAAAACTATATCAACTCCAGATTCATCAACAATTTTTGCAGTAGAGGCGTCATAAGCTGTTACCATAACTATCTTCTCTTTATTTTTCATTGAGCCTATGATTGGTACTGTTATTTTCTTCATTTAGTTTCTCTAAACGTAAAAAAGCCAGATCGGGCAAAGAACCCTACTGGCTTATATGTTTTTCATTGTTTTAGGTACGGCCAGTGTTCCGTCCTTTGTAATTGTTATCAATTTTATTCTCTCGTCTCGGTCTGTAAAATAAGATCCAAGCGTCAATACTTATCCTGTTAAAGCCCTTATAAAATAAAGAAATCAGGAAGAATGTCAATAACTTCTTCATATTTGCACTATTGAAATTTTATCTGTTGAGTTTGCTATGTTGAAATAGTGCTTATAATATTTTCGAAGAACTTGTCATTCCAAGGCAGGGGGTTGAGCACTTATGGCGATTAAAATTTACCAAGTTGATGCATTTACAAATCAAGCCTTTTCGGGCAATCCTGCGGCTGTTTGCGTACTCGAGAAAGAAGCTGATAAAGATTGGATGCAGAGTGTTGCTTTTGAGACGAATCTTCCGGAAACAGCCTTTTTGTATCCGACAGGAGATACCTATAACCTCAGATGGTTTACCCCAAAAGTAGAAGTTGATCTCTGCGGACACGCAACTCTGGCTAGTGCCCATATACTTTGGGAAGAGGGCTATCTTGATTCAGATCAAGTTGCCCAGTTTTATACTAGGAGCGGATTATTGAGCGCTTCAAAAAATGGAGACATAATAGAACTCGATTTTCCTACTGCAATTGAAAAGGAGGCCCAAATCCCAGATGGGCTTAAAGAGGGCTTGGGAATCAATCCGATTTATATTGGCAAGAATAGATTCGATTACCTGGTTCAGGTTGAAAATGATGAACAAGTTAGAAATCTAGAGCCTAATTTTGAATTGCTGAAAAAAGTTCCATCCAGAGGGGTGATTGTAACAAGTTCTTGTGATTCGTCTGAATATGATTTTGTCTCAAGGTTCTTCGCCCCTGTTTCAGGGATTGATGAAGATCCCGTCACCGGTTCGGCGCACTGTTGTCTTGGGCCATTCTGGGCAAAGAAATTTGGCAAGCTACAACTCAAAGGCTTACAAGTATCTGAACGGGGTGGGGTTGTTCATGTATCGGTGAATGGGGATAGAGTTGTCTTAGGAGGAAATGCGGTTACGGTACTTAGAGGTGAGATTGTCGTATAGGCTTAAATGTTTTACTAGGTCAAGGGTAATGGGTCTAATGTTTAAGATAAGTTAAGACAATTTAAGATAAGTTAAGGCAATGGCTTGAAAATCTAAAAAGATAGTTCATAATAACTTTTTCGTTTGTACAGATGAGCAAATTCAAATACCATATATTTTGTTTGTTTTATTAATAGGCGGCGTAGCCAAGTGGTAAGGCAGCGGTCTGCAAAACCGCAATGCCCCGGTTCGAATCCGGGCGCCGCCTCCAAA
>Ga0209633_10005116_pt1 | contig 11604 bp, 12 predicted proteins | sample Cruoilmetagenom1_FD_187290 | JGI IMG/M metagenome (GOLD analysis project Ga0209633, IMG submission 187290) | Oil polluted marine microbial communities from Coal Oil Point, Santa Barbara, California, USA - Sample 1 (SPAdes) (version 2) | ecosystem: Environmental > Aquatic > Marine > Oil seeps ... | reverse complement strand
CGGTAATAAAGTCGGGAGCAGATTCCTCGCCACGTTCATTGATCAATAGACACAACTCATCAAGCCATTGTGTTGAGCTGACGACCGTTTTAAATCCAACAGGTTTTCCAGATACATGACGGATGCGCTCAATCATGTCCAACAATTCCGACGGTGAATTGATATCAGGGTGACGGTTAGGGCTAATAGAATCCTCGCCCTCTGGAATGCCTCGAATAGTAGCAATGTTTTTATTAACCTTAATGGCAGGTAAAATGCCACCTTTGCCTGGTTTGGCACCTTGGCTAAGCTTTATCTCGAACATCTTTACTTGAGGGTGAGTGGCTACTTCTTGTAACTTATCATCACTTAAGTTGCCTTCGCTATCGCGGACACCATACTTGGCGGTGCCAATCTGAAAAACAAGATCACAACCACCTTCTAAATGATAAGGTGATAGCCCGCCTTCGCCCGTGTTATACCAACACCCTGCTTTTTTTGCGCCATGCGAAAGAGCCAATACAGCAGGTTTAGATATTGCCCCAAAACTCATACCGGAAATATTAAAAACGGATGATGTTGAGTACGGCTTATCACAATAGGGTCCAATCATTACCGGCCCAAGGGCGACATTCTCGCTTTCTAGTTTTGGGAAAGGGCAATTCGCAAAAATAATGGCGCCAGGTTGTCGTAAATCTTTGGTTGAGCCAAATGCAACGGTGGAGTCTTCATTTTTGGCAGCGCGGTATACCCAGCTTCGTTGGGCGCGGTTAAAAGGCAATTCCTCGCGGTCCATGGCGAAAAAATATTGGCGAAAAAACTCCCCCATTTTTTCAAACAGAAATCTAAAGCGACCGATTAACGGGTAATTTCTAAGAATAGTGGATTCTTTTTGAAAGCTGTCTTTAGCGTATAAAGCAATAGCAATTAGAATAAAGATGCCAACAGCAAAAATAAATAGCGCGCTTAACAATTCAATTGATTTTGAAAAGAAAAGCGCAACATCCATAGAGAATAGACTATCCATGATTCAGTTTAACCTCTAAATTTTTTAGCAATCCAAAAGTCGACACTAAAGTATTTGCCAGCGCCTATGAAGAAAAGTGCTAAGAGCATGATGAAGTAAGTGGAGGCAAATTCGATCCCATTGTTAAGAACAACAAAATTACCGTGTTCAGTTAGCCAGCTGTAATTGCCGTGTTCACGAAGAATATCTTTAGCAACATTGAGTCGTTCAATTGCTTCACTGGTACGTTCGCTGGCAAAAAACCCACTGCCTTCAGCAATGGCAAGCCAGCCATTTTTTAAGTGAACGGTCACTGCTGCTACAGCCATCGTTGCCAATAAGGGGATTGATATCCATCTTACAGCTAGGCCTAGTAGCAAACAAACAGCCCCGATAATTTCCACCCAAGTTGCTGCGCCTGCCATCAGGTATGGAAAAGGTAAGCCAAGCCCATAATCTGTATTACCAAACCAATCCACGGTACTGTCAAAAGCACTTAATTTTTTTGTGCCGGCCATCCAAAAAATGGGCACCAAATAAAGCCTAAGCGCTAAGGGTGCTAAAAAATCAATGGAGCGTGTGCAATCCAGTATGGATTGGAGTTTGTTAATGCATTTGATCATGAGAATCTCCTTTGCTTGGTGTTAGTTAATCAAATAGACCTGACGCTGGTCTAAGTTCTTTCTAAGGGCTGTGGGTTTGCTTCTACTGAATGTTTGCGCCTAAGCCATGAGCTGGCGCCAGCTCCGGTTAATATGCACCATACGGCGAACAAGGCGCCGGGTAATGCGGTTTCAGGTGAAAAATGTTTGAGCGCTAAGGCGACACCTAAGCCCGCGTTTTGCATGCCTATTTCAATGGCTAAGGTTAGGCGATATGACGCATTGAATTGTGAAAATTTTGCTACACTCCAGCCGAATAAATAACCCAGTGCATTAACAGAAATAATAACAATAAATAATGCTGGCGTTATGCTGTTTAAACGGTCGTGGTTAGCGGCCACTGCATATGCGCAGATAATAATAATGGCGAGCGAGGCCATGGTGGGTGCAAATGCAATGAGAGGCTTCGCATTATTACCTAATGCTTTTCTAGTTAACATGCCACAAATAAGAGGCAATAAAACGGTCAGTAAAATGGTTTGCATCATGGGCCAAAAAGGAATGGGTAAGTAGGCGCCACCAAGCCATTCAACTAGCAACGGTGTTAATGCTGGAGATAGGAAGGTGGCTATTGTGGTTAGTGTGACAGAGAAGGCAACAGCCCCACCAGCAAGAAAAACGATTACGTTACTGGCCATTGCGCCGGGTGCGCAGCCGACAATAATGACGCCTAGGGCTAACTCTGCTGGTAAGCCTGCAAACCAAGCTGCTGCAGCACCGAGCAGGGGCATAATGCTGTATTGACTCAATACGCCAATCAAGATGGGCTTGGGTGTCTTTAGGGTTATTTTCAATTCATCTGGTTTTAGTACAGCACCTAGGGCAAACATCGACGCCGCAAATAACCATAAGAAATAAGGCTTAAATATAATGAAGACACTAGGGTAAAAAAAAGCGATTAAGGCGCAGGCTAAAGTAAGAGGCGCCATACCGCGAGAGATGAGTTGTAAGATTTGTACCATGCGGTCAAGGATAAAGCGATTAGCCTAAGAATACATCAAATATATTTTAGGGATTGGGAGGGCTTATTGGCAGCAATTTTTGTCTGCTTGAATGGGCGGACAAGGAACGGTGCCAAATGAGCAAAAGATGCAACAATCAGAACCGGTCGGTTTCAGGAGAGTGCCACATCCTTTACATTCATAAAACCATTGGCACGCGTCTGTAGGCATAATTTCTTTTGATTGATGTTGGCACGACGGGCATCTGACAGTGGATTCTAAAATGATATGGCTACCCATTTATCCCCCTCTGAATTGTTTGCAAGCAGGAGTAACAATATCCCAAAGTGAAGTGATCAACATCAAAGCAATCGATGCATAAAACATCATGAGTTGCCATTCGTTGGGATACCATAAAAAGTTTAGAGCAATGAGAATAAAACTTGGGCCGATGATGCTTAATAGGCCGCGATACCAAATCCGGTGTTTATACCAGGAGTGCAAGTTGGCGATTAATACAATAGCGGCAAAGATAGGCAATAAGACATTGATGAAAATGCCTTCAAATTGAGCGAAAAAACCCAGACCAATGCTCGCGCCTAATGTGCCAAGGGCGGGAAAGCACGACGCACAACCTGTGGCAGCAATGAAGGTGCCGATGACGCCAGTTTTGTCTGTTAAAAAAGATAAAGACTTCATGGTAAAACGTCTCTTGTGTAACTACGTTAAGCTCAGTATAAGCACTGTACTTAAGTACGGAGTCAAGAGGCGTTTTAAAACTAACTATTTTCGTCGATAAGTGTATCTATCAAAGGGCAGTGTGAATGGCTGGTGTTAATGGCGCATTGTTGCGTGTACTCTTCGAGCACAGCGGCCATTTTCGATAAATCGGAGATTTTTTGTTGGATGAGCCGGAGCTTGTCTTGCCCCATTTGCGCCGCTGCATCGCATTGCTCGTCGCTTATTTCTAATAGCTGATTAATTTCTTGAAGTGAAAATCCAAGTAATTGCGCGCGCTTTATAAAGAGAATGCGGTTTAGAGTTTCGTTGGGGTAAACCCTATAGCCAATAATCGGTTTTTTAGGCTGATCAATTAAATGAATGCGTTGATAATAGCGGATGGTCTCCACATTAATGCCAGCGGTTTTTGCTAGGCGACCAATGGTGAGAGGCTGCATGAGCTACTTATACATCAAAAGGTTCGTTAAGAATTTTAGCAACGGGCAAGTTTCTCAAACGCACGTATTGCGGTAACCCGTTTGCATAAGGGGGGTAGTCTTCGCCCATGATCAGTGGGCGCAAGTATTCTTCACACTCAGCCGTAATACCAAAGCCATCCTCTGTTATATAGTGAGGAGGCAGCATTTGTTCTACGTTAGCCACATCTTTTAATTCGCCAACGCCTATTTCCCATTGATAAGGGTTGTTGCTTGTACGAACAATAGTTGGCATGACTGCTGTTTTGCCATCCAGTGCTAATTCAATAGCGGCTTTGCCCATAGCATAGGCTTGATCAACATCGGTTTTAGAGGCGATATGGCGAGCAGCGCGTTGTAAATAATCAGCAACGGCCCAGTGGTATTTATATCCATGTGCGGCTTTGATCATCTCTGCGACTACAGGCGCAACGCCGCCTAATTGAGCGTGACCAAACGCATCGCGCGTGCCAGCTTCCGCTAGGAACTGGCCGTCAGGGTTTTTAACGCCTTCAGACACAACGATGCAGCAAAAACCATGTTGTTTAACGGTATGTTCAACTTTGGCTAAGAATTTTTCCTGATCAAAAACGACTTCAGGGAATAATATAATGTGCGGTGACTCTCCATCATTTTCTGCAGCGAGCCCGCCCGCTGCGGCAATCCAGCCAGCGTGGCGTCCCATCACTTCAAGTACGAATACTTTAGTAGAGGTGCGAGCCATAGAGGCGACGTCAAAGCCCGCTTCACGAATTGAGACAGCGACGTATTTAGCAACCGAGCCAAAGCCTGGGCAGTTGTCTGTGAGTGGTAAGTCGTTATCAACGGTTTTTGGAATGCCGATACAGCGAAGGTCGTGGCCTAAGGATTGGCTAAGCTGGGATAATTTGTTGGTGGTGTCTTGAGAGTCGCCACCGCCGTTGTAAAAAAAGTAACCAATATTATGCGCCTTGAATACAGCAATTAAACGTTCGTATTCGGCGCGGTTTTCTTCGAAGCTCTTTAGTTTATAGCGGCATGAACCAAAGGCGCCTGAAGGTGTGTAACGTAATGCGGCTATGTCATCATCTGATTCTAGCGATGTATCTATGAGATCTTCTGTTAATGCGCCAATAATGCCATTACGGCCTGCGTAAACCTTGCCAATTTTATCGCGGTGTTGACGGGCGGTTTCGATAAGGCCGCATGCGCTAGCGTTAATAACAGCAGTTACGCCGCCAGATTGTGCATAAAAAGCATTTCGTTGTGTCATAGGAGTGTGATTGCTACGTTTTCTGAACGCGCATTATAGACGCCCCTATAATGAATTTATAGAAGGTGTGCCAATAAAAAAATTGGTAATCTATTTTAGATGAAAGAAAAGGTCAGCTAACTGGCTATATGCCAAAGCTTATTTACAGTGTTCTTTCATGAAGCTATTGATGTTTTTACGGCGCTTGTCTTTTTCATCTTCCGTCATCCGTAAATAATTGCCTTTGCTGTCTTTGTATAGTCTGTTGCCGCCATCTAGGCCTGCCAAGGCAGATTTCGCATTAGTGCATTGTTCTTTTATTAACTGTTTGCCTTCAGCGATTTTTTTGGCCTGCTCCTCAGGAGAAACGTCAGAATCTTCTTCAGTTGAATCGGAATCTGGAACGTCTTCAGTGTTATCGGTGTAAGAAACGGCCTCAGCTGTTCTTTGAGATTTCACGTCAAGTTTTTTTCTCGAGATTGATTTATCACTCGGCGGGGTTTGTGTATAGGCTGTGTTACCTTGCTTGTTGGTCCATTCGTATATGGCTGAATAGCTCATAGAGCTGTACGTTACGAGTAAGACGAATGTTAAAAATAGTAGACGCATTGGTAGACCCCTTGTCCTTGGATGATTAAAAAATAATACATTAATCTTCAGTATAGTAGAGAATTAGATTTTAGGAACCCCTTGACCAATTATGATAAAATTAGTATTTTGTCGAGTTCGTTTGCGCGGTGCAATCGAAAATCAGTTGGTAATCGACTAAATTTGTAAATTCTTGGGGAGTTATTGTGGAGTTAAGTGGCGGTGAAATCGTCATCCAGTCCTTGAAAGACGAGGGCGTGGAGTATGTGTTTGGTTACCCAGGTGGGTGCGTATTACACATTTATGATGCTATTTTTAAGCAAGACGCTGTTCAGCATGTGCTTGTGCGCCATGAGCAAGGCGCTACGCATGCTGCGGATGGTTATGCGCGTTCATCAGGTAAGCCAGGTGTGGTGCTTGTAACATCCGGTCCTGGCGCGACAAATGCGGTAACAGGTATCGCTACTGCGTTTATGGATTCAATTCCAATGGTGATTATTACGGGTCAAGTGCCTCGCCCTGTTATTGGTACAGATGCGTTTCAAGAAGTTGATACGGTGGGTATTACGCGCCCTTGTGTTAAGCATAACTTTCTCGTAAGCGATGTTTCTGATATTGCTGAAACAATGAAAAAGGCTTTCTTTATAGCGACGTCTGGTCGCCCTGGGCCTGTTGTTGTGGATATACCCAAAGACATTACAGACCCTAATATTAAGGTGCCGTACTTTTACCCAGAAGAAGTGAGCATGCGCTCATATAATCCAACGGTAAGTGGAAATATAGGCCAAACAAGAAAAGCGGTGAAGCTTATACGAGAAGCAAAGCGCCCTGTTATATACAGTGGTGGTGGCGTTATATTAGGCGAGGCGAGTGAAGAATTAAGACAGCTTTGTCACACCTTACAATTTCCTGTTACTCAGACCTTAATGGGTTTAGGGGCATTTCCAGGAACAGACCCTCAATCAATGGGTATGTTGGGTATGCACGGCACCTATGAAGCGAACATGGCGATGCATGATAGTGACGTAATTATTGCTATTGGCGCGCGTTTTGATGATCGTGTGACAGGAAAAATCGCAGAGTTTTGTCCACATGCGAAAATTATTCATATTGATGTGGACCCTGCGTCTATCTCAAAAACAATTACGGTTGATGTGCCTATTGTTGGCCAAGTAAAACCCATTTTATTGGATATGCTGGCTCAACTAGATGGTTTAGGTGAAACATTTGATCGAGCTCGTATTGCCGATTGGTGGAACCAAATCGAAGAATGGCGTGCAGTTGATTGTATGGCTTACGACATGAACAGTGGCACGATTAAGCCGCAGTATGTGATCGAGCAACTATATAAGGTAACTAAAGGTGAAGCATTTGTAACGTCTGACGTGGGCCAACATCAAATGTTTGCAGCGCAGTTTTACCCATTTGATAAACCACGCCGTTGGATTAACTCAGGTGGTTTAGGAACAATGGGATTTGGTTTGCCAGCAGCAATGGGCGTTAAGTTTGCTCATCCTGAAGCGGATGTTGCTTGTGTGACAGGTGAAGGCAGTATTCAAATGTGCCTGCAAGAGCTGTCAACCATGTTGCAATACGATACACCTGTGAAAGTCATTAACTTGAATAATGGTTTTTTAGGCATGGTGCGCCAGTGGCAAGAGTTTACTTATAAAAGGCGTTATTCGCATTCATACCTTGAGGCGCTGCCAGATTTTAAAAAGTTAGCTGAAGCATATGGGCATGTAGGTATGCAAATTACTAAAAAAGAAGATGTTGAGCCTGCTTTAAGAGAAGCATTTGCCATGAAAGACCGTACGGTTTTCCTTGATTTCTTAACGGATACAGAAGAAAACGTGTACCCGATGATCGAATCCGGCAAAGCTCACAACGATATGGTGATGGCACCCAGTTCAAAATACAAGAAGGGTTCGTCATGAGTCGCCAACATATAATTTCTCTATTACTGGAAAATGAAGCGGGTGCTTTGTCTCGCGTGTCAGGGTTGTTTTCTGCTCGCGCTTATAATATCGAATCGCTGACTGTCGCGCCGACACAAGACCCTTCATTATCTCGCTTAACGTTAGTAACGGTGGGCAGTGATGAAACGATAGAACAAATTAAAAAACAGCTTAATAAGTTGGTTGACGTTGTAAAGCTCATTGATTTGTCCGAATCGTTTTCGCTTGAAAGAGAGCTCGTCTTAATTAAGGTTAAAAAGACGGATGCCATTGTGAATAAAGTAGAAGCGCTGGGTAAGGATTCTTCTGCACATATTACCGATGAAACAGATGGGTATTTGATTATAGAGTTGGCGGGTGAAAAGCCATGGCTAGATGATCTTTTGATGTCATTAGCGGATGACATTTTGGAAATTGTACGATCAGGTGTTATAGGTCTTTCACGGGGTGAAAGAGCACTAAGCCTGTAATATGCTTGTGGGCCTTGTTAAAACTAGGCCATTAAATTTTATTAATATTAGGAAAAAAAATGAATATTTACTACGATAAAGACGCAGATCTTTCAATCATTCAAGGCATGACAGTTGCTGTTATTGGCTATGGCTCACAAGGCCATGCGCATGCTAATAACTTAAAAGAATCAGGCGTCAATGTTGTCGTTGGTCTAAGAGCTGGCTCATCATCAGTTGCAAAAGCTGAAGCGGCCGGTTTAACAGTTAAAGAAGTGCCTGAGGCTGTAGCAAGCGCTGACATGGTGATGATTTTGACACCGGACGAATTTCAATCTCAGCTATATAAAGCTGAAATTGAACCAAGCTTAAAAAATGGCGCAACGCTTGCCTTTGCTCACGGCTTCTCAATTCACTACAATCAAGTTGTGCCACGTGCTGATTTAGACGTAGTAATGATTGCACCAAAAGCACCAGGCCATACCGTTCGTAATGAATTTAAAAATGGCGGCGGCATTCCAGATTTAATCGCTATCTATCAAGATGCGTCAGGTAAAGCAAAAAATGTTGCCTTGTCATATGCTTCTGCTATTGGTGGTGGTCGTACAGGTATCATTGAAACAACATTTAAAGACGAAACTGAAACTGACTTATTCGGCGAACAAGCCGTGTTATGTGGTGGTACAGTTGAGCTGGTTAAAATGGGTTTTGAAACATTGGTTGAAGGTGGTTATGCACCAGAAATGGCGTACTTCGAATGTTTGCACGAACTAAAATTGATAGTAGATTTGATGTACGAAGGTGGTATTGCGAACATGAATTATTCGATCTCAAACAATGCAGAGTACGGTGAGTATGTTACGGGTAAGAAAGTAATTAATGACGAATCTCGTGAAGCGATGCGTGAAACGTTACGTAATATCCAAAATGGTGAATATGCTAAGCAGTTTATTATTGAAGGTGCAACGAACTACCCATCAATGACGGCTAACCGTAGAAATAATGCGGAACACCAAATTGAACAAGTAGGCGGTAAATTACGTGAAATGATGCCTTGGATTACAGCCAATGCGTTAGTTGATAAAGAAAAGAACTAAAAAGATATTTGTTCTTTTATAAAAACGGCCGTTTAACGGCCGTTTTTTTTGTCATCTAAAACAGTTGCTGAGTTATACTTAAATTTTAAAAAAGACCGTTGGTCACACATGAAGCAGCCAAATAAGCCACGCTCTAAAGGCATTTATCTTTTGCCTAACTTGTTCACTACCAGTGCATTGTTTGCCGGGTTTTATGCCATCACGGGCGCTATAAATGGGCACTTTGAAGTGGCTGTTATTGCAATTTTCATTGCTATGGTTCTTGATGGGTTAGATGGCCGTGTTGCGCGTATGACAAATACTCAAAGTGAATTTGGCGCACAATATGATAGTTTGGCGGACTTGGTTTCCTTCGGTGTTGCGCCTGCAGCGGTTGCTTATGCTTGGGGGTTGTCCTCTTTAGGTAAGCTTGGTTGGATCATTGCGTTTGTCTATGCGACATGCGGCGCGCTTAGACTTGCGAGGTTTAATGTGCAGCACAGTACGGCTGATAAACGCTATTTTCAAGGCTTGGCGAGCCCAGCTGCAGCGGCACTGGTTGCGGGTTTTATTTGGGTGTTGGTTGATAACCAAATTTCTGGTCCGACCGCTGTATATAGCCTGATGGCTGTTACAACCTTTGCGGGCTTGTTGATGGTCAGTAATATTCGCTACCATAGTTTCAAAGAACTTAACTTTACGGGCAAAGTACCTTTTGTCGTTGCGGTTATAGTTATGTTGGTTTTGGCACTCGTTTATGTTGCGCCACCGTTGGTCATTTTCATTGGCTGTTTGGTTTATGCATTATCTGGTTTAGCGTTAACAGCCAGCTTATTGCGTCGAGCACGACGGGAGAAGAAATCTCAAGGTAATGGCAATTAATAGGGATATTAACGACCAATATTTGGATGCGATGGGTATCCAGATATATAGAGAAAAGGAAGCGGTTCAAGTTTATCGCGATGCGCTAGTTGAATCTTCGTTGGAAACAATGGACATACAAGCGTTGTCTAAAACGGTGGAAGATTGTATGCAATGCGAGCTGGCTAACATAACGAGTCAGAAAACCTTTGCAACAGGAAGTACAGCTGCCAAATGGTTTATTATCAGCGATAAACCTGTTCAAAAAACAACTTCTGGGGCGCCTTTTTTTTCTGTTGAGTCCAGCCATTTATTAGAGGCTATTTTATTCTCAATGAATGAAAAGCCCCAAACAATTTACACAACGGCAGCAGTAAAGTGTTCACAAAATAAACGCATGCCTACCAGTGCTGAATACGCCAGTTGTAACGCCTATTTGTCTCGCCAAATAGCGTTAGTTCAACCGAGCGTTATAGTCATCTTTGGGGAAGTCGCAGCGCAACAGTTATTGGCACAAAATATATCTATCGAACAATTTCGTGGAAAAACGCATACAGGGGAAATATTTAATGCACCTGTTGTGGTGACATATCATCCTGAGCAGCTTCTAAACTCGCCATCTTTAAAAAGAGCGGTATGGGAAGATATTCAATTGGCCAAGGCTCAGGTGCTCAATTGAGACTTATTGAAAAAGTAAAAATTGCTTTTGGCATTGAAAATGATACGTTACACCTGCGGCCATTAAGAAATAAAGACTTGCCAGAGGTATTACGAATAGAAGACGGTGTATACGACTATCCGTGGAGCGAGCAAATTTTTAAAGACTGTCTCGCAATGGGGTATTCAAGTTGGGGCTTACATAATGATGGCGAATTAATCGCTTATGCTATTTTATCCATCGCGGTAGGTGAAGCGCATATTCTAAATGTCTGTATAGACCCAAATAAACAGGGGCAAGGGTTTGGGCGAATGTTTTTGCAAGAACTACTCGCAGTAGCTAAAGGAAAAGGGGCGGAAAGTGTTTTTTTAGAAGTGAGGCCAACGAATAAAGGCGCTATTGTTTTATATGAAAAGTTGGGTTTCACTCAAATTGGGCAGCGTAAGAATTACTACCCCATAAAAGATGGCAGGGAGGATGCCTTGGTCTATTCATGTGAGTTGAACTAAATGCTCTTCTTTAATTGTTTTAAATGGCTGATACCCTAATCAAAATTTAAAGCTAATTGGGCTAAAAAAAGTTTCCCAATATCTTTGCCAGCCATCGTTATGTAGAATAACTTGTTTTTCTAATACGTTGTCCAATATGGCTGAATTACAAAGCGAATATCAAAATAGGCGAACCTTTGCCATCATATCTCACCCCGATGCCGGTAAAACAACGTTAACTGAAAAGCTCTTATTGTTTGGCGGTGCTATTCAGGTTGCGGGTTCTGTTAAAGGACGGAAAGCTGCTCGCCATGCAACGTCTGACTGGATGGAGATGGAGAAAGAACGTGGTATTTCTGTCACTACATCGGTTATGCAGTTTGAGCATAATGAAAGGTTACTTAATTTACTAGATACCCCCGGGCACGAGGACTTTTCTGAAGATACGTACCGTACCCTAACGGCTGTTGACTCCGCATTGATGGTGATTGATTGTGCTAAAGGTGTAGAA
>Ga0209633_10005115_pt1 | contig 11604 bp, 9 predicted proteins | sample Cruoilmetagenom1_FD_187290 | JGI IMG/M metagenome (GOLD analysis project Ga0209633, IMG submission 187290) | Oil polluted marine microbial communities from Coal Oil Point, Santa Barbara, California, USA - Sample 1 (SPAdes) (version 2) | ecosystem: Environmental > Aquatic > Marine > Oil seeps ... | reverse complement strand
TTTGTTAGCAATTTCGGTGTGCGGGGGAGCGTTGAGCGCCATAAAGGTTCGTGTCGGGTCACCTTTTCCGGGGAGGAAGGTCAGAAAGGAGCCGAAAATAATGGTGTCCAGATTTTTAACCCTGGAGAGATTCAGCTCCGCCTGTTCCACCCAGATCCTGGTTTGCGCCCTGAAAAGTGAAGCAACACTTTTTTCAACCCTGACTTTGGCCGTCACGATCTGCAAATTTTTACTGAATGATATTTTGGTAACCCTGCCGGCGACGATTCCTTTATATTTGACAGGAGCGCCTTCTTTCAGCCCATGGGTTTCCTCAAAATGGACTGTCAATTCGACCTCGTCAGCATGGAGAGCTTCATCCAGGCTGTCGTAGAGCGGGTAAGGGTTATCAGGGGAAAATGACGCGCCCTCAGCGACATTGACACAACCGATGCCACCGGAAAAAATAGACTGGAGAGAGCCGGTCTGCACATTAATGCCGGAAAGTCCTCCTGAGACCCTGATTCCACTGGTGTTATAAAAACGGGTTTGCTTGTTTATCAGTTTTTTAAAACCCTCATGGACAAAACACTCAATGAGGACCTCCCGTTGATCGTCCGTGAGTTGGAAGTCCACAATATGTCCGATTGCAATGTTTTTATGGAGGATAGGGGCGCCAATGGATAAGGACTGGGCATTTTGTGAGAGGATAAGGAACCGCTTGCCCGGTGCCTGCAACTCCGGCACAGATGCAACCGCCCTTTTATAACTGGTAAAGAGGTGATATTCTTTTTCATCCAGGGGAGCAGATGTTTTCTTTTTATTCAGTTTATCAGGAGTGGTAAAACTGACCCCGCCATACAGCATTCGGGCAAGAGGTCCTGTGGATAGTTCGATTCCTGAAAAACTGGCCTCCATCTCGATGCCGTGGTGTATCCAGAAAACGCTTTTTTGACTAACAAGGTGGAGATACTGTTGGTATATAAAAATAGTCGTTCGTATCGTTTTGCCTGACTTATCAAGCCCCACATCAATTACTTCTCCCACGTTGATATTTTTGAAATAGACAGGGGAGTTGAGTGACAGGGAAATTTCTTCATCAGAGGTCAGCGTGATAGATTTACCAGGACGAAGAGGCTTTTGTGGAGGCGGTTCAGGGAGAATCTCAAAAGAGTCCTGAAAATTGCCTGTGGTTGTTCCCAGCTGAAAGGTAATATAAGGACCAGAGATCAGCAGCCCTAAATTTTCGATGCCGGCGGGGCTTATTTCCGGCCTGACAAGCCAGAACCTGGTTTTTTCCCGCAGGATGTGGTCGGCCCTGGGATCGAGAAGAATATGGGCTGTCACACTTCGCTGCTCATCAGCATTAAATTGGATCTCTTTTACGTAGCCAGCCTCAAGTCCACGGTACATCACCCTGGTGCTTCCTTCCACAATACCCTCTCCGGAGGCAAGCTTGAGGGTCATGGGAATACCGTAGTTGGCGGATTCGTAGTCGGGGTAGAGTTTGAAGACATGCCCGTTTTGTGCCTCCGGCTTTTCTTTCACCTGTTCCGGGGTGTACAGCAGGATGCCACCCCGGATAAGTGAGGCCAGGGATTCAAGCTGGATTTTCATATTGGGAAGCTTACCGCTGATCTGTAAACCGCTCACATTGCAGAAGCGGCTCTCCGTCCGTACCAGATGGCTGTATTCGGGTTTGATGAAGAGGTCGATCAGGATATTTTTATCTTCCTCAAGTTGGTAGTTTTCAACATTTCCGATATCTATATTTCTATAATAAATGTTGGTACCGGTCTGGATGGAGCCAAGTTTTTCAGCCCTGAGTTGAATGTGCAGTCCCGGAGCATCCCTGGATATCGGCGGGCTTGATGAAAGTCCGCTGAATTCACGGCTTGGAACTGTTGAGGAGCCGACCTGGACACCTATGTAACTTCCGGAGAGAATTGTATCCAGCCCCTGGACACTGCCAGCAGACAGTTTGGGACGAACCACCCAGAAAAGTGTGTCCTTTACAAGAAATTCAACTACTGACGGTTCTATTTTGACTTTCGCTTCAACCCTCTTATTTTTGAGATCAGGTTGTAATGTTTTGACGAGCCCTACAGGGATTCCTTTGGCCATCACCCGGGTTTTTCCGGGGGCGAGACCTGTCGCGTCCTGAAAGTAGATCGTTATATCGACGCCGCGGTTCTGATAGCTTGAATAGAGAATCCAGCCGCAGATAGAGAGGGCAAGGATTGGCAGGATCCAGATTATTGAAATACCGCGTTTTTTTCGTATTACTGGTTGTTCAGTCATGGGCTGTTTTCGTGTAATGAGTGTATTTATCCCACATTATTCGAGGGTCGAAGGTAATTGCCGCGCACATGGTGGCAGCGACAACAAAGCAGAAATAGGTTGCCGCAGGTGCCGCATGGATGGAGGAGAAAAATCCGAAATCGACAAGAACGGTTAACAGGGCTATAACAAAAATATCGAGCATCGACCATCTGCCGATAAAGGAGATAAAGCGGAACATTGCTGTCTTCTGTCTCAGATACCTGGTGGATCTGGGATGTGTTGACAGGAGGAGAATGGTAAGTCCAACTATTTTAAACAGGGGAACCAGGATGCTTGCAGTGAAGATGATCAAGCCGATTGCATAGGAACCGCTATGGAAAAAATAGATTATGCCGTCGAGAATCGTTGATCGGTCCGGTACTCCAAGGAAATCTACCCGCATTATAGGCATGATGTTGGCAGGAATAAAGAAAACGACAGATGTCATCACCAGGGCCCAGGTTCGGGATACACTCTGGGGTTTGCGACTATGCAGGCTATCGCCGCACCGGGGACAGGTGGTAGAGGAGGATAAAGAGAGTTTATGGCAGGTGTGGCAAAGTTGAATCCCTCTCTCTGCCGCCGTTACAAAAGGCTCTTTGTCCGCACCGGGAAATTTCATCTGCGGCTGATGCTTCCCTTTGCCCCCTCTTTCGATGGTCTCCCAGAAGAAATCTTTGTCTATTACGGTTGTAATGGCCAGGCTGACAAGTACAAGCAGGGAGAAGCAGAGTATCCCGATATGGTAATGGATTTCAGAATGACCCATCATTTTTATTATGGTAATCATTATACCCAGAAGATAGACTTCGACCATTGCCCATTCTTCGAGTTTGAGATAGGTTCGGAAGAGTCGGGCCAGATAAAGAGGATATCGTTTGAACCGCAGATTCAGGCTGAGGGTGAAGATGAGAGAGAGAAGCACCAGGGGAAGGATAAGGGCTGAGAACAGCACCATGAAAGCGACAAAATAGTAATCATTTGTGTAAAAAATAACTATTGATTCAATTATATTGGCACTTTCCTTGAACCCGAAACTCTCAAGGGTCATCAGGGGAAGTAATACTGCGGGGAAATAGAGAAACAGCCCTGTTATGCTGAGAGCAAGGGTTTTGGCTATGGAATGGGTGGATCTTCGGCTTATGGTCGTGCCGCAGCGCGGGCAGACAGTTGAGTGACTTGGGGGGGCTTCCACTGCGGGCAGGAGCAGGTCGCACCCTTCACATGCCGTAAAGTTATCAAGACTGTTTTTCTGAGACTTCAAGAGAATACCATTGTTGTCTGAATACTGAATTTGGAGTACCTGAATGACTACAATATAGTTATCATGAGGGAGATAGTAACGTTATACTGCCCGATGGTTAAGTACAATGTTTTATTTCAACAGAGATTTCGGAAAATAACTATAGTAAAAAATTATCTGATTACCCATGAAACTCAGCTACATTTTCCGTCATTCCCGCGCAGGCGGGAATCCAGGAGCCTTGCTTGAAACTGGATCCCCGCCTGCGCGGGGTTGACAACCTTATAAGTTCTTATTTCTCTTTTGTTATCAATAAATTAAGTGTATTCCAATAGAATTGGCTGAGTTTCATACGTAATCAGGAAAAATTGTAACAACGAACAAGATGAAGACTTTTTACGACGCCATCAAATTATGACAACATACAAGAAAGAGTGGCTGAAGATACAAATCAAGGCTGAACCTGTGCTTATCGAACCGATCAGTGATTATCTCATTGGTATTATTGGGGCGGGGGTGGAGACCGGTGCAAAAGATGAAGAATCCTACGGAACAGTAAATGGCTACGTAGAGCAATCTGATCTGGATCAGGAGACAATAGGTATTCTTCTGGACAAACTGTTCTCTTACCTGCAAGAATTGGCACTACTTTTTAATGTGGCCGAACCGGTTCTCACTTCGACTATGATTTTAGACGAAGACTGGGGGAGGAGCTGGAAAGAACATTTTAAACCTTTTCCTATAGTACCGGGTCTAATAATTTCCCCTACCTGGGAAGAGTATCAGAAAGCTCCCGGGGAACTGTTGCTGGAGATGGATCCCGGCATGGCCTTTGGAACGGGTCACCATGCCACCACGAGTCTCTCCCTGGCCTTGCTGAAGGGAGTGCTGGCAACTGATACAATAAAACGAAAAATCCTTGATGTCGGCACCGGCACCGGTATCCTTGGCATGGCTGCCGTTCTATTTGGAGCGGGCGAGGTTCTAGGTATAGACAATGATCCGGATGCGGTTAAGGCTGCAGAAGAAAATGTGGTGCGCAATGGGTTGCAGAAAAGTATGCAGGTAAGCCTTGCCCCACTGTCGGCTCTGGCAGGGGAGTACCAGGTAGTGGTTGCAAATATTGTCCATGATATACTACTGGATATTTCTACAGACCTTACACGTCTTACGGCCAATAATGGAGTATTGATTCTTTCGGGTATTTTGGCTGGAGAGCAGGTTGAAAGCGTTGTCTCGCGATTTGTTGAGAGAGGGTTTGTTTTGAAAAAAGAAAAGGTGGGTGGAGAATGGGTGGCATTGATGTTTGTACGACGCCATCTTATTTGTCTTTCTTGAAGGTGTGCATGGGTGTGAGCTGGTAATCGGTGTCAAAGATTATGCCCACCCCATCATCTTCCTGTCGAACGACAACACCTGTGGTGGTGACCCATATTTTTCCACTGCTGATCCGACGGAGAGAATCCAGCGAGAGAATAAATTTCAGTTTTTTCAGATCTTCATAGTTTACATAGAAGTTAACTTGAATCTGTGAAGCCATGGGGAAGGGGTGCAGGGTTTTCAAAAAGGCACCGCTTGAACTGATGTTTGCGGCAACAGTGTTTATTGTCAGGGTATCTTTTGCTGCACGCCTGTAAACAACTTTAGCCTCCAGATTGAGGGGTAAACGTTTCCTGTCTCTTTGTTCAGTATTCATGAAACTTCCCTTTTCGTAAAAATCTCCCTGCTCCGTCACTCCCGCGGCGGGAATCCAGGGAAGGTGGTAAAACTTTCGTGAAGTATATAAGACAATAAGTACGGTAACCAGCGAGAGATGTCAATTTGAATTAAGGTAAGTACCTGGCAGCAGAGGATTTAAGATGAACCGTTTTTTATTTGATCCGTCCACAGTTGATGGTGATGTGGTACCTCTATCAGAAGAGGAATCGCGTCATATTTCAAGGGTTTTGCGAATGCGGCAGGGTACGGAGATAGAGCTGTTTGACGGAGGTGGAGCAGTTTTTCAGGCGGTCATTCTGGAGACCGGCCACAGGGTGACGGCCCGGGTAGGACGATGTATCAGTAAAAAGGAGATCCGGGTAAAACCTGTCTGGGTGGCCCAGGGGTTGCTTAAAGGGAAAAAAATGGACATGGTGGTGCAAAAGTGTACCGAACTTGGTGCTGCCCGTTTCAGCTCCTTTGTCAGCAGCCGATGTCAGGGGAAATTAGATAAAGTGCAGAATCGTAAGAGACAGGAGAGGTGGCAGCGCATAACAATTGCCGCCTGTAAGCAGTGTATGCGCAGGTCTCTGATGGATCTTGATGAAATAGTATCTTTTTCCGATCTGCTTGAGTTATGCGGGATGGATTCCAACCAATTGCGCCTGCTTTTCTGGGAGGAGGAAAAGGATACCGGGCTGGCAGACCTGCCTTCATTTGATCAATTCGATTCGGTCTGTCTCATCCTGGGGCCTGAGGGAGGGCTGACTGTCGAGGAGGTGGAGCTGGCAAGGTCAAGGGGATGGCGTACCGTGACTCTTGGTGAACGTATTTTAAGGGCGGAGACGGCGAACCTTTCAGCGGTATCTATAATTCAGTATCTCGCCGGTAATGTATGATGGCGTATTCGAGATCCTCCATTTTGCAGCAGTCATCCAGAGTAGTGACACTTGAGGGGGCCATCAAAAATTCCCACCGGATTATAGATGTGCGTTCCCGGAAGGAGTTTTCAGGGGGGTCGGTACCTGAAGCCGTCAATATCCCTCTTTTTGACGATGATGAGCGGGGAGTGATTGGCACCCTGTATCGTCATGCCGGGCATCAGGAGGCGGTGGAACAGGGCTTTGGGTTTGTTGAAAAAGACCTCTCTGCTCTGGTTGACTCTTTTCTTCCATATAAAAATACTCCCCTCACTGTTTTTTGTGCAAGGGGCGGTATGCGCTCCCGTTCCGTTGTAAATCTTCTTGAGCAGTTTGGTTATGATGCCTATCAGCTTGAAGGGGGATATAAAAAATACAGGCATGATGTCCTCCAGTGTCTGGACCGGTTCCGTCCAGGCCTTATAGTGATACATGGACTTACCGGCACCGGCAAGACACGAATTTTGCAGGAACTCGATAACACCATTGACCTGGAAGATCTCGCTCAGCACCGCAGCTCCCTTTTCGGTGCTATCGACAGGAACCCAAGAAATCAGAGAGAGTTTGAAAGCCACCTTTTTCAAACTATTCAATCTCTGGGGGAGGAGCCTTATTTTATTGAAGGAGAAAGCCGGAAGATCGGCAGGGTTTTTATACCCAAACCATTGGCTTTAGCGATGAAAGAGGGCATCTTTGTCAGGGTGGACTGTTCCATGGAATCTAGGATTAAAAGGATAATTGAGGATTATCCCGTTGCAGATGAGAGCACCCTTATAGAGCTTGAACGGATATTGAATTCGCTGCGCCGGAAGATGGGGCACCGGGAGATTGACAGACTTTGCGGTTTACTCAAAGAGAAAAATCTTCAAGAGCTTGTGCGGACTCTGCTTCTTGATTATTACGATAAAAGGTATAGTAACTGTATGAGCGGTTATAGTTACGCCCTTGAACTCTCCTCCGAGGATATTGTTGCGGTGGCGGCTGAGCTGACTGCTTTTCGGGCCTCTTCTGTCAACTTATTGCAGAGATAATTTTCACCCCCATGGCAAAACAATCTCAAGCAAATCCTCTTAAAAAAATATGGATTCTCGGAGCCGGGAAATTCGGTCAGCTGGCCCTGGAGCGTATAAGCCGTCATCTTCCTGAAGTTGAAATAACTCTGGTGGATAACAGAGTGCAGGTTGTGGCTGTTGAAAGGGTTAGCGTCGTCTGTGAGGAAGGGATAAGCTGGCTTGCAGAGAATATGCTAAGGGAAGAGACAGCAGATATGATCATTCCGGCTCTTCCGGTTCATATGGTGGCGGAATGGTTGAAACTAAGGAGTGGTGCACATTATGAAGTCTCTACTGTCCCATTGCCCGAACAGCTTGTTGCAAGACTCCCTCATCCGATTACAAATGGTGACAGTCAACTCTATCTCAGCCATGCGGATTTTTTCTGTCCTGATAACTGCGGGGAGCCGGAATTGTTCTGCACCTATACCGGCGAAGAGAGAGCAGAAAATATGTTTCACCTTCTTGAAAATATAGATGAGTTGCCCTATGTTCCCTTTGTCGTCCGCAGCTACCAGCTTTTTCCCGGGGTCGGGGGAATATATCCGGGAGATATGTGGAATCTTCTGGACCGTCTACACAACTTCCTGAATAAACCGCTTCTCATAGCGACCGCATGTCGCTGTCATGGGGTGGTGGATGGGCTGAAGTTTAAGCCGAAACATTTATAAGGATTGCCATGAGTGATCGTTTAACCGCGCGAACGATTTTATTCCGTCTTTTTCTCCCTTTTGCCCTGGGATACTTTGTCTCTTACCTGTTCAGAACGGTTAACGCCATCATTGCCCCCGATCTGGTAGCAGAGCTTAACCTGACTGCTGCCGATCTCGGCTTGCTGACATCCGCATACTTTTTTACTTTTGCGGCCTTTCAACTGCCCCTCGGAGTTCTGCTCGATCGTTTCGGGTCACGAAAAGTTGAGGGAATCCTGCTGCTGTTTGCTGCAGTGGGGGCACTTCTTTTCTCTATGGCGGAATCCCTTACCGGTTTGATTGTCGGCCGGGCATTGATCGGTCTCGGTGTTTCCGCCTGCCTGATGGCTGCTTTTAAGGCCTTCTCCACCTGGTTGCCGAGTGAGCGGCTTCCCCTGGCCAATGGTGTACAGATGGTTTCAGGTGGGTTGGGAGCCTTGACGGCGACAACCCCGGTGCAGGCTGCCCTGCAGATAACCGACTGGCGCGGAGTCTTTATGGGGCTCGCAGGAATAGCACTGCTGGCCGCAGTTGTGGTCTTTTTTGTTGTGCCGGAGCAGAAACAAAACCAGCAGAATGAGTCGATCAGGGAACAGCTGCAGGGACTGCGCAGTGTCTTGACCAGCCGCATATTCTGGCAGATTGCTCCCTGGGCTTTTATATCACAGGCCACTTACCTGTCGATTCACGGACTCTGGTCGGGGCCCTGGCTTCGCGATGTTGCGGGAATGGGTCGGACTGATATTGCCCAGATGCTCCTGTGGGTGGCGGTAGCAATGATGGCAGGCTATTTTACCTTCGGCAGTTTGGCAGGACGGCTGGCAACCCAGGGCGTTCGGCCTTCAATGGTTGCCTCGGTTGGCATGAGTTCATTTCTTGTTGTTCAACTGCTGCTGGTCTTTCTTCCAGATTATGCCACGTTTCTCTGGCTCGGCTTCGGTTTTTTCGGGACCGCCGGTATTCTCCCCTATGCGATTCTCTCACAATCATTTCCCAAACACTTGACCGGGCGCTGTAATACGGCCTTGAACCTCATGGTTTTTGTTGTGGCGTTTTCCGCTCAATGGCTGATCGGAGCAATCATCGGCCTCTGGCCGACAACTGCTGCCGGTACTTATTCCCCAACCGGATATCGGGCAGCATTTCTCATATTAATCGTATGTCAGCTTCTGGCGGCGGGCTGGTATTTTATCACCTCTCCTTCGTCTTTGGATGGGTGTCCGGGAGAGACGCAATCACCCTCCAGATAAAATTTATTCCACAGTGGCTGATAATATTGTAAAAATATCTTTATGACTCTCTTTTCTTTTGCATTTATATTCGTTGGCAGTATCTGTTTTTCCCTCGGCTTATTCCACCTGCTTATTTTTTTTCGCAGGAGAGACCTGAAGGTTGATCTTCTTTTTTCCTGTATGGCTTTTGCCATTGCTTTCTCTTCGTATCTTGAAATTTATGGTTTCAAAACCGGTTCGTTGCCGGAGTATGTTCTCCTGCTCAAAGGAACACTTGCTGTTCAGTGCTTTTTATGGGTCTGTTTTGCCTGGTTTGTACATTTCTATATCGAGTCTGAAAGGCTCTGGCCCCCTATCTTCATAACAATTCTTTATAGCCTGGCTCAGGTAATCAATATTTTTTCACCCGGGAGTATCCTCTTTCGTAAAATCAATGGAATTGAAATCCTTCTCAATGCAGTCGGGAGAGATTTTGTATTTTGCCCATGGCCCGGCCAATTCATTCAGAATTATCGGAGATGCTGCCTGGGTCATTCTTCTCATATATACAGCCATGGCCTGTATACGTTTTGGTAAAAAAGGAAATCCCAGAAAAGCCGTTATCTTCGGCGTAACAATTTTTCTCTGTCTCGGCCTTGGATACCTGCACGGAACTTTGATTGATCTCGGTATTGTTGATCCCCCTTACCTTGGCAGTTTTCTTTTTCTGCCACTTTCTCTGGTCATGAGTTATTCACTTGCCGGGGATGTTGTAAAAGCTTCCCTGCTGGCCGAGGAAGTCAAAGCAGCAGAGTCACGCTGGCGAAATCTGCTTGAAAATGTTCAGCTCATGGTTATCGGCATTGGCCTGGATAAAAATATTTTTTATGTGAACCCGTTTTTCCTGAGTACCACAGGCTATAAAAAGAGTGCGATCTTGAACAATCCTTTCAATAATTTAATCCTGGAAAAGGATCGTGAACTGATGACGGACAGGCTCGAGGAAATCTTTGGCGGCAAAGCTGCTATCCTGCCTGAACGCCGCCTGCCTATTGTCACCAAATCCGGTGTGCAGCGGGAGATATTATTTTCTAACGTTCTGATTTCAAACGGTGGTAGTTTAGCAGCGGGAATACTCGGTATCGGCAAGGATATTACAGATCAGATAAAGGCTGAAGCCGGCAGAGACCTGGCTATACAGGATCTCGAAGAATTGAAGGTGAAGCTGGAGAATGAAAACATATCTCTCAGGGAAGTTATCCAGATGGATCACGGCTTTAAAGAGATGATAGGAAAGAGCAATGGTCTTCTCTATGTACTAAGCAAGGTTCAACAGGTTGCTCGGACAGACTCAACCGTTTTGATTCTTGGAGAAACAGGTACCGGCAAAGAGCTGGTTGCCAGTGCAATTCACAGGGAAAGTGAACGCAGCAACAAACCGTTTATTCGTGTCAATTGTGCTGCTATCCCTGCCGAGTTGGTTGAAAGTGAACTGTTCGGCCATGAACCGGGAGCTTTCACCAATGCAGTTACTCTGCGCCGGGGAAAGTTTGAACTAGCCGAAGGTGGGACCATTTTTCTTGATGAAGTCAGTGAAATGCCCCTTGATGTCCAGGCAAAGTTGCTCACTGTCCTGCAGGAAAAGGAGTTGGCGAGAGTTGGTGGATCACGGACCATACAAGTCGATGCGAGGGTAATTTCCGCGACAAACCGTGATTTGGGAAGTGAAGTTGCTGCAGGTCGGTTCCGGGCTGACCTTTACTATCGACTCAACGTCTATCCCATTACTCTCCCCCCCCTGCGGGACAGGAGGGAAGATATTCCCCTACTGGTCACTCATTTCATTTCTCTCTTTAATAAGCAATTCGGCAAAAATACTGAGGAGGTTTCCCCCATTATTATGGAAACCCTGCAAAACTATGACTGGCCGGGAAATATCCGCGAGCTTCGGAATGTACTTGAAAGGGCTGTAATCACCAATGCAGGGTCAAGTCTCCATCTGCCGGATGGGCTCAGCCAGTATAAGAATAGAAATATAAATGACCTGGCAGTAGACACAGAAATCCTTTCCCTGGCAGAAGTAGAACGGCAGCATATCCTCCGTACTTTGCAAAAAACCGACTGGCAGATAAGTGGCATAAAGGGCGCTGCCACTATTCTTAAAATGAATCCCTCAACTCTTCGTTCACGGATTAAAAAACTGGGCTTGAAAAAGCCCTGATTTTCGTCTGTCGTCAGAACGACCTTTTTAGATGGCATTAGGAGCTTGTCAACCCTGGAATGACACGAATGCGACATGCCGGGGCTGACACGACACTAGGAGGTTGTCCGAGAATAAGTATTTTGTTCAAAATCGAGGTTTTCCAAAAAAATAAGCACAGCCATATACTTGATATTGCGAGTATAATTTTTTTTTTGGAAATAACGAAGAGTTTGGGCAAAATCCATTCTCGGACAGGCTCCTAGTATTCTCTCGGTACATGCAGG
>Ga0209633_10005114_pt1 | contig 11604 bp, 9 predicted proteins | sample Cruoilmetagenom1_FD_187290 | JGI IMG/M metagenome (GOLD analysis project Ga0209633, IMG submission 187290) | Oil polluted marine microbial communities from Coal Oil Point, Santa Barbara, California, USA - Sample 1 (SPAdes) (version 2) | ecosystem: Environmental > Aquatic > Marine > Oil seeps ... | reverse complement strand
CGCAATTCTGACAATCCCAAAGCCGAAGAGCAGTTCAAAGAAGTGAACGAGGCTCACGAGATTTTAAAAGATGCCGAGAAACGGGCGGCCTATGATCGGTATGGCCATGCGGCCTTTGAAGGTGGCGGCGCACCGCGCGGCGGCGGCCAAGGCGATTTTTCATCGGCCTTCTCGGATGTATTCGACGACCTATTCGGCGACTTTATGGGCGGCCAGCGCGGCGGCGGACGGCCACGGGCCACACGTGGCTCGGACTTGCGCTATAACCTGCGCGTTTCCTTAGAAGAAGCCTTCTCGGGTCTGCAAAAAACCATTGATGTGCCAACCTCGGTCGCCTGTGGCGAATGTTCCGGCACCGGCGCCGAAAGCGGCGCTGAACCTGTGACCTGCCCAACCTGTTCGGGCATGGGCAAGGTGCGCGCGCAACAAGGTTTCTTTACCGTTGAACGCACCTGTCCGACCTGTCAAGGCGCGGGCCAAATGATCAACAACCCCTGCAAATCCTGTAGCGGCGCTGGGCGTATTGAAAAAGAACGCTCGCTTTCGGTCAATATTCCGGCAGGCGTTGAAACCGGCACACGGATCCGGCTGGCCGGCGAAGGAGAAGCAGGTCTGCGCGGCGGCCCATCGGGTGATTTGTATATCTTCATCGAGGTCAATGAACACTCCCTGTTCCAGCGCGACAACATAAATCTATATTGCCACGTTCCTGTCAGCATTGGCACAGCCGCGCTTGGCGGTGACATCGAAGTGCCGACCATTGATGGCGGTCGCAGCCGTGTCAAAGTGCCTGCGGGGTCACAATCTGGTCGCCAAATGCGCTTGCGTTCCAAAGGCATGCCAGCCCTTCGCGGCAATGGCATCGGCGATATGTTTATTGAATTGGCGGTGGAAACACCGGTCAACCTGACCAAACGCCAAAAAGAAATCATGCGTGAATTTGAAGATGTGGCAGCTGATAATAACCCCAATGGCTCGAACTTTTTCTCAAAGGTAAAAACCTTTTGGGACGGCATGAAAAGCTAGGGTGGAGCATTTGGGTTAACCAAATATTCACCATATCAGGCGAGCGTGGTCTTTATGGCCACGCAAAACCAATTCTCCGAAATGCCGCTGCCCTTGTTTAACGGGTCAGACGAGGCTGTGGTGCCGACATCAACGCCGCAGCCCTCCTATATCCGCGACCACCGCAAACGCCTGCGCAGCCGCTTTATCGAGGGCGGTGCGGGGGCACTGCCGGATTACGAGATGTTGGAACTGGTGCTGTTTCGCGCCATCCCGCGCCGTGATGTGAAGCCCTTGGCTTGGCGTCTACTGGACCAATTTGGCGATTTTAATCGCGTAATCTCGGCCTCGCCCGAACGCCTGTGCCAGATCAAGGGTGTCGGCGACGCGGTGGTGTTAGAGTTAAAAATTGTCGAGGCCGCTGCCCACCGACTGGCCCGCGCCCGCGTGATGCAGCGGCAGGTTTTGTCGGGTTGGGATGCGCTGCTGGACTATTGTCACACCACAATGGCCCACTGCGAGACCGAACAATTTCGCGTGCTGTATCTGGATCGCAAAAACGTGCTGATCGCAGACGAGGAGCAGGCCAAAGGCACCATCGACCATGTTCCAGTATACCCGCGTGAAGTGGTAAAGCGAGCGCTGGAATTGAATGCCTCTGCGATAATTCTCGTGCATAATCACCCATCCGGTGACCCCACCCCGTCGGATGCAGACATCAACATGACCAACCAAATACTGGACGCGGCATCGGCATTAAGCATCACATTGCACGATCACCTGATCATCGGAAAATCCCGCGAGCTGAGTTTCAAAACCGAGGGGTATTTGTAGGCGCGCCTACTTGATCCAGACCTCGACCCGCCGGTTTACCTGACGGCCCCATTCGGTATCATCACAGGCCATCGGCAGGGCTTCGCCGAAAGCCTTGATGCTAAGCATCACCTGATCAGATTGCAGGGTGGTCGCGGCCAGCTTCACAGCGGCCCGCACCGCTTTGGCGCGGCGTTGCGAAATCACCTGGTTTCCATTGGCAGCACCTTGGCCGTCGCTAAACCCGACGAACATCAATTCACGCCCATCATATGCCCCAGCCTCAAGCAAACGGGCCAGCAGCACAACGTTGGAACGCGATTGTGCATCCAAGGATGAGGAGCCGGTGTTGAACCGAAAAGTGATTGTCAGACGGGACGCGGGGCGCAATGTCTCGACCATCTGCTTCAAATCCATCAGCCCCGTTTCTTTGCCTGCGGCGGCAATCGCATTGGCAAACCGCTTGCCCTGATTTTCAAGGCCGATCCGGTCAACCGTCTGATCAACAAATCCGATTTGGCGCACAACCTGTTGCGCGGCGGGGGATCGCAGAAACGCCAAAAATTCACGCGCCGCTTTGGGCAGGCGTTGTGCCGGTGTGTAAATAAACAAGGGGATGGCCAGCGGGTAATCTTTGGTTTTCAGGGACTGGCGCGTTGCGCTGAACGCCATACCGCAGGCGCCCCGAAGGGCCAGCATTTTGGTATTTCCAAGCTCGGAGAACCGCGTGACCCCAATGGAAAATGGATCCTTTGTGACCGCGTCGACAACATCAACGGCTGTGGCGTGGCGCATGATCGAGGCGGTCAAATCAAGTTTTTCCGACCCCATCACATCGGTTTCAAATTGCTGCGCCAGACCGGAATTCGGTGTGAATAAATGCAGGTAGATCGGTGCATCCGTTCCACCGATTTCCTGCCAGTTTGTGATGTCACCGGCATAGATTTTTGCCAAATCCACCAGCGAGATCATCGAGGCCGGATTATCACGCGCGACAACAGGCACCAACCCGTCCAGCGCCACAATGCGACTGCGCGCGGCGCGTTTCATGTTGCCCAACCCCGCCTTATGAGCGGCTTTTACCTCGGCCGCGGTGATTTCGCGGGTTGCCAAAACCATCTGGGCATCCCCGTTTAGCATTTCGGCAAAGCCCGCTGTGGTGTTGGTTATCCGAAAGCCAATGCGCGCAACATCTTTGCCTGTATCGGGGTGGTGCAAAACATATGTATAATGCGTGTCATCTTGCACAATTTTGCGAACACGCATGCCGCTTTGTTTGGCGAAGGTCTCAACCAACGCAGGCATCAACGCTTCCCCCATGGGGCGGGCGCCGGAAATTGAAAATTCGGCCACATAGGTTTCAAGATTTGGGCAGCCAACGCCCGCGCAGGTTACGCCGGTGCCATCCAATGTCAGGGCGCCATAAATTGATTTTACGCGGTAAAACTCGCCATCAAAGGACAGCAATGTGCCGCTGACCGAAACCTTGCCATCGCGCGAGGTTAGGGTCACATCTTGGGCCATTGCGGGCGCAAATAGTCCAGTTATGAAAAGTGCGACAAGGGCTGCCACGCGAAGAATATTCATTTCTCTTCCCGAGATTTCTGCATCAGTTTAGTTCTGTTCGATCTTTAAGTCTCTTAGAATATTATTCAACATCAGAACGTCACCAATTGCATCACAGCTAGGCATCAACAGCGCCAGATCAGTGATGGAAATGCCGCCGGTTACGCCACTTTGCAAAGTCTGCACTTTGATTTCTTTATTGCAGGTCTTGGCCGTCACTTTAGCGTTGAGGCCGAGCCGAACCACACCGGATGTCTGCATCTGTGCAGTCGGAAAGCTGTAAATCTTGACATGTTTGGCCGTGGGGAAATCGAGCTTTCCAAGCGTTATGATACGACCGCGTTGGCCATGCGCCGTGCCTATTTCCAAGGCGTGAATTTCAAGGCCGCTTTCCCCCGTCCATTGCAGGGCAACCCTGTGATAATCGGATACTTCGGGCACGTGAGCGGTGGTTGAAATTGTGCTGCCATTCAGGAGCGTAACATCGAAGGAAGCAGCCGCCACCAGGACGGGTAGCTGCACAGTGGCGTGTCCGACCTCGGATGTGCGTGTGGTAAACTGCAAGCCTTGGTGGGTGATGGTTATGATCTCATGCGCGTGGCAGGGGGCTTTGAATGTCAATGTCACCATCGCGCCGACCGATTTGGTCGCATTCAGTGTCAGGTCACATGCCAATCCAAGGGGGCTGAAGGCCTGATCAGATGAAATTTGCGGGGAGGTATAATCCTGTTCGGAACTGTTTACCCGATCGGCCAGTGTGGATTGATTGCTTGAGGCAGGTGTTGACCCCGCCTGCGCCAACGCCCCGTTGCTTTGTGTGAAAAAACAAGCAGTTACGATAGCAAAAAATATTGTTGAAAGGGGAGTGCCATTCTTTTTATCGAGCATGGCGGCCTTCCACAGCAAACGTCTTTCCACACCTATTCTGCGTGGAAAGACGAGGCGGCAGATTAGACCAGACGCCCGTGGCAATGCTTGAACTTTTTGCCAGAGCCACAGGGGCAGCTGTCATTGCGCCCCGGATTGCCCCATGTGGTTTCATCCTTTTCGTCAAATCCGTCTGCAGCTGGCGCGGCGGCTGTGTTGCCCTCAACCGGTTGATGGCCTTGTTGTTCTGCCAACATTTGCTGCATCATCTTTTCTTGTTCTTCATCAGAGAGCGGGCGGATTTGTGACAATTTTTGCGTCACTTCTTCGCGCAATGAATCAAGCAAGCTCTCGAACAATTGGAATGATTCCGATTTATATTCATTCAACGGATCACGCTGCGCATAGCCACGAAACCCTACAACCGAGCGAAGATGCTCCAGCGTCAACAAATGGTCGCGCCACTTACCGTCAATGGTTTGCAACAATATCTGCTTTTCAATCGTGCGCATTGTTTCGGGGCCGAACTGGGCCGCTTTGGTTGCCATCATTTCATCAGAAGCATCGCACAGACGTTCCGTTATGGCCTCGTCATCAACGCCTTCTTCTTCGGCCCATGCCATGACCTTAACATCCATGCCCAGCCGTTCAATAACGGCGGCATACAGCCCCTCGGTGTTCCATTGGTCGGCGTAGGTTTTGGCTGGTATGTATTGCTCAACCAGATCTTCAACCACTTGATGGCGCATGTCTTTGACGATCTCTGACAGGTCTTCTGCGGCCATGATTTCGCGGCGTTGCGAGAAAATCACCTTGCGTTGGTCATTCATCACATCATCGAATTTCAACAGCTGTTTGCGAATGTCAAAGTTGCGACCTTCTACCTTGGCCTGGGCTTTTTCCAGCGATTTGTTGACCCATGGGTGAACGATGGCTTCGCCGTCTTTCATACCGAGTTTGGTCAGCACCGAATCCAGACGGTCGGATCCGAAAATCCGCATCAGGTCGTCTTCGAGCGATAGGAAGAAAGAAGAATGGCCCGGGTCACCTTGACGGCCAGAACGTCCGCGCAGCTGGTTATCAATCCGGCGGCTTTCGTGGCGTTCGGTGGCCAATACATAAAGGCCGCCCGCCTCGATCACCTTGGCTTTGTCATCGGCATGTTCTGCCGCGATTTTGCTGCGCAGTTCTTCCGGGTTGGCGTCTGGATCGGCCTCAAGCGCCTCTTTGAACACCATATCAATGTTGCCGCCCAGCTGAATATCGGTGCCGCGACCCGCCATGTTTGTGGCGATGGTCACTGCGCCGAATTTGCCCGCATCAGCAATGATTTTGGCTTCTTGTTCGTGATGGCGCGCATTCAGCACGTTGTGCTTAACGCCAGCCTTTTTCAACATCTCCGACAGAAGTTCGGATTTTTCAATCGAGGTGGTGCCGACCAGCATTGGTTGGCCTTTGGCGTGGGCCTCTTTAATGGCTTTGACCACGCCTTCAAATTTTTCGCGGGTGGTGCGGTAAACCTGATCGTGTTCATCTACGCGGGCAATCGGGCGGTTTGTTGGCACTTCGACCACACCCAAACCATAGATTTCGGCGAACTCTTCGGCCTCGGTTAGGGCGGTGCCGGTCATGCCAGCCAGCTTGTCATAGAGGCGGAAATAGTTCTGGAAGGTTACCGACGCCAGCGTCACGTTTTCGGGCTGAATGTCGATACCCTCTTTGGCCTCAATCGCCTGATGCAGACCATCGGACAGACGCCGCCCTGCCATCATCCGGCCTGTGAATTCGTCGATCAACATCACTTCGCCGTCACGAACGATGTAATCTTTGTCTTTCAGGAATAATTTATGCGCCTTTAGACCCTGATTAACGTGATGCACGATTGTTGTGCTTTCCGGATCATAAAGCGTCTGACCTTCGGGCAAGATCCCCTCAAAAGCCAAAGTTTTTTCAATAAAATCGTTGCCCTCTTCGGTGTAGGTCACATTTTTTGTTTTCTCATCCAACTCAAAATGTTCATCCGTCAGACGGGGGATCAGTTTGTCGATGGTGATGTACAGCTCGGAGCGGTCTTGGGCGGGGCCGGAAATGATCAGCGGGGTGCGGGCCTCGTCAATCAGGATCGAGTCAACTTCGTCGACGATCGCAAAATTATGCGCGCGCTGCGCCATTTCAGACAATTCAGCGCGCATGTTGTCGCGCAGATAATCAAAGCCCAATTCGTTATTGGTGGCATAGGTGATGTCGGATGCATAGGCCGCGCGTTTTTCGCCATCATCCATATTCGGGTAAACAACGCCGGTGGTCATGCCAAGGGCGGTGTAAACTTTTCTCATCCAGTCGGCATCGCGTTTGGCCAGATAATCATTCACCGTGACGATGTGCACACCTTTGCCGGTCAGCGCATTCAAATAGGCGGGCAGGGTTGCCACAAGGGTTTTACCCTCGCCGGTTTTCATTTCGGAAATATTTCCCTGATGCAGGAAAATGCCGCCCATCAACTGTGTGTCAAAGGCCCGCAAACCCAGCGCCCGATGCGCCGCTTCGCGCACATTGGCAAAGGCTTCGGGGAGTAGGTCGTCCAGACTTTCGCCCTTATTGGCGCGGTCTGCCAATTCCAGGGTTTTGGCTTTGATCTCGTCATCTGTGAGCGTCACAAAATCCGGCTCAAGCGCGTTGATCTTGGCAACCAGCGGAAGTGTCGCCTTGATTTTACGGTCATTCGGGGTGCCAAAAACTTTCTTGGCCAATGTTCCGATACCTAGCATGTTCTCTCCGCCTGATGATCAACTAAAAATGATCCTGTGCGACTGTCCCTTGCCCCGCCTTCCTGACCGCCCTAAAACAATCCGGAAAGAAACAGCAAAGCCATCGCCAAGACCCTTTGGCGATGTAAGCAGCTGGTTCCGTAGTGTCAATGTTGCGCACCCCTGCGTGACCCAATCTGAGGACAAAAAGATGTTAAAACGCAATGATTTCTGGCTTGGCGCCGTTCTGGCGGCTGGTTTGGCCCTGCCCACCTTCGCGGCTGATACCACCGCTGACACGATTGTTGCCACTGTGAATGGCACAAACATCACGGTTGGTCATATGATTGCCACCAAAACCGGATTGCCAGATCAGTATAAATCCCTGCCTGATGATGTGCTGTTTGAGGGTATATTGGAACAATTGATCCAGCAAACCGTGCTGTCGCAATCGCTGGAAGGCGCGGCGTCGCGCAGCATCACTTTGACCATCGAGAACGAGCTGCGCAGTCTGCGCGCGGGTGACGCACTGGATGCTAAAATCGCGGATGCCATCACCGATGCGGCAATTCAGGCGGCCTATGACGCCCGCTTTGCCGCCGCTGAACCCACCACAGAATTCAACGCTTCGCACATTTTGGTTGAGACCGAAGCCGATGCGCTGGAAATTCAAAACCTGCTAAAGGGCGGTGCAGATTTTGCAGAACTGGCCAAAGAAAAATCGACAGGTCCCTCTGGCGCCAATGGCGGTAGTTTGGGTTGGTTCGGTCCGGGCATGATGGTGAAGCCGTTTGAAGATGCCGTTCTGTCGATGAAGGCGGGCGAAATTTCAGGCCCCGTTCAAACCCAATTTGGCTGGCACATCCTGATCCTGAATGAATCCCGTTTGCAAGACACGCCAAGTCTTGAATCGATGAAGGCAGAACTCGAAGCTGAAATTCAACAAGCGGCGGTGGAAAAGGCGATTACCGAGCTGACCAAAGGCGCGTCGATTACGCGGGCCGAAGCGGGCAGCATTGAGCCATCCACCTTGAGTGATCTGAGTTTGATTAACAACTAGGAGCAAAACGGTGGCATCTATTTCCCCACTGGCGCCCAAAGGCGGCTTTCCTGATCTGCCTGTGATTGAGGGTGTTGAATTTGCCTCGGTCGAGGCCGGCGTACGCTATAGCGGGCGTACCGATGTGATGTTGGCACGGCTATGTGCCGGAACGTCGATGGCTGGTGTGTTCACCAAATCTGCCACCCGCGCGGCCCCTGTGCTGGATTGTCAGGCCAAACTCGGCTCATCCACATCGGGCGGAGCGGCGATCATCGTCAATTCGGGCAACGCCAATGCCTTTACCGGTAGCAAAGGCGTTGAGGCCGTGGCGGCAGTGACCGAAATGGTCGCCAAAACGCTGGATGTGCCACAGGACCGCGTGTTTTCATCCTCGACCGGAGTGATTGGCGAAGCCTTGCCGTTTGAGCGCATCACGGCCAAAGTCAGCGCGTTGGCGGAGACTCTATCCCCGACCCGCATTCAAGACGCCGCCGCCGCGATCATGACGACAGACACCTTTGCCAAAGGGGCCTCGGCGCAAGTCAATACGGATGACGGTGTGATCAACATTGCCGGCATCGCCAAAGGCTCTGGCATGATCGCGCCGGATATGGCGACCATGTTGGTTTACATCTTTACCGACGCCAAAATCGCCCAACCCTTGTTGCAGGATATGCTGGTCCGCCTGACCGACAAGACATTCAACTGCATCACGGTGGACAGCGACACGTCCACTTCGGACACCCTGCTGTTGGCCGCCACGGGTAAATCTGCCGAGATCACAGGCGCCACCGGCCCATTCTATGACGCCCTGCACAGCGTCATGCGCGACTTGGCGCATCAGGTTGTCAAAGATGGCGAAGGCGCGACCAAGTTTGTCGAGGTGCGCGTGACAGGCGCCGACACCGACGCCGATGCGCATAAAGTCGGCATGGCGATTGCCAATTCGCCGCTGGTCAAAACCGCCGTCGCGGGCGAAGACCCGAACTGGGGCCGTGTGGTGATGGCTGTCGGCAAATCCGGCGCCAAAGCCGACCGTGATTTGTTGTCGATCCGGTTTGGCGATGTTGTGGTTGCAGACAAAGGATGGGTTTCGCCAGAGTATGACGAGGCAAAAGCCGCCGAGCATATGAAGGGCGATGACTTGTTGATTGGTGTTGATTTGGGCATTGGGGCAGGGCAAGCCACGGTTTGGACCTGTGATTTGACCCACGCCTATATCGAAATAAACGCGGATTATCGCTCGTGAAAACGCTGTTGGTTTCTGCTGTTGCGCTGATTGACCGGGATGGGCGCATTTTGTTGGCCCAACGGCCCGAAGGCAAATCAATGGCGGGCCTGTGGGAGTTTCCGGGTGGCAAAATTGAAGCCGGTGAAACCCCTGAAATTGCCTTGATCCGTGAATTGCAAGAAGAGCTGGGCATCAACACATGGGCCAGTTGTCTGGCACCGCTGACATTCGCCAGCCACAGTTACGATGATTTTCATCTGCTGATGCCACTGTTTGCCTGCCGCAAATGGGAGGGCACGCCGCACCCTCGAGAAGGCCAAGTCCTAAAGTGGGTGCCTGTGCGGGATTTGCGAAATTACCCAATGCCACCGGCTGACATACCGCTTATTGCGGTATTGCGTGATTGGTTGTAGCGGCGTTAAGCCCCGTTTTTAGCGAGGACTGTCGAAATCGTCTTGCCAATCAGGCGCAGCTCCAACATGTAACCGACATTTCTGATATAATAGAGGTCCGCTTGGGCTTTTGAGCGCGTCGCATCAAAGCCTTCGGCATAACCCAGCTCAACCTGTGCAAGGCCGGAAATGCCAGGGCGGATGCGGTGACGATCGCGGTATTCAGGGATCGCGCGCACAAAGGCACGGGCATGGGTGAAAAAATCGGGGCGGGGCCCGATCAGGCTCATCTTGCCCTGCAAAACATTCAGAATTTGTGGCAGCTCATCAATACGAGTCCGCCGCAAAAAACTGGCGAATTTTGTGATGTCGCCGTTTTCAATCGGGTCATTCGGCCCGCGTCGAATTGTTTTGGCACTGTCCATTGTGCGGAACTTATAGGCCCTGAAGGCACGACAATCGCGCCCCATGCGGATCTGCACAAAAATAAGTGGTCCCCGATTCGCAAACGGATTGACGACCAATAAAAGGAGAGCAAAAAGCAGAAGAAGCGGCAGCAGTAACAGGCTCCCTATGATGTCAAAGCCGCGTTTAAGCGCCCAAAACACAGGTGATCCGCCAATTGTATTGGTGGGTGTGCCCATTTCAATAATATTTGTATCCGAAATAAATAACGTCAAAGCAGCCCCCCAACTTGCGCACTTCAGGCAAATATATAAGCATGCGCAGCACTACCTATGCCTGAAAACCAACAAATAGTAAATGGTATCAAAAGAGATTAACCTTATAGAACATGGGATTGGGTCGGCGGATTCCAGCGCATAGTAATATACATTTTCTGCTTAGAACGGCCCTTTTCATTCCCTGCAGTGAGTGACAGGATCATCCTGGTTAAAGAAACACGCTGGCCAATCTTTTTGGGCCGAGACACTGGAAAATAATATGGAAAAAATCACCCTTCTAGGCGGCTCGGGCTTTATCGGAACAAATTTATGCCGACTATTGGCAGATCGGCAAATCCCATTCGAGATCATTGATCTGGTCCCCAGCAAGCAATTCCCCGACAAGACAAAAATTGCCGATATTCGTGACAAGGCAAGCCTGCAAAACACGATTGACGGTCAAGTTGTCGTTAATCTGGCTGCCGTGCATACCGATGATGTCTCTGACGTGAATGCATATTTTGAAACCAACGTGGCAGGCGCCAAAAATCTGGCCGAAGTCTGTGCTGAAAAGGGCATTGGTAAAATCATATTCACCAGTTCTGTGGCTGTTTATGGCTTTGCCAAGTTGGGAACAGATGAAACGGGGGCGATTAACCCGTTTAATGCCTATGGAAAATCCAAATATCAGGCCGAACAGGCATTTGAGGCGTGGCATGCGGATGATCCTGAGGATCGGTCGCTGCTTGTGGTTCGGCCGACAGTTGTGTTTGGCGAAGGAAATCGCGGCAATGTCTATAACCTGATCAAACAAATCTCGTCCGGGCGCTTTGTCATGGTCGGAGATGGTAAGAACCAAAAATCAATGGCTTATGTTCAAAACATTGCCGCGTTTTTGCTGGGCTGCATTGAGACGAAAACAGCCTATGGTGTTTATAACTACGTTGATACGCCGGATTATGACATGAATTCGCTGGTCGCTGATGTGCGCAAAACCATGCTGGGCAAGGACAATGTCGGGCCAAGACTGCCGAAATGGGCCGGTCTGGTTTTGGGCTGGGTGGCGGATGTGGTGGCAAAATTCACGGGTAAAAAGTTGCCGATCAGCAGGATACGGGTGAAAAAATTCACCTCATCAACCAGCTTTGCAACCTCCATTAACGACTTGGACGGGTTTGTTGCCCCCTTCACCCTGCAAGAAGGGCTTGAACGCACCTTGGCGTCGTTAAAGTAAAAAGGGAGAGCCATTGGCCCTCCCTTTCCTTTTTCTATGTTTGCG
>Ga0209633_10005113_pt1 | contig 11606 bp, 8 predicted proteins | sample Cruoilmetagenom1_FD_187290 | JGI IMG/M metagenome (GOLD analysis project Ga0209633, IMG submission 187290) | Oil polluted marine microbial communities from Coal Oil Point, Santa Barbara, California, USA - Sample 1 (SPAdes) (version 2) | ecosystem: Environmental > Aquatic > Marine > Oil seeps ... | reverse complement strand
CTCTTATAGCTCAAACTAAAAAAGGAAAGCAACCACTTATCGAAGTTTTAGAAGAATTACACTCACGTTTTGAGTGTAATTTTTCTTATATAGACAATGATGTTAGAAACATATCAGTAGAACCTCCTGACAAAAACTTAACTTTAAAACAAACTATCGATTATTTACAAAGTAGCACTCCTTTACAGTTTACCATTTTAGGCGAAAGCTTTATAGCCATAACTCAGAAAAAGAATAACTTTTCTATTTGTGGTTATCTTATTGATATAAGTACCAATGAAATTATAGAAGGCGTAGTAATTCAATCAAAAAACTCATCTACGATAAGCGATAAACAAGGATACTTTAAATTGTCTAAAATTACAGAAGAGGACGTTATTTCTTTCAGACATCTGAGTTATGAAATATTTACCGAATATGCGAGAGTCTACAACACTAAGCAATGTGAAACTATCTATTTAACCTCAAAAACAGAAAATTTAACAGAAATTATTTTAAGCAATTATTTGACCAATGGCATCAATAAAATTATTGATGGTAGTATCTCTATAAATTATAAAAATTTCGGTACTGTTCCAGGGCTCATAGAAACAGATGTTTTGCAGACTATACAAGCATTATCAGGATTTCAAAGTATTGATGAAACTGTTTCAAATATTAATGTCCGTGGTGGTACTCATGATCAAAACCTTATACTTTGGGATGGTATAAAAATGTACCAAGCCGGTCATTTTTTTGGACTTATTTCTGCGTTGAACCCTAGAATTACAAAAAGAGTTACGTTGATTAAAAATGGTTCTCCGGCTTCATATACTGATGGAGTATCGGGTACGATAGATATGAAAACAGATTACACCGTTGCTAAAGATTTAAATGTTGAAGTTGGATTGAATTTTATAAATGCAGACGTATTTGTTGATCTCCCAATTAATAAAAAATCATCTGTTCAAGTAGCTTCTAGAAAATCATTTAGTGAATATTTAAATACGCCTACTTATAGTCAATATTTTGATCGAGCTTTTCAAAATACTGATGTAGTTACAACGACAAATAGCACAAATAGTAGCGACGAAGAATTTGAATTTTACGATGTGAGTTTGCGTTGGCTGTATGACATTACCGACAAAGATAAAATCAGACTTAACTTTTTGAATTTAAAAAATAATCTCACTTTTACGGAAAATGCTTTTGGCGGAGGATTGTCAGCTTCTAGACCAAGTTCTCTCAATCAAAGTAATCTGGCAGGAGGTATACATTATGATAGAATCTGGAATGATAAATTTAAGACTTCTTTTCAATTATACACCACTAATTATAATTTAGATGCCAAAAATTTTGACATCATTAATGAACAAATTATAACTCAAAACAATGAAATATTAGAAAAAGGATTACATATTAATTCAAATTATAAGTTAAACGACTATATTTCATTACACAATGGATATCATTTTACTGAAACTGAAATTACCAATACAGAAAAAGTTAATTTCCCGGTTGTAAATGATGTATTTAAAGAAACTATTCAAACGCATGGATTGTCGTCTGAAATAGCTTATAGTACAGAAGATTTTAACACAAATGTTAAGTTTGGAGGCCGATTAAATTATATAAATGAGTTGAATAAATTTATTATTGAACCTAGATTGAGTATCAACCACAGATTAAATGGCAAATTTTCATTGGAATTGTTGGGCGAATTTAAAAATCAAACCACCACTTTGCAATCAGATTTTAGAAATGGTTTTCTAGGACTTGAAAGTCGTAGATGGACATTAGCCAATAATAATGACATTCCTATTTTAAAAAGTAAACAAATATCATTTGGTTCAACTTATAATTACCAAGGTTTAATGATTAATACTGATATTTATTATAAAAAAGTTGATGGGATTACTTCGCAAAGCCAAGATTTTCAAAATCAATATGAATTTGTAATGACAAATGGCCAGTATAATGTTAAAGGTTTTGATTTTATTATCAATCATAAATTGAATAAACTCAACACTTGGTTGGGTTACTCTTTAGCTGAAAATAATTATATTTTTGATGAATTAAGTGATAACAAATTCCCAAATAATTTTGACATTAGACATACTATCTCGGTAGCCACAGCTTATAATTTTGAAAAACTAACACTTTCAGCAGGCTTTAACTGGCGATCGGGAAAACCAACCACAAGGCCTCTAGAAGATAATAACATCATTAATAGCACTATCAATTACAATCCCGCTAATAGTAGTAATTTGAGCTCTTATAGAAGAATAGATGCCTCAGCAATGTACAACTTTAATATGAGTGATAAAATAAAAGCTGAAGCCGGACTATCAATATTGAATTTGTTAGATAAAAAAAATATTGTCAATATTTATTACACTATTGATAAAGATACCAATACCATTAATGAAATTAAAGAATATTCTTTAGGTATTACGCCTAATATTGCTTTTAGAGTGTTCTTTTAAACAACCTCTTTTATTTCAAATAACATCTCTTAGTTCTCACACAAGAGGGTAATTCTGTAAAATTGATTATAATTATATTTACGAAGCGTTTTCTTTCTTAATTAAATTCAATGCAGAACCTTCTTTAAACCAAGCGATCTGACCTTCGTTATACGTATGATTTAATTTTATAATGTCTTTCGAATTATTGCTATGGACAATTTCTAAAGTCAATGGTTTTCCAAAAGTAAAATCATTTAGATCTATAAAGTTAAAAGTATCGTCTTCTTGAATTAGATCGTAATCACTTTCGTTGGCAAAAGTCAACCCTAACATTCCTTGTTTTTTAAGGTTTGTTTCGTGAATTCGTGCAAATGATTTTACAATTACAGCAACAACTCCTAGATGACGAGGCTCCATAGCAGCATGCTCTCTAGAAGATCCTTCACCATAATTATGATCCCCTACAACAATAGATGGCACGTTAGCCGCTTTATATGCTCTAGCAGTATCCGGCACTGTACCATACTCACCTGTTAATTGGTTTTTAACTTTGTTTGTAGCTTTTCCGAAAGCATTTACGGCACCAATTAACATATTGTTAGAAATATTATCAAGGTGGCCTCTAAAACGCAACCAAGGTCCCGCCATTGAAATATGGTCGGTAGTACATTTTCCAAAAGCTTTAATTAACAATTTAGCCCCACTAATATTCCCTTTAATAGGTACAAACGGCGATAATAATTGTAACCTTTTTGAATCAGCATTTACAACAATTTCAACTCCAGAACCATCTTCCATGGGCTCAACATAACCAGGATCTTTCACATCAAATCCTCTAGGAGGTAATTCAAAACCTGTTGGTTCTTCTAGCATTACTTCTTCACCTTCTTGATTTATTAATTTATCCGTCATCGGATTAAAATCAAGTTTACCTGAAATAGCAACCGCGGCAACCATTTCTGGTGAACCTACAAAAGCATGTGTATTCGGATTCCCATCTGCGCGTTTAGAGAAATTTCTATTAAAAGAATGTACAATAGTATTTTTTGGTTGATTTTCAGCTCCTTCTCTAGCCCATTGACCAATACAAGGTCCGCAAGCATTCGTAAAAATTTTTGCGTCTAAATCCTCAAAAATTTGAAGTAACCCGTCTCTTTCTGCTGTATAACGCACCTGCTCAGAACCTGGATTAATTCCAAATTCTGCTTTTGCAACCAATCCTTTATCAACAGCTTGTTTTGCTATTGAAGCTGCTCTAGATAGATCTTCATACGATGAATTTGTACATGAACCTATTAAGCCCCACTCTACTTGTAACGGCCAATCATTTTCCTTGGCTTTTATAGTCATTTCTCCTCCAACCGGTGTTGCCAAATCTGGGGTAAACGGACCGTTTAAATGTGGCTTTAATGTGTTAAGATCAATTTCAATCACTTGATCGAAATATTGTTCCGGATTTGCATATACCTCATCATCTCCGGTAAGATATTCGCTAATTTTATTTGCTTGATCTGCAACTTCATCTCTGTTTGTTGCTCTTAAATATCTCTCTATTGAATTATCATAGCCAAAAATAGAAGTTGTAGCTCCAATTTCAGCACCCATATTACAAATAGTGCCTTTACCAGTGGCCGAAATTGACGTTGCTCCTTCACCAAAATATTCAACAATACAGTCAGTACCTCCTTTTACGGTCAAAATACCGGCAACTTTAAGAATAACATCTTTTGGGGCTGTCCAACCACTTAGTTTACCTGTTAATTTCACACCGATTAACTTAGGAAATTTCAATTCCCATGGCATACCAGCCATTACATCAACAGCATCTGCTCCACCAACACCAATGGCGATCATACCGAGTCCACCAGCATTTACTGTATGCGAATCAGTTCCAATCATCATCCCGCCAGGAAAAGCATAATTTTCCAAAACAACTTGATGGATAATTCCTGCGCCTGGTTTCCAAAAACCAATACCATATTTATCAGAAACAGAAGCTAAAAAGTTAAATACTTCACTAGAAGTATTTATTGCTTCTTGTAAATCTTTATCAGCACCTATTTTGGCCTGTATTAAATGATCACAATGTACCGTTGTTGGAACGGCGACCTTGTCTTTACCAGCCTGCATAAATTGCAACAAGGCCATTTGCGCTGTAGCATCTTGACATGCAATTCTATCAGGAGCAAAATCTACATAATCTTTACCACGTATAAATTTAGTTGTAGTATTACCATCCCACAAATGGTTATATAATATTTTTTCAGCTAAAGTAAGCGGTTTACCAACAACTTTGCGAGCAATATCTACGCGTTCTGTCATTCTATTATAAACCTCTTTTATCATTTCAATATCGAATGCCATACTGTCTTTCTTTAAAATTATAATAATGAGAGCAAATGTACTTAATTTAGAAAACTTATTTGAATAACTAATAATAAAATGCCTTAATTAAAGTGCATAAATATCATATGTTTAAAAACAGCTATTTAATATTAAAGATTTTTAATTTAAAAGTATAATAATATGAAAAAATGACATTGGTAATCTGCTAAACAATTTCGGCCGACAAACCTAAATTTAACAATTGAGTACAACGTGGTTTTAGCTCATCGTATTCTCCTGTTTTAACAGCACATTTTCCTTTATAATGTACCAAATAAGTGCATTGTTCTGCTTGTTCTGAAGTGTGTTCACAAACATCAATCAATGAATTAATAACAAATTCAAAAGTATTTACATCGTCATTAAAAAGAATAATTTCATGCTGAATTACTTCTTGTTCAAGAATATCTTCTTTTTCATGTATTTTTTCTTTTGGACTCATAATTGCTACAACAAAAGTAAAAAAATAATAATAAATCGAAAATTTAGAATAAAAAAGAGGAAACCTAAAAGGCTTCCTCTTCAAATTTTAACTTATACTCTGTCAACCTTAAAATGACGCATATATAAATTGGCAAGTCAAAATTTTAATACATATATCTTAATGCTGTAATATCATTCGCATTAAATTCTCCATCTTCATTAGTAGCAAAACAAGCCAGCATTATAGACGTTGAATCGTAACCGGTTGGTGTACCTGGAATATGAACTGCCCCAACTCCAGCTGTACCTTCGTTTGCGTTCTGACCACAACTTTGTCTGCTAAACCAGTCTGTGTGACGGAAACCAACTGAATGTCCTATTTCATGTGTAACTACATGTTCAACAACATTGGTGTCAAAAGAATCTAATCCATAAATTTGAACGAATTTATTTGGGTTCCCATTACTTGGAAAACCTGCCGAACCGCCAGAACCTGATTGGTTAGGATTATGATAAACTAACATGTCTTGGGGTCCATAATTGGTGCCAAAAATGAGACTGAAATTAATATCTAAGTTTAACCTGTTATAGTTATTTACCGCCCATTGTAAAGCAGTACGTTCTTTACTAGAAAGTCCAAAACCACCACCACCAGTATAGCCCATAATAGTAATTGTACCGTTACTCACTAAATTGTTAGTGCGGTATTGTTTGGTGGTAATATCGCCACCCATTTTCATATTCTCTATTTGCTTTCTACTAAACATTATATCTCCTTCAACTTTAAACATATCTTGAAATGAGCCGTCAGGAAGTTCAAAATCTACTTTCTCAAGTCCGTCTGTATTAAAATACATGGATTCTAGTTTTTTTGCAATTTCCGGATACTCCTGGTTAACAGCTTGTTGCTCTAATTGAACTTCTTCATCTTGACATGAAACAAAGGTGAATGTTGCAATTAAAATTAAAATTGCAAAAATTGAAAATTTTTTCATTTCGTAAGTTTTAAATTAATAATAAGTGTTAGCGATAAATCTATCAGGGGTAAATGTAAAATTATAGAGGAAGAAAATCAATAGTGAAAATGGTGAATTTCAAAATTCATTGAAAACCACTAACGCTATTTTACTGTAAAAAATACTTCAGGGCAACCCAATTATTTCGTTCAATAATGTTGTCAAGTTTTAACTTATACTTTGAAGCTTCAGTATCTATGATGGAAATATCTTCTTGATAAAATCCACTTAATAATAAAACACCATTATCATTCAAACAATTAGCATATGTCCTGATATCATTCAACAAAATATTTCTATTAATATTTGCAATAATAAGGTCGTATTTTTTATTTATTAAAAGTGAAGCATCTCCTTCAAATACCGAAATATGCTCACACTTGTTTCGTTCACAATTTTCTATTGAATTTTCGTAACACCACTTATCAATATCTATGGCGTCAATAGGTTGAGCACCTTTCATTTCGGCAAAAATTGCTAGGATACCTGTACCACAACCCATGTCTAGCACTTTTTTATCTTTCAAATCTAAGGTCAACAAATGCTGCACCATCATATGAGTAGTTTCATGATGGCCTGTACCAAAACTCATTTTGGGCTCGATAACGATATCGTATTCTAAGTTTGGATTTTCGTGAAAAGGAGCTCTAATACTTACCAAATTATCAACTTGAATAGGGTTAAAATTCTTTTCCCATTCGCTATTCCAATTTACTTGAGCAATCTCTTCTTTGATGTATGAAATTTGAAATTCTTCACTTTTCAAAGCATAAATATCGTCTAGTATATGTTCATTATATTCTGCCTTTTGAATATATGCTGTTACACCATTCTCATGTTCAACAAAACTTTCAAAGCCTGCATAGCCTAGCTCTGCAATTAAAATTTCGGTTGCAGGTTCTTTTGGTGAAACTGTAAAATTGAAAGCGATGTAAATCATTTTACTTTTTAATAGTGAATTTACTCTAGTGTAAATATGGATGTCAGTCTAAGCTTGTCGAAGACTTATATTGAAGTTTTGAGGCACTTCGACAAGCTCATTGTGACTGAATAGTTATTTTATACAGCTTTAATTATAGAAGTAAAATCGTCAGCATTTAATGCTGCGCCACCAATTAACCCACCATCAACATCTTGTTTAGAAAATATTTCTTGTGCATTAGCAGGTTTAACACTTCCGCCATAAAGTATAGAAACTTCTTCAGCCACATCGCTTAAGTATCTTTCAGCCACTAATTCACGAATAAATGCGTGCATTTCCTGAGCCTGTTCAGGCGTAGCAGTTTCGCCCGTTCCAATTGCCCATACCGGTTCATATGCCAATATAATATGTTTCCAATCATCAGAATTTAAATGAAACAGTGCTTTTTTAATTTGAGATTCTACAACTTTAAAATGGTTACCACTTTTTCTATCTTCCAAAACTTCACCGAAACAAAAAATAATCTCAAGTTCATGTTTTAATGCGGCATCCACTTTTTCAGCTAGAATCTCATCGGTTTCTCCAAAATATTCCCTTCTTTCTGAGTGCCCTAGAATAACTGTTTTAACATTTATCGATGTCAACATTTCTGCAGATATTTCACCAGTAAAAGCTCCACTATCAGCCTGATGCATATTCTGCGCTGCAATTTCCAGACCTGAGTCATTAATTTTTTTAGCAATTTGCTGAAGAAAAACAAAAGGCGGTGCAATAATTACATGTGTGTTTTTAAGATTTAATCCTTTAATTGATTTTTTAATATCCTTTACCAATGTTTTTGATGTTGCTTTCTCATTGTTCATCTTCCAGTTACCAGCTACTATTTTTTTTCTCATGACCTAATATTATAATTACATCGCAAAGATAAAAAGAAAGGAAAGAAAGAAGAAGTATTAAATTGATTACTTTTGTCTAACATTTTTTATCAAATGAACAAGCAGAAACTTATTGAACAAATCAAGAAAAAGCAATCTTTTTTATGTATCGGACTAGATGTAGATCTTGATAAAATTCCATCATATTTATTAGCTTTAGACAATCCGATTTTTGAGTTTAATAAACAAATTATTGATGCTACTCATCACTTAGCCGTTGCCTATAAACCAAATATTGCATTTTATGAAGCTTACGGAATAAAAGGATGGCAAGCTTTACAAAAAACCATTGATTATCTTAATCAAAAGTATCCCGAAATTTTCACCATTGCAGATGCTAAACGTGGTGATATTGGTAACACCTCGACACGATATGCCAAAGCATTTTTTGAAGATTTGAATTTCGATTCAATTACAGTAGCACCATATATGGGAAGTGATTCTGTAGAACCATTTTTAGCTTTCGAAAATAAATTTACCATACTTCTTGCTTTAACTTCTAACATTGGCGGACTAGATTTTCAAGGGTTACAAACCGACACATCAAAAGTTTATGAAAAGGTTTTAAAAACAGCACTTTCTTGGAAAAATTCTCATAATCTAATGTTTGTTGTTGGCGCAACTAGGCCAGATTACTTTAAAACTATCAGGGAGATTGCTCCAGATAATTTTTTATTAGTTCCCGGTATTGGTGCTCAAGGCGGAAACTTACAGGATGTCTGTAAATATGGATTGAATAGTGATATAGGATTGCTGGTTAACTCGTCAAGAGGAATTATTTATGCTTCAAAGGGAGACGATTTCGCTGAAAAAGCAAAAGAAAAGGCATTAGAATTACAACAAGAAATGAAGAAGATACTTAGTCTTCAATAGACAGTGGTAGTTGGCAGTATTTTTATTAAAACATCCAATACATCTTAATGAAAATTCTGCAAACTAAAAACTATTGACAGAAGACTCCTAGCTATTTTTTAAGTGTTTTCATTAAGAATTTATCTAACTCTACCATTTGTTTGTATCCTAATTTTTTACCAGATTGCCCAAAAAAGTACAACACTACCCAAAGAATAGGTAAGCCTATTATCATGTATTTTGACAATTGGTAGTTATCTCCTAAACTCCATCTTACATAAAATATTACTGAAAATACTATAAAAGCAACAGCTACTGCAAAATGAATAAACATAAAGAATGTCCAAACTTGAGGTTTAGGTCCAAGGATACCTTTAACAATAGTTTTATCGTTATCCTCTTTAACAACCTCAACTTGTAATTGAGGTGACCAAAAATGTTCTTCATCTTTAGGAACATCTAAGAAAATGTGGTTACCCGAAATTTTAGAACAATACTTACAATTTTTATCTTCAACATTATCCAGAAACTTTTTTAAAATTTCTTCTTGACTTTCGTCAAATTCCATCTTAAAACGCGGTTTTAATAAAACCCTGTTTATCTTATTATCGTGTATTGGTTCGTTCATATAAATATGATAAAGTTGTTAAATATAATATATTTTTAATGTTTACCTAATGAAAACACTCATAGTAGTTTAAAATCTATATACAATAGGTTATCTTTGCAAACAATTTTATAGAAATGGGAAGTATAGTTGCCATAGTAGGAAGACCAAATGTTGGAAAATCCACTTTTTTTAACCGTTTAATTCAGCGTCGTGAAGCAATTGTTGATGCCGTAAGTGGTGTTACTCGAGACAGGCATTACGGTAAAAGTGAGTGGAATGGTAAAGAATTTACCTTGATTGATACAGGAGGTTATGTTGTAGGTTCTGATGATATTTTTGAAGCTGAAATTGACAAACAGGTTGAATTAGCTATCGATGAAGCTGATGCAATTATTTTTATGGTAGATGTTGAATCAGGTGTTACCGGATTAGATGAAGAAGTAGCTAAATTATTGCGAAAAGTAAAAAAACCTGTTTTTTTAGCGATTAACAAAGTTGACAATAGCAAGCGCAATGCCGATGCTGTTGAATTTTATGCCTTAGGTCTGGGTGAATATTATACCATTGCTAGTATTAACGGTAGCGGTACCGGAGAATTACTTGATGATCTGATAAAAGCCTTACCTGAAAAAGAAGAGAAAATTGAAGATAATTTACCCCGTTTTGCTGTGGTAGGACGACCGAATGCAGGAAAATCTTCATTTATCAATGCACTTATCGGGGAAGACAGATATATTGTAACTGATATTGCAGGTACTACGCGTGATGCCATTGATACAAAATACAATCGATTCGGATTTGAATTCAACTTAGTTGATACCGCAGGAATACGTCGTAAAACAAAAGTGAAGGAAGATTTAGAATTCTATTCTGTAATGCGTTCGGTGAGAGCCATAGAATATTGTGATGTTGCTATTTTAGTTGTGGATGCCACACGTGGGTTTGAAGGACAGGATCAAAATATTTTTTGGTTGGCTGTTAAAAATAAAAAAGGAGTTGTTATTTTAGTAAATAAATGGGATCTGGTTGAAAAAGACACCCAAACCACCAAACAATTTGAAGCTAAAATTAGAAAAGAAATAGAGCCTTTTACAGATGTACCTATTCTCTTTATTTCTGCTCTTACAAAACAGCGTATTTTTAAAGCAATTGAAACAGCTGTTGATGTTTTTAAAAATAGACAACATAGAATTCCAACGAGTAAGTTGAATGAAACTATGTTAGAAATTATCAAACAAAATCCGCCACCGGCAAATAAAGGAAAATTTGTAAAAATTAAATACTGTATGCAATTGCCAACACCTACACCACAATTTGCGTTTTTTGCCAATTTACCGCAGTATGTAAAAGAGGCATATAAACGATTTTTAGAAAATAAAATGCGTGAAATTTATAATTTTCACGGTGTTCCTATAGTAATCTATTTTAGAAAGAAGTAGAATTTTTTGCTCTAGTAAATAATCAATATTAATGTGCTTTTAAAAATTTGCTATATTTATCTCTCTGATTATTAACAATGAATGTCAATCAACCCCTTGTTATTTTTATTATGGGAGTTTCTGAAGCTGATAAAACTACTATTGGAAACTTATTATCCAAAAAACTTTCGCTTCCTTTTTTTTTGATGGAGATGATTTTCATCCCCAAAAGAATATAAAAAATGGGAAAGGGCCAATCATTGAATGATATTGATCGTTTTAATTGGTTTGTCAATTTAAATCATTTAGCCAAAGTGCGATTACATTACAATTCAAGCACAGCGCGAATATTTGAGTGCACATAATTAGCAATGTGTAAATGAGTCGTCAAGAAAATTTCATCCTACTAATTGGAAAAACACAAACCATGATTGAATATAAAATATTAATAGCAGTAATTATTGGTGTTGCCGTTTTATTATTTTTAATATTAAAATTAAAGCTCCACGCTTTTATTTCATTATTAATAGCAAGTATTCTTGTAGGTGTTTTAGCCGGGTTAGAGCCTTTAACAATAATGAATACCATTAAAGAAGGT
>Ga0209633_10005112_pt1 | contig 11607 bp, 9 predicted proteins | sample Cruoilmetagenom1_FD_187290 | JGI IMG/M metagenome (GOLD analysis project Ga0209633, IMG submission 187290) | Oil polluted marine microbial communities from Coal Oil Point, Santa Barbara, California, USA - Sample 1 (SPAdes) (version 2) | ecosystem: Environmental > Aquatic > Marine > Oil seeps ... | reverse complement strand
TAGATGTGCATGCTTATAGACCAGTTGTAACCTACATTAATGGTGAATACTGGGGAATTTATAATTTAAGAGAAAAATTAAATGAGGATTATTTAGCAGCACATCATAATGTTGATCCAAAAAATATTGATTATCTAGAATATGAATTTGAATCGGAGCCAGTTGTTTTAGAAGGAAGCTCGGATGGGTTTAAATTGTTTTATGATTATATACGTACGCATAATATTAATGATGACGAAGTTTACAACTATGTTAAAAGTCAAATTGATATTAATGAAGTCATGAATTATTTGATAACTGAAATATATTGTGATAATGTTAATTGGCCATATACAAATATAAGATGGTGGCGTGAAAAAACAGATAATGCTAAATGGCGATTTATTCTTTTAGATTTGGATTACGGTTTTGGGGCACCAAGTTTTTCTTCAAGAGTTGGAAACAACACGTTTGAATTTTTATTCAGCCAACCACAAGAATTTGAGTTTTCAACTTTGATATTTAGAAAATTGTTGAAGAATTTTAAGTTCAGAGAAGAATTTGTTCAGCGATTTGCAATGTATCTTAATACCACATTCCATAGAACAAGAGTTGAAGGCATAATTGATAGCATAAAAGGATTGATTAATTTTGAAATGCCAAGACATATTGATAGATGGGACGACGATCCTCAAGAAATATACGGCTATCCACCAATTCCAAACATGGCAACTTGGAATGATGAAGTTCAGATTATGTTAAATTTTGCAAGACTGAGACCTGGAATAGTATGGGGACATTTGAATAATTTTTTTCTACTTAATGGTACAGAAACAATTCAAGTGGTAAATTCAAATTCAGAAAATGGAAAAATCTATATAACTGATAAAGAAGTTGAGAATGGTTTTGAAGGTCAATTTTTTAAATTCACTCCACTTAAAATAAAAGCCGTTCCATCAATAGGATATAGATTTGTTAAATGGAATGGAATTGATGAAAACCAAAATAGTGAAGTAATTCTTTCACTTTCAGAAGCTATAACTCTAGAAGCCGTTTTTGAAAAAACGGATGATAATATTCTTCCGTCAATTTTTTCTTCTAACACAACTTTGAATATTTCGGGTTCCCCATATTTTGCAAATGGTGATGTAATAGTTAATAGCTCTACAACTTTAACTGTTGATAAAGGTGTTGAAATTATTATGCCTCCAAAATCAAATATTATTGTTGAAGGTAATATAATTTTAAATGGAACAGAAAATGAGCCAATCCAAATAAAAGAAAATTTACAATATGGTTATTCAACTTGGGGAATTTTATTTATAAAAAATGCAACTGATTCATCTGTTATAAATTATGTAAATATAAGTGGAGCAACAAATGGAGAGGATAAAGTTAATCAGATTGGTGCAATATCTATTCTGAACTCAAAAGTAACAATTAGTAATACAACAATAGAAAATGTTTCCTTTCCAATTTTTGCACAGAACAGTTCCGTTATTGTAAGCAAAAGTAAATTAAGCTCAAATACAACTTCTGATTTGATAAATATCAAAAATTCTGATTTTGCATTGGTTGAAGAATGTGAATTAAGAGGCAATAACTCTTTAGATGTTGATGCTATTGATTATGATAATATTACTAATGGAATAATTAGAGGAAATAGAATTTATAACTTTTTTGGTATCAATAGCGATGGTATTGATTTAGGTGAAGGTTCGAGTAATATTTTGATAGAAGATAATTTAATATACAATTGTTTCGATAAAGGAATTTCAGTTGGTCAGGCTTCAACAGCAATCATTAAACGCAATATAATCGTCAATTGTACTCAAGGTATTGGTATTAAAGATTTCTCGTCATACGCTAAAATAATTCAAAATACTTTTTACGGATGTGATTATGGTGTAGCATGTTTTGAAAAGAATATTGGGGCTGGTGGTGGAAGTGCAAATGTTACAAATACAATATTTTCACATTCAAAAATTTCTCCAACCTTAGTTGATAATTATTCTAGTTTAATTTCATCCTATTCAATTTTTGACATAAAAGATTTAGTAGGAATTGAAAATAAAAATATTGATCCACTTTTTGCTAATAATTTTTCTTTAGAAAGTAATTCACCAGCAATTAATTCTGGTGATCCAAATAGTGAAAAAGATCCTGATGGTTCAGTTGCTGATATTGGTGCTGTATATTTTTCAGGTAATTTAGAACCACAAATTATTATCAATGAAATTTTTTATAAGTCCGATGGTAATACGGATAATCAGTTTATTGAAATATTTAATGCAGGATCAGATGTAGTTGATTTGTCAAATTTTAGTATTTCTGGTTCAATTAGTTTTATATTTCCTTTCGGCTCAAGTATAAATAACGGAGAATATATTGTTCTTGCAAAAAATGGAAACACATATTTAGATCAAGGATATCAAGTGTTCCAGTGGGCAAAAGGAGAATTAAGTAATAATTGGAATGACATTAAACTTTTGAATCAAAACGAAAAAATTGTTGACTTGGTAACTTATAATGATAGTTTGCTTACGAGCAGTATAAATTCATCAATTGAATTAATAACTCCAAGTTTTGAAAATTTATATCAATATAATTGGCAAACAAGTTCCAATGAAGGTGGAACTCCAGGTTCTGTAAATCTTAAGAATAATAATTTAGATTTATTTATAAATGAAATTCAGGCATCAAACACAAAAACAATTTCAGATGAATTTGAAGAATTTGATGATTGGATAGAAATTTATAATGCTTCAAATCAATCTGTCAATATAAATTGTCTTTACATTACTGATAACTATGACAATTTAACAAAATATAAATTACAGTCTTCAGCTTCTGGAATAAATACAATTACTGCAAAAGGGTTCTACTTAATTTGGGCAGACGAAAATTCTATTCAAGGAAATAATCATGCAAATTTTAAATTAAGCAGTTTAGGAGAACAAATTGCTTTGGTTTATATTATGGAAAGTGACACAACAATAATCGATTCAATTAGTTTTGGTAACATAGACTCTGATATTTCTTATGCAAGAGTTGAAGATGGAAATATCGAATGGAAAATGTTTTCTAATCCAACTCCTGGTTTTACAAATGATTCAACAACTGATATAATTGAGGATATTAGAATTACTAATTTTAGTTTATCCCAAAACTATCCGAATCCTTTTAATCCAACTACGACAATACAATATGCAGTTCCAGAAATTAGTTCAGGATTGACTACAAATATTTTAATTAAAGTTTATGATGTTCTTGGTAGAGAAGTTATAACATTAGTAAATGAGGAAAAAAATACTGGTTTTCACAAAATTCATTTTGATGCATCATCTTTAGCAAGTGGAATATATTTTTATACTCTGCAAACTTTGGATTTTACTTCGGTAAAGAAAATGATTTTGCTTAAATAAAATAGATGCCGAAATGTGCATTGAATGATTCAAAATAATATTCTTCTAAAATGTTGTACTAACATTTTCAAGAATTCGGTCAATCCATATTTCTTTTTTAATCTTTGAATTCTTAATATCTTCAACTAATTTTTCAAAATTTTCAAATCGATCTATCTCTTCTTTGGTAAGCATTGGTTTAAGAATAGTAGGGGTTTTCCCAACTTTAGAAGATTCTAAAATTTTCAAAAATTTTTCTTCTGGTAAAAGTTTGGCTTCCCTTAATAATTTTATTACGTGTGCAGTTTCAAATATATTTGTGTCTCCTTCTTTTAATTCATCAATTACTTTATCCACAAAACTTGGAATTAACCTAGTATCAACCTTTTTAAGATCCGTCCATAATCTTTTTACTTTTCTTTTTTCATCACTTGGTTCTGAAGTATAGAAAACATATACAACTCCCCTTTTCATATTTTGTAAAGATTCTCTATCAACTTTATCTCTAACTTTAGAAAAATGAAAAAATATATTTTCTTCAAAATAAATAGTTGAAAGAAAACCAAAGCCTTTTTCAAATATTTTTTTTACTCTGCAAAAATCTAGAAGCTCTATTTCTTTGTTCATAAAAATAATTTAGCAAATAAATGATTACTTTTCAAAATTATCAGAATAATAATTTGTAATCTTATTACTCAAATAATAATAAGTATTGATTTTTGTCCAACTAATATTATTAACCTAAGATACTTAAAAATAAATATGCCAAATACATTAGCACATATAGGAATTAATGGTTTATTAACACGAACTCTAATAAAAAAATCAGATTTTTTTTGGATTTATTTTGGAACTATTATACCAGATTTACCATGGATTTTTCAACGCGTGGTTGAAACTTTTTTTCCCTCTATAAATGGTTATGATCTAAGATTATTTGTAATTGTTCAGGCAACTTTAATTCTAAGTATAATTTTATCTGGAGCAATTGCTTTCATATCCAATTCTCCGAAGAAGACATTTTTAATTTTATCATTTGGCTCCTTGTTGCATTTATTACTTGATTCACTTCAAATAAAATGGGCAAACGGTGTTCATCTTTTTGCACCTTTTAATTGGGAATTACTAAACTTCAGTTTATTTTGGCCTGAAAGTTTTCCTACTTATATATTAACCATAGCTGGAATTATTTATTTTATTTTTAATTGGAATAATCTTAAGCTCAATAATATCAAGCTCAAATTAAGTTTTTCACAATTACGGATTTCTTTCTTTTTGTTTGTTATTTATTTTACACTTCCATTTGGCTTAATGCAATTTCCTTTAGAGCAAAACAATCACTTTGTTCAAACATTAAGCGATTACGAAAATAGAACAGGAAAACCAATTGAGTTAGATAGAAAAAAAATGAAATTTGAGGAATTAACTAAAAGTTATTTTATTGAATCAATTGATAAAAGTTATATTAAACTTGTCGGTATAGAAACTACTAATGCTTATAAAATTTCAGTCAAAGGGAAATTTATCGATAACAATACTATTAAGGTAACAGAATTTCATGAGCATATTATTTGGTTTAGGGATGGTGCTTCATACATTGGTTTAGGATTTATTTTACTTACTGGAATGATTTCATTTAAAATAAAAAACCGAACTATTCAATTCAATTAAGAGAGAATAAGTTCGGCTTAAAAGAAAACTGTTAAAAATTATGCAGTTATTTGACTCTGATAATCTACACTAGAGAGTAGTTCATTAACTTCATCAGCATTTGATAATTCAATTTTTATTATCCAACCATCTCCATAAGGATCGCTATTAATCAGTTCTGGTTCATCTTCTAATTTTGGATTTATTTTTAAAACTTTACCGCTGCAAGGAGCTAATAAATCACTAACAGTTTTAACTGCTTCAATAGCACCAAATGTTTGATCTTTTTCTATCTCTTCAAGATCAGGATCAACATCAACAAAAACAATATCGCCAAGTTCCCCTTGAGCAAATTCAGAAATTCCAAGAACTGCAATATTATCTTCAACTCTAACCCATTCATGATCTTTTGAATATTTTAAATTTTCTGGGACGTTCATTTCTACCTCTTTAGATTATATATTATTTAGAAAAATATTTATCGATAAATGAAGTATCATAATCAGCTGATACAAATTTTTCGTGTTCCAATACTTCTACATGGAAAGGAACTGTAGTTTTAATACCTTCAATTGCAAATTCTTCAAAAGCTCTTTTTGCTCTACTAATTGCATGAGGTCTATCCATTCCCCAAACAACAAGTTTAGCAATCATAGAATCGTAATAAGGTTGTATTACATATTGATTATAAACATGCGAATCAATTCTGATTCCAAAACCACCAGGAAAGTGTAGGTAATCAATTTTCCCAGGTGAAGGTCTAAAATTATTTTCCGGATCTTCTGCATTAATTCTAAACTCGAAACAATGACCAACTGGTTCTTGCGGAATATCAACAATTTTTTCACCAGCTGCTACCAAAATTTGCTGTTTAATCAAATCAATATTATTTACCATTTCAGTAACTGTATGTTCAACTTGAATTCTGGTATTCATTTCGATAAAGTAAAAATTCTGATTCTTATCGACTAGAAACTCAATTGTACCAGCACCTTCGTAGTTAACCGATTTTGCTCCAAGAATTGCGGCTTCTGCCATTTTTTTTCTGGTTTCACTTTTAAGAATTGGACTTGGAGTTTCTTCAATCAATTTTTGATGTCTTCTTTGAATTGTACAATCTCTTTCACCGTACTGATATACATTCCCAAACTGATCGCCCATAATTTGTATTTCAACATGATGAGGATTTTCTATAAATTTTTCAACATATAATTCACCATTATCAAAAGCAGCTAAAGCTTCTCCACTTGCAGTTGTAAAAGCTAATTCCATTTCTTCCTTATTTGTAACTAACCGCATACCTTTTCCACCACCTCCGGCAGAAGCTTTTACCATTACAGGATAACCAATTTCATCGGCTATTTTTTTTGCTTCTTCAACATCATTAACTGCACCATCACTTCCTGGAACAACTGGAACACCGACTTTTTGCATAGTACTTTTTGCAAATGCTTTGTCGCCCATTTTGTCAATCATATCAGGAGAAGGACCAATAAATTTAATATTTGATTCAGTACAAATTTCTGAAAATTTTGAATTTTCGGCTAAAAACCCATATCCAGGATGAATTGCATCTGCACCCGTAATTTCAGCTGCTGCAATAATACTTGGTATTTTTAAATAACTATCTTTAGAAATTGCTGGACCGATACAAACAGCTTCATCAGCAAAAACAACGTGTAATGAATCTTTATCAGGTTCAGAATAAACAGCAACTGTTTCAATTCCTAATTCTTTACAAGTTCTAATTATTCTAAGGGCTATTTCGCCACGGTTAGCTATAAGAATTTTTTTGAACAAGAGTTCCCCTAAATTTTAGATTTCTATTTAACTCTTTCACTTGTTTATCATATTGAGTGAGTTTGTTTTTACAACTGAAATATCTCAAACTATAATAGTTAGGAGAATCTTCATTGCAAAAAAGGTCTTCATTCAGAATGACAAATTTGGATATACGACTACAATAATTTGGTACTTATTCTACTTTTTATTTTTGAATTTTAAATAAGGGCTGATTAAATTCAACAGGCATACCATCATCAACTAAAATTTCAAGAATCTTTCCTTCTACATCAGATTCAATTTCATTCATAAGTTTCATTGCTTCAACAATGCAAAGAACATTGCCAGATGAAATTGTGTCTCCCACTTTTACATAAGCATCTGCATCAGGAGCAGGTGATCTGTAAAATGTACCAACAATTGGAGAAAGAATTGTATGCGAGTTTGTGTCAACAACTTCGCTTTTAACTTCTTCTTTAGTATCAATTTGTTGGGTAACTTGTGGACTGACTGTATGATGTTCTAAGACTTGAGCAGGAGCAATTGTATTAATAATTTTACCATTTTTTGAAATTTTAATTTTCAAATTACCTTCTTCCATGGTAAAACTGTTTATTTCACTATTTTCAACAATTTTAATTAGTTTTTTTATTTCATTAATATCCATAACATCCTCTTACTGTTTAATTCTTTCTATGTATTGGCCGGATCGAGTATCAACCTTCAACAGATCATCTTGATTTATAAATAATGGAACATTAATTGTGGCACCAGTTTCTAACTTAGCAGGTTTTACTGCATTTGTTGCTGTGTTTCCTCTAAAACCGGGTTCTGTTTCAATAACTTTTAATTGTACGTGCAAAGGAATTTCAACTGTTACAATAACATCCTTATCATCCACAAGTATATCAACAGCTTCGCCTTCTTTCAAAAACTTATCACTACCATCAAATAACTCAATTGCAACTGGTAATTGTTCATAAGTATCATTATCCATTAATACTAGAGCTTCTGTTTCACGAAATAAGTATTGATAATTTTTTCTTTCTACACGTACCTCTTCAACTTTTTCTCCAGCTCTAAAAGTATTATCTAAAACTTTTCCGGTTTTTAAGTTTTTTAGTGTACTTCTAACAAAAGCTCCACCTTTACCAGGTTTTACATGTTGAAAACTGGTAATTGTATAAAGTCCGTTTTTAAACTTTATTATTAATCCATTTCTAAAATCTGATGTATCTGCCATATTATATTTTTTGTTTGGTTATTAAATTTGTGCTAAATATTTATCAACTTCTTTTGCAATTGTACTTTCACTAAAATCTTTTTTAATTTTTTCAAAGGTACTTTTAGCTTTTTCAATATTTTGTGCTTTTAGAAAATTGATACCAGAGTTTAATAAATAATCTGGTGTTTGTGCATTAAATTTTGAAACGCTTGCAGCTTTACTGAAATAATCTGCAGCTTTTTCATAATTTTTTTCATTTTCTAAACATACAGCTTGTCCAGCATAAGACGCTGCTTTGTGTATTTTACTGTCCCCAGAATAATTAGAGTACCATTCTTGAGCATTAGCATAATCACCTAGATTATAATAAGAATTTGCAAGATATATTTTTGCTACTTCGCCTTGTTCAGTTCCGCTATAATTTTCAACTATATTTTTTAGTCCACTTAATTGTGTTCCTGGTTGTCCATCAATTGCCTCTTGAAAGGAACCATTTTCATATGAGGGAATTACTTTAGCCATTGCTTCGGTTGCTAAAAGATTATCTTCTATTTGCTTGTTTGTGTACCAAACAGATGCAAAAGCAATAATTGCAATTGCAGCAGCTGCAATAATTATAGTTTGTTTGTTTTTATCATAAAAATCTTGAACTTGATAAAATGTTGTAACTAAATTATCTTCTTGAATTTCTCTTTTACTTATTTTTTTCTTCTGTGCCATAATAGTTTCTATATTTTTTATTTACAAATATTATTGAATTTATTTATTTCAAATTTATTTTCAGTTTTAATATCTTATAATTTCGAACAAATATTTTGTAGAAATCTTGCGAACCAAATATTGCTTGAAGATTTACCTTCGGTGAGCTCGCAAGCTCGGTTCTCAATCGCTTAGAAACAAGCTCATTTCGAAATGACAAATTTTAAGTTTAGACCAAAATTAGATGCGAAAAATAATAAATATTAGTTCTCAATCCTAATGTGATTGGAAAAAATCCAAGCATTTCCTTTTTTAAAAACTTCTACTCTATACTGCCCTTTTTCTCTAATATTAAATTTAACATGTGAGTTTTGTGTCGATTCAATTTGCTCACCATTGTGAATAAGTCTAATCTCAGCTTTACCATTTGGAAGAGTTACATTTAGTTTTAAATTATTATTAGCTTTAACTGTTTCCCCCATTTGAAACTTATTTGTTCCATCAGATGCATAGCATTTAAATCCTTTTGCATCTCCTCTGTAATAATTTGAGATAAAGCATCTGCCACGTTCCAAACTAGAATAAATCTGTTGCTTTGCTTTATCAATATTGCTCGAGCTTTTATCAATTGGTTCATCAACCAGAACGTGGGTTCTTATGGACTTGAATAGTACTTTGTAAGGGAAAACTTCAACTTCCACAAAACCCATAACATTAACTTTGTGTGCATGTGCATCAATACCACCAATTCCAACAACTTTTCTTTCTTTATTTAATTCATCCCATTTTTCTAAGCTTTCTTTTGGAGGAGAAACTATAGAACGTAAAGGATGGACAAAATGATTATATTTATTTTGCTCGGTAAGTCCTTCCATCCATTCCGACATATGGTTCCAAATTTCAATTCCAGTAAACTCTCCAGCGTCCCAATCTGTCCAAGGATATGCAGGATGTTCTTTCATAGAATTTCTTTTTTCATGAGGATGAGCAATAAAACCAATACCACCAATCTCTTTAACTTTTTGAACATATTCTTTAGCGGAAAGTCTAGTTGAAAAAGTTTCATTAACATTCAGTGCTAAATAATGATTTTTATTAACTTTATCATTTAGCTCGTATCCAACTAGCAAAAGTGTATTTCCATACCACTTTTCGTATCCTTCTTTTAACGCTCTTAGTGTATTGTGATCGGTAAGAATAATAAAATTTAAGCCAACTTCATTTGCAATATTTGCCATATCATCAGCATTTCCTGAACCATCAGAAAATTTTGAGTGCATGTGCAATGAGCCAACATATTCAAACATTATATTGTTTAATTTTGGAGTGAATGTAACTAGATAATTACAGTACTTTCAACTTCAAATAAAGTTGAATAGTGAGTTGTTTTATCTTGAATTAGATCAGAAAGTTTTGACATTAATATATCAACTCTTTCGTTTTCAATTTCATCAGCTTCTTCCCACGCATCTTTAGATTTGTAAGTATATATTTCTTCGAAACTATTCTCTTTACCTTTTTGCTCAAATATAGAATAATCTTCTAATCCTTCACCTTTAACAACATTTTTTAATTCTTTAACTATTCCCAAATATTCATTTCTTTTTTCTGGAATAATATCATATTTGATAGAAAATAAAACTCTACTCATGAAACCCCTTTATGTTTTAAATTGTAGCTTATAATATAATTAATTTTTTGCGCGTGCTGAAAATAAAAATCATTTATTTTAGAAAATATTGTACAATATTTTTCTCTTTGGTTCAAATGAATCGAATCAATTAATGGATTTTTTTTAACTAACTATTTATATAGTTTACGAACTCATTCAAGAACGATTTATATAAACCTTTGTCATAATAAAACGATGATAAATTATAATATATTTTTAATATTTCTCAATAATAATATCACACTATATACATGAAAAACAATTTTACTCTAATCTCATTTATTCTTTTTCTTAGTTTCACATATACATTTGCTCAGGATATAAAAATAAATGAAGTTTCAAGCTCAAACGCAAATCTTATTAAAGATAATGATGGCGATTCGCCAGATTGGATAGAAATAATTAACAATTCGTCGGCATCGATTGATCTTTCAAATTATTATTTAAGCGATGATTTAAACAATTTAGCGATGTGGCAATTCCCTCAGTTAGTTTTAGATCCGGATAGTTTATTGTTATTATTTGCTTCTGGAAAAGATAGAACAAAAATTGTAAACCACTGGGAAACAATAATTAGAGAAGGTGATTCTTCTAAATATTTGATTCCCAATATAAGCACTACATCTGATTGGAAATCAATTATTTATGATGATGCAGCATGGTTAAGTGGACCAATAGGAGTTGGTTATGGAGATGATGACGATAACTCAGTAATTCCGCAATCAACATCTGCATATATTAGATGTGAGTTTAACATTGATGATATTACAAAAGTTAACGGACTTTATTTTAATGTTGATTTTGACGATGGTTTTGTAGCTTATTTAAATGGAGAAGAGTTTGCCAGAGAAAATTTAGGAGTTTCTGGATCCCAAATATCTTATAATACGTTTGCGACAGCTGTACATGAAGCTCAGTTATATCAGGGCAAACCTTTAAATAAATATTCAATTAGTGATAAAATTAATTTACTTCAAAATGGGAAAAATGTTTTATCAATTGAAGTACATAATTTTAACAGTAACTCATCTGATTTAACACTTATACCTTTTCTTTCAATTGGTTACGACATAGCCCCAATCAGTTCAAGAGGAAGTTTGGATTTTCTTGATCTACAAAAGACTAAACTTCATACAAATTTTAAGGTAAATTCTAGTGGAGATTTTTTGATACTCTCAAATGTAAGTGGAGTTATT
>Ga0209633_10005110_pt1 | contig 11608 bp, 11 predicted proteins | sample Cruoilmetagenom1_FD_187290 | JGI IMG/M metagenome (GOLD analysis project Ga0209633, IMG submission 187290) | Oil polluted marine microbial communities from Coal Oil Point, Santa Barbara, California, USA - Sample 1 (SPAdes) (version 2) | ecosystem: Environmental > Aquatic > Marine > Oil seeps ... | reverse complement strand
CAATGAGGCGGAGATGAGTACCATGGTACCAATATCAAGGCTGGCAAGGACAAAAACTGAAAAGATCGAATTCGGTACAATATGAACCAGAAAGATTCTGATTCGGTTCATTCCGAGACTGTATGCGGCACTGACAAAATCACGCTCTTTTATGGAAAGAACCTCACTCCGCATCACCCGGGCATAGTTTCTCCACCCGAAGAGAATCAGGGCGATAATGAGTTTATCGATACCCTTGCCAAGGACAATACTCATAATAATTACGGCAATCAGAAAGGGGAAACTCATCACAAGATCGGTAATTCTCATAATAATATTATCAAGAGCCCCGCCTATGAAAGAGCCTACCCCTCCGAGGATAACCCCGATAACCAATGTGGTTGAAACAACAATCAACCCGACTCTGAAGGCGGTTCGACTCCCCCAGACTATCCCGTAAAAAATATTGTACCCTCCGCTTGTCAGCCCGAAGGGGGCATCCTCTGAAGGGGGAACAGGAAGGGAAGAGAACCCGATTCGTTCAATCATGTAAGGGCTGTTATTACTGTGAGACGGGGCAATCACCGGTGCAAAAAGCGCAACCATAAGCCAGAATAAAATCAGAATGAACCCTGTTACACCAAGGGGATTTTTAAAGAACTGCTTTAATTTCTCCACTGCGATTACTCCAATGTTACCGTAGGATCCAGAATTGTATAGAGAATATCCACTACAAGATTGGTAACAACGATTATCACACCGATCAGTAGAGACGATCCGAGAATTGCCGGGAAATCCAATCCCTGGGCAGCAACGACAATAAACATACCCATGCCATGGTAATTAAACACCGTTTCAACAATAGCGGCACCGCCAAGCATCTTGGCAACCATAGAGCCGCTGATGGTAACAACCGGCAGCAGGGAGTTTCTTCTGGCGTGTTTTTTAATAACAACTGATTCAGCCAGTCCTTTTGCCCGGGCGGTTGTTACAAAATCTTTCTTCAATGTTTCCAACAGGGAAGATCGGACAATCCTCTGCATCACCGAGAGAAGACCAATGGAATAAGCCAATGCCGGTAATATCAGATGCTTCAGTATATCCCAGAAAATATACAACTCCCCATTCAGCAGGGAGTCCAGGAGGAGAAAGCCGGTATAGTGATGAAAAGAACCAAGATACACGACATCTTCCGCCCAGGCACTCATCTGTCCAGGAGGAAGAATACCCAGTATTCCGTAAAAAAGAACCAGCAAAAGCAAACCAAATATAAACTCCGGCAAAGAAACACCTATAGTGGTTGCTACCCTGGAGGCCTGGTCGAAGAACTTATTATGGTTTCTGGCGGACTTTGTACCAAGATAAATACCCCCCAGAAATACGATCAAACCGCCCACCAGCATCAGCTCAACCGTAGCGGGGAAGTAACGCTTCAATGCATCCGCCACCGGCATTCTTGCCGAGGGAGACCAGCCAAGATTACCATTAGCCACCCGTTGAACCCAATCCCAGTATTGTACATAGAACGGTTTATCCAGGCCGTATTTGGAAACAAGTTCGTCAAAGGGGATTGAGGAGCCCACAGCATCGGCATTCGGGATAAACACGGCCAGCCGTTCATAAGGGCTTAAAAACATTACAAGTGAAAAAATCAGCATCGATAAGAAAAGGAGTATCACCGGCAGCATGAGTAACCGTTTTATCAAATATTTAATCACTTGGTATTCCTAAAAAAGAGGATCCCTTTCGGGATCCCCCTTGTACTATCTCAATATGAGATTATTTATTCTCTTTGTAGATAGGGTAGAAATCAAGGTTACCCGGGAAAGCGCCGGCAACATAACCCTGGACATAGTCCTGCATGGCAACATGCTCAACAGCCTGAAAGTGGAAAATGCTCAAAGCATTATCATAATCCATTTTCTGAAGTTCCCAGGAAATCTCTTTTCTTCTTACAGGATCATAATTGGTACCCAGTTCATTAATAAGCGGGTCGAATTTCTCTTTTGCCAGGTCGATATAACCACCCCACTCGGCGTAACCGCCAGCAGAGTGCATATGCTCAAAGAGAGGATAGTAGGGATCAAAAACATCAGGAAGTATTCCGAAAAGAGTCAGAGGAAGCTGGCTTTCCTTAATGGCGCCGACATACCCTGCCCATGGCAGTGAAGCAAGCTCAATATGAAACTTGGGATTCAGGTTCTCAATGTTCAACTTCAGAATCTCAAGAGCCCTTTGTCTATGGGTGGAACCGCTTGAGTAAACAGCCGTCATGGTAAAACCGGTATCCCAGAGTTTGCCGCCCCAGGCTTTCTTGAAGTACTCTTCAGCTTTGGCGGTATCAAAGTAGTACTGAGGGTTATCGGGGTTAGCCGTGGGAAAGCCTACAAGGACTGGCCCATAAGGCTTCTGTGCGGCACCGAGGAACACATCGTTGATAAAAACATCCCAGTCAAAACTGTACTCAAAGGCTTTTCTGACATTAATATCACTGAAAAAGTTATTGGGGATTCCCCCCTCACTCAGCGTACCGTTACCGATATAACTGCTGCCCTTGTCCATATCCATTACAAAGTTAATTTTCATAAGCCATGTGGAAGGAAGATTTTTGAGAACCTTAATTCCAGGAGCACCTTCAACCTGACCCAGGTCGGAAACACTGACAGTTGTAAAATCGGCGTCACCATTTTTCAGCATCAGAAGAGCTGTCTGATTATCCGGTACAATGGTCCTGACAACTCTCTGAATCCGGGGAGCGCCCTGCCAGTAATCGCTGAAGGCCTCAAGAACGATTCTTTTCGAGGGTTCCCATGCAACAAACTTGAAAGGCCCTGAACCCATCATCTTATCAAAAAGAGGATCTTCTTCCATCGTAATGTTCAGAAAATCCTGAGCGGTTTCTTTGGTTCCCGGCCATGCACCCTGCTCAATACTCCAGCTTTTCGAGAGAATCGCAGAACCGTTCCCCCCATCGGCCATTATTCCCAGGAAAGGAACAAAAGCTTTGGGAAGTTTAAACACAACACTATCGCCGTCTACCATGACAAGTTCATCCAGTGTATTCCAGGCCGCTTCGAATCCGACACTGTCGATGAGATCGGAAAATGAATTCTCGCCAATAAGATTGGGAGTAAGCATGGAAAGGCTGGAAGTCTGTGCGCCGACAACAACAGCTCTCTTAAAAGTGTATTCCACATCATCGGGATTCAGGGTATCACCGTTGTGAAACTTGATGTTCGTCCTGATAGGAAAAGTGATGTATGTCGTACCATCAGATTCGATTTTAATCAAACCATTCTCCAAGGTGGGAACCTCGGAAGCAATGGAAGGAATGAGTTTAGACATATCCCCATCGGGGTGGTCCAGCAGTGAATCATAAACGTTGTAGGATAGTTCCATTGTCGCAGTACTCAGCATAAACTGGGGATCCAATGTTTCCACAGAATTGCTGGTTGCTTCAACAAAGGTATCCGGGTTCTTGATATTCATCCCTGCGGCATCTGCAGTACCTTGACCGGCAGAAGAGCCCTGATCAGACTCTTTCGTACCGGCTGCGGACAGCAGCGAAACCGTACTGATGAGTACTAATATCAGTAAAATATTTCTTTTCATTAGGATAATCCTCCGACACGACATTAGCACATGAACTGCCCGCGGTCAATTAAACAGGGATTATCAAAAGCTATAACAAAATCTCCCGCATCCTCTCTATATACGGAGTATCAAGGCCCTGGTATTCCAGGGAAGTCTTCAGCTGATCGTTCCGTAAATCCAGCCGGCAAAAGTGGACAGAATAATAACAAGGAGTACATAGGTTGCCGTTTTCTTAAATCCAAGCTCACCGTTAATCACCAGGATAGAAGGAAGAGACAAAGATGGACCGGCAAGAAGAAGTGCCAGTGCCGGACCATTCCCCATACCTGCACCCAGTAAACCCTGAACAATGGGGACTTCAGTCAGTGTGGCAAAGTACATGAATGCACCGGATATGGCCGCACCGAAGTTGGACAGAAGAGAATTACCACCGAGGAGCGATCCCACCCAGGACGTGGGTATCAGAGCATCGTGCCCCGGTCGCCCCAGAAGAAATCCAGCTACCAGAACACCGAAGAACAGATAGGGCATAATCTGAAGGGAGAAATCCCTTGTCTCCCTCATCCACAATCCCAGCTCATCTTTCTTGAACCACCGGATTAGTGCGTACAGCAATACCAGGGCAAAAGCTCCGGTAATCCAGTATTTGGTATTGTAGATTACATCCCAGGCGGCGCTTCCCCCATGGGAATTGGCCCAGTTGATAAAAATCAGAATCCCCACCATGGAACCGATGTACACTATCATTCGGGAAAGACTGAGTCCCTCATCTCCCCGCGAGTACTTGAACATTCTCTCATCAGCCAGGCGGTTTTCATCTTCCTTGCGAAAAATCAGCTGCATCACTATACCGATGATAACGGCAAAGAGAACTGCACCGATCATTCGGGCGGCACCCATTTTCCAGCCGAATATCTTGTAGGAGAGAACAATGGCCAGAATGTTGATAGCCGGACCGGAATACAAAAAAGCCACCGCTGGCCCAAGGCCCGCACCCTTCTTGTAAATTCCTTTAAACAGGGGAAGAACCGTGCAGGAGCAGACCGCCAGAATTGCCCCGGAAACAGCCGCTACCCCGTAGGCTACCGGTTTGGGAGCTTTAGGCCCAAGATAACGGATTACCGCCTGCTGATTGAGAAAAACCGTAATGGCTCCGGCAATAAACATAGCCGGTACCAGACAGAGCAGAACGTGTTGCTGAGCATATTCACCCAGCATCAGGAAGGCTTCCTGAATGGCCCGACCAAACCGGGGTGAATTAAAGGGAGTGAAATAGGCCGCCAGGAAAACCAGAACGGTTATCCCCAGCCCCATATTCGCAGAAATTTTCTTACTCGCCATTTACGCAACGCTTTCCAGAAAACTCTTTACCTGAGCAACCGTTAAAACTTTTCCAACACTCTTTACATCGCCGTCGATGGCCAGAGCAGGGGTCATCAGTACACCCATCTCCATGATATCGTCGATATCAGTTACCTCAACTATCTCCGCTTCCAGGGAAAGCTCTTCTATGGCAGTTTTTGCGCTGGCCTTCAGCGATTTGCAGCTGGGGCATCCGGAACCTAAAATCTGCACTTTCATCTCTTAATCTCCTTGATTAATCTCAGTATTGACATTATCTTATCATTGTTTCTTAATTTAGAAACTTTCAGACATTGAGTCAATAGAAAATACTAATGTTTCCAAACTTTGCAACAAAAAAGGTAATTTATGATTACACCGTTCTTACTCACCATCTTGATTGTCGGTTTTGTAACCGCCGGTCTTACCATCAGATTCGACAGGTTCTTCACCATTCTGCTGCTGCTGTTTTTATTCAAATACAGCATCTTTGATTCGGTAAACGTCTTTCTCTGGGTTATTATGCTCGGAGCTCTGATGATACTTCTTGAGAACAGAGAGAAGCTGGCATCCCTGCCGAAAAAGATGATGATTCAGCTGTTCGTGATTATCCCGGTTCTCACTCTGGCCGCATCATTTACCGGATCCCTGCTTTTCAGGCTCAATGATAAAGTTGCTATGCTGATTACCCTGGGTGCAATCGCCATTGTTTATGGATTAAGGCTCATCTTCATCCACTTCAAGAAGCATGAACTGGATTACAAGGAACCAAAACCCGCTGTTGCTAAATTCTGTGCCTTTTTCGGGCCCATCTTGAGCGGCTTTGCCATCGGTTTTATCGGAACATCTCTGAAACCCGTAAAAATCCCTTTTGCCATCAGAATCGGAAAAATGAATGCTAAACAGGTTTACCTGGGTAACACCGTGACTACCTTTTTCGCATCATCCTTTACAATCATGTGGCATGCCGCTCTGAACCCCTCATTCAGCTCTGAAGCCTTCTACTCGCAGATGCTCCTTGGTGCAGCCATCTGGACCGGAATACACTATACCTACGAACTGACAAATCTTGTGTTCAGAAACAGCTGGAGAAAGGTTTTTCAGATTGGTATCGGTGTGGTGCTGCTGGCGGCCTCACTGAAAGTCTTTGTACTGATTTAAGGGAAATACAAAATGGGCCAATTTCTGAATTACGCCCTTTACACAGCGATTGGACTGTTTTCCGGCTTCATGAGCGGTATGCTCGGGATTGGAGGCGGCTCTCTCCGGGTTCCGTTACTGAACCTGGCTGGGGTACCCCTGATTTCCGCCTTCGGAGTGAACCTCTTTGTCATACCCTTCTCCTCTGCTATCGGAGCCGTCACCCACAGAAAAAACATCGAGAAAAAAATCGGACTGTACCTGATAATCGGAGGAAGTCTGGGTTCCATCGGCGGAGCCATGCTCACCGGTGTATTTTCAAAACTAACCCTGGCCGTGATTTTTGTTGTTATCTCAATAATCACCGTTTTCGGTATCTATCTCTACAAAATGATACCCACTCTTTCTTCCAGGTTGAAACCCGGCTTCTGGAATGTGTCCATCGGTGCCTCACTTTTAAACGTTATTACCGGGATGCGGGGAGGCAGCGGCGGCTCTCTGTTCCCCCCCTTCCTCAAAGCTCTTGGGCTTGATATTCACCGGGCGATAGCCACCTCATTACTGGTAACCATTTTCACCGCCATTTCCGGACTGGTTGTATACCTGAGCCGGGGAAATTTGGCCGTTATTCCCGCTTTGTTTGTTACTGCAGGTTCCATGGCCGGGTCTTGGGCGGGGAGTAAACTGTCATTGAAAACCAAGGCAAAACGCCTGGAACTTTTACTGTCGGTACTCGTTATTCTGTTTTCTTTTCTCGTGGTGTATAAGGCTCTTTAGCTCTCTTGTTTTTTAATTGACCTCTGTCGCCGGTACCTGGGCTTCACCCGCGCTTATCCTCAAGGCTACACGTTGAATTTGAAGTGCATAATGTCCCCATCCCGGACAACGTATTCCTTACCTTCCATCCGGAGTTTGCCCGCCGACTTCACCGCCGCTTCACTGCCATATTCAAACAGATCGTCGCAGTGGTACACATCGGCCTTGATAAAACCTCGTTCAAAATCGCTGTGAATCACACCGGCACACTGCGGTGAGGTAGCTCCCTCTTTAAAAGTCCAGGCCCGGTTTTCCACCCCGCCGGCGGTAAAAAAAGTCCGCAGACCCAGGGTGGAATATGCAGTCTGAATGAGTCTTGAAAGTCCCGATTCGCTCAATCCAGAATCTTCCAGAAACACCGCCCGCTCTTCAGGGTCGTCCAGAGCCGCAATATCAGCCTCAAGCTTACCGCTGAGAATCACCACTTCGGCCCCCTCTTCTTCGGCAATGGCCTTCACAGCCGCAACCGGGGGGGACGTTCCCTCTATATCATCCTCATCCACATTACAGACGTAGATCTGAGTTTTCGCCGTTATCAGGAAAAGCTCCCTCAGACGGGCGGTATCATCATCGGAAAGTTCCATGGAACGGACAGGCCGGCCCTCACCCAGATGAGCGGAGACTCTCTCCATCAGCTCACCGACGGCAATCGCCTCCTGACGGATCTTAGGATCGGTGGCCTTCACCTGACGAACATTCTTCTCAAGCCGTTTTTCCACCGACTGAAGATCGGCCAGAGCCAGCTCAATATTAATAGTTTCAATATCAGAAGATGGATCCACCTTGCCATCCACATGGACAACATCCTCATCTTCGAAACAACGCACCACATGGGCGATAATGCCCACACTGCGAATATTGGAAAGAAACTGATTCCCCAGTCCCTCACCCTTGGACGCGCCCTTCACCAGACCGGCGATATCCACAAATTCCGTAATAGCCGGAACAAGCTTGTCAGCTTCAATAATGCTGTGAATTCTATCCAGCCGGGGATCGGGAACCGACACCACACCGATGTTCGGGTCGATAGTGCAGAACGGATAATTAGCCACCTCTGCCGGAGCGGAAGTCAATGCCGAGAAGATGGTCGATTTGCCCACATTGGGGAGTCCTACTATTCCACAATTCACGGTCGGTATCATAAACCTCCCAGGGATATGTGGGGAAGGGGTCAGGAAACCGAGCCCGGTTCGAACAAGTTCATGAATAGTTCCTTTCGATAATATATAATACTCTTGAACGTGGTGTCACAATACGTTACACTTATGCTCAATGAGAGTAATTGCAAAACGCAGCTTAGTAGAATATGGCCGCTCTCATGCGGACGCGGCTGCGCCGCTGATGGAATGGTATGGGAATATGCGTAAATGCTCAGCGGAGCATATGGGAGAGCTTCGGCAAACCTTTGGCAGTGCCGACTCCGTTGATGATTGCAACGAATTTGTGTGCTTCAACATCAAGGGCAACAACTACCGTTTGATTTCTGCCGTGCATTTCAATACGCAGACAAGCTATATCCATGAAGTACTTACACACGCCGAATACACGAAGAAGTATGTGAAGAGGAGAAATTGATGAGCCTGCTTACCGCCCCAGTCAAAGATGCCGCACACCTCATGATAATCCGCAACGAAGATGATCTTGACCGGATGATCGCCTGGTCTTACGAACTCTCACTCCTGGTGGAAAATGGAGATGACGAGCCCCGGGATCTTCTGGAAGTCATCAACGATCGTATTGAGAAATATGAAGAGGAAAATTACCGATTCTCCGACTATATATCCCCCGAAGAGATGATGCGGCATCTTATGGAGAAGCACGGCCACAATCAGAGTAATATGACTGACATCGCAGCCAGACCCACGATAAATGCCCTCCTCAACGGCAAACGCCGGCTAACCCGGGACATGATCGAGAGGTTGATAAAGAAATATCGCGTAACCGGAGATTTCTTCTACGCCTGAGATAAAGCACCCGGCCCCCCCAGCGAAACAACTTCGGGTGACGACGCCGGGGCGGAGGAAAGACCCCGAGAGTTCGTCGGACGCCGGAACGGCACCGCCAGGACCGAGGGGGCTTTACGCAGCCCCGCCGCCCAGCGTAACAACTTCGGGTGACGACGCCGGGGCGGAGGAAAGACCCCGAGAGTCCGTCGGACGCCGGAACGGCACCGCCAGGACCGAGGGGGCTTTACGCAGCCCCGCCGCCGTCACCCGGGTTTAGCCTCATAGGCAGGGCAATCACGTTGATTAGCCGCCCGCACTTCAAAGCTGGGCAGCTGCTTTGACTTGATGTTAAAAAGCCGGCAGCCCTTTGGAAAGGCCGGATCCCAGGTAATAAAATAATGTTTACACCTCGGGCAGAAAGGTGGAGGTCCGGAATAACTCACAGCGGATATTATCAACCTGGAACAGAATACTGGTAAAGGCCCCGCGAAGGGGTCAATTAAAAATATAAATACGATTTTACTTGTGCCCTGAACCTGATGATTTTATGATGGAGCATAAGTTATTTAAAACAAGGAGTAACCAATGAAAATCACTCGATTGACAGCTTTACTGCTGATTGTTGTTCTGGTATCCACTGCAGCTTTTGCAAACGGGAAAGCAGAACCCCTGGGAACCGAGGAGAACCCCATCGTCTGGTCCTTCGTGCCATCAGGAGACACCCAGGAGATATCAGCCGGCGGTAATGAAGTTGCCGACATGATCTTTGAAAAAACCGGCATTGTTGTGGAAGCCAGCGTCGCTACCGAATACGCCGGAGTGATTGAGGCGTTAAGCAGCGATCCCCCAAGTGCTCACATGACATCCCTGGCCACCTTCGCTTATGTCGTTGCAGCAGACAGAGGCGTCGTGGAAGCTGAACTGGTAAGTGTCCGCTACGGCCGGCCCTTTTACGACGGCCAGATTATAACCGGTGTAGATTCCGGAATCAAATCCATTGCCGACCTCAAAGGTAAAACCTTCGCCCGCCCCGACCCTCTCTCTACATCCGGTTGGATTATTCCCAGTCTCACCATGAGAGCTGCCGGTGTAAACCCTGATACAGATCTGAAACAGGTTGTGGATGCCGGTGGACATACCGGTGTTGTTACAGCAGTTTACAATGGTGACGTGGATGCCGGAGCCACTTATGTAGATGCCCGGGGTAACATTAAAGAAGACCATCCCGATGTGATGGACAAAGTTGTTGTTATTGAGGTTTCCGCCCCTATCCCCAACGACGGTGTACAGTTCAGCCCGGTAGTTCCCGACGATATGAAAGAAAAAATTATCACTGCACTTCTTGAGATTGCAGCTGATGAGAAAGGCGCCGAAGCCTTGAACAGAGCATATCAATGGAATGCTCTGGAACGTCATGGTGATGATTTTTACGATCCCTTCCGTCAGGTTCTTCAGGCTGCAGGTGTTGATGCTGCAACCCTGGTGGGCGAATAGTTGAATCTCAATTAAATCAATTAATAACAAGCGGCTTCTCCCACGGGGGAGGCCGTTCTTTTTGGAGCTTGAAGTGCTGGAATATAAGAAACTGTCAAAAACCTATCCCGATGGAACCGAAGCTCTCCGTAATGTGAGTTTTGAAGTGGAAGATGGGGAATTCCTGGTAATAATCGGCCTCTCGGGATCGGGGAAGTCAACCCTGCTGCGATGTACCAATCGTTTAATCGACCCATCGGGTGGATCCATACTCTGGGAAGGCTCCGATATCGCCGCCGCAGGACCGAAAGAACTCCGCCCTATACGCCGGAAGATCGGTATGGTATTTCAGCACTTCAATCTGGTAAAACGTCTGAATGTATTCAACAACGTTCTTTCCGGTCGCCTGGGCTATGTCGGCAATTCAACAAGTTTCCTCTACAAATTCCCGAAGAAAGATCAGGAAAAAGCTCATAAGGCCATCAAGAGAGTCGGCTTAACCGAGCAGACATGGAAAAGAGCCAGCGATCTCTCGGGAGGTCAGCAGCAGAGGGTAGGTATTGCCCGTGCCCTGATGCAGGAACCCCGCATTATCCTGGCTGACGAACCGGTAGCCAGTCTGGATCCTGTTCTCGCTCACACCATTCTGGGCTATCTGGAACAGCTGAACAAGGAAGACGGCATTACCGTTATCTGCAGTCTCCACTACCTCGATCTGGTACAGCGTTACGCCACCCGGGTTATCGGCCTGCGGGACGGTGAAGTGGTATATAGAGGAACCGGTGAGGATATCCGGCGTATGACCGACAAGGAATTTAAGGAAATATACGGTGAAGAAGCTGAAAGAGTCAGCGCCGGTCCCACAGAATTGAGCACCGGAGGTGAGGCATGAACAGAGCCGTTGTAAAACCCATGAAAAAATCACTCCTCTCACCTCCTATGGCCGGTTTCCTATCCCTGATCGTTCCCGGTTTGGGTCAGATTCTTACAGGCTTCTGGCAGCGAGGTATGTTAATTCTGATATCAGCTGCTTCCTTGATCGGTATTATGCAATGGCGAATCGCCGATCTCGGCCGCCGGGCGGGTACCGGATGGCCGGCATTCCTCAGGGCTCTCCAACGCCGCCCGTTCTTTGTTTCCGTGGTAATTCTCTGCATCCTGGCCATCTGGATACTCTCGGCAAGAGATGCATGGATTGGTGCCCGGGACCGCCGAAAACGGTTTTCCGGTATCTTTCTGTTCGTCCTTCTGGGCTTTTTTATACAGGGATGGAATATTGCTGAAATTGACCCTGTAAGACTGATAACCCAGGCCCCTGA
>Ga0209633_10005109_pt1 | contig 11609 bp, 9 predicted proteins | sample Cruoilmetagenom1_FD_187290 | JGI IMG/M metagenome (GOLD analysis project Ga0209633, IMG submission 187290) | Oil polluted marine microbial communities from Coal Oil Point, Santa Barbara, California, USA - Sample 1 (SPAdes) (version 2) | ecosystem: Environmental > Aquatic > Marine > Oil seeps ... | reverse complement strand
CGCGGATGGACCCAATCTCGCCGGTGCGGGCGACATGGGTGCCGCCGCAGGGCTGCAAGTCGACGCCGGCGATCTCCATCAGGCGCACCGTGCCGGCACCCGTCGGCGGCTTGACCGACATGGTGCGGATGAGCTCGGGCTGGGCGGCGAGCTCCTCGTCGGTGATCCAGCGCGCCGCGGTCGGATGGTCCTCCTCGATCAGGCGGTTCAAGGCCGTGCCGATCGCCTCCTTGTCGAGCTTGGTGTCGGGCAGGTTGAAATCGACGCGGCCCTTGCCGTCGCCGATCTGGCCGCCGGTCACGTCGCCGTCGATCAGCGAAAGCAATAGATGCATGCAGGTGTGCATGCGCATGAAGCGGTGCCGGCGCTCCCAGTCGATTGTGGCGGTCACCGTATCGCCGACGCCAAGGCCATGGTCTTCGTCCTCGGCAATGTGGAGCTGGGCGCCGCTCGCCTTGTCCTTGCGCGTATCGGCGATGGCGATGGTGCGGCCGTCGGCCGCCGTCAGCGAGCCGGTGTCGCCGGGCTGGCCGCCGCCGACCGGGTAGAAGACCGTGCGGTCGAGCGCGATACCGGCGCCGTCGATCGCCGTCACGGTGGCTTCGCAGGATTTGAGATAGGCATCCTGACGGAAGAGTTCCTCGGTCATAGGCTCGTCTCGCTGGGGCTCGTCTCGCTGGGGCTCGTCTCGCTGGGTGTGATCTCGCTGGGATCGCCGATCGGGGGGAGAGACTTAGGAGGGGACCCTAACTTAAGCGCACCCGAAGTGCGACAGGCGCAGTGGCGAAAAGGCGAGCCTCGAAGGATGGCTGTAGGGTTCAGTCCGCTCCGTTGGCGAGCACGCGGCGGTAGACCGCGGCATCGACATTGCCGCCGGTGAGCACGACGCCGACGCGCCGGCCGAGCATGCGGTCGCGCTCCTTGAGCAGCGCAGCAAGGCCGGCCGCACCCGCACCCTCGGCTACGTTATGCGTGTCGGTGTAATAGTGCCGCATCGCCGCCTCGAATTCATGCTCATCAAGCTCGACGATGCGATCCACGCCTTTGTTGATCAGCTCGACCGCCTGCGCCACGGGCACCCGGCAGGCGACGCCGTCGGCCATGGTGTCAGCCGAGTTCGTGGCAACCGGCTTGCCGGCGCGGAAGGACAGCGTATAAGTCGGCGCGTTGGCGGCGACCACGCCGACGATCTTGGTTTTGAGATTGAGCGCGTCGCGGGCGGCGATCACGGCGCAGATCCCCGAACCGAGGCCGATCGGCACATAGACCGTGTCGAGTTCCGGCGCGCCTTTGAACAGCTCGAGCCCGTACGACGCAACGCCGCGCACGAGAACGTCGTGGAAGGAGGGAAACATGTGCAGCTTCTGCTCGGCGGCCAAGGCCTGGGCGTGCTCGAGCGCCGCCTGGAAATCGCTGCCATGTTCGATCAGCTCGCCGCCCTGGGCGGTCATGGCGGCGTTCTTCTCAACGCTGTTGCCTTTGGGCACGACGATCACGGCGCGCAGGCCGAAGCGGCGCGCGGCGGTGGCGACGCTCTGCCCATGATTGCCGCGGGTGGCGCAGATCATGCCCGTCACCGACGGATCGTCGCGCTTGAGCGCGGCCGTATAGACGAGGCCGCCGCGGATCTTGAAGGCACCCGTGGGCGTGTGGTTCTCGTGCTTGACCCAGACCTCGGCGCCGCAGCGTTCGGACAGCAGCGGCCAGCAATATTGCGGCGTCGGCGGCATGACTTCGTGAACGAGGCCGGCGGCCTGTTCCAGCGTGGTGAGGTCGGTCATGGTCCAGTCCCTTCGGATGGGCGCATTGAAGCGGGGCGGCGCTTTCCGGTCAATCGCGCGCCGGGCGTTTCGGCAGTTGCGCCAGCGCGGTGCCGGCGAGGATGGTGAGACCCGACAGGACGAGCGGCCAGGTGATCGCCTCGCCGAGCACGACCGCGGCGGCGGCCAGGGTCGTCACCGGCATGGCGAGCTGCCACGAGCCGATGCGCGCGATCCCGCCATGCCCCAGGGCCCAGAACCAGGCGGCATACCCCGCCAGAGACGACAGGATGGTCATATAGGCGATGGCGAGCCAGCCGGTGCTGTCGACGGCCGCCCAATCGGTCCGGTGCGCGAGGAGGGCGAGGGTCGGTATCGTCACGACCGTAGCAGCGGCGAGCCCCCAGAAGGTCGTCGCCCAGGTGCCGATCACCGGCGAGAGCTTGCCGCCGCAGACATATCCAAGCGCGCAGATAACGACGCCGGCTAGGATGATGAGATCCCCGGTCATGCTCGCCTGCTCGCCGGCAAGCGCGCCGCCGCTGCGATAGAAAATCAGCGCGAATGTGCCGATGGCGGCCAGTGCCATGCCGCCCCACCAGCTCGCGCGCGGCCAGGAGCGGTCGGCCACCGCGGCGATCAGCCCGGTGAAGGCCGGCAGCATCGCCATGATGAGCGCGGCATGGCCGGCGGTCGTGTAGCCCAGCCCAAGGCTCATCAGCATTGGCCACACCGCAAAGCTCGAAATGCCCGAGAGCAACAGCAACCCGCGCTGGCCGGCCTTCAGCGGGAACGGAAGCCGGAAGGTTAGAGCAAGGACTCCCGCGATGAGGCCGGCCAGCATCGAGCGCAGGATCCCCGCGCTCGAAGGGTCGATCTGGGCCACCGCGATCTTGTTGGCGATGGCGGTGCCGCTCCAGAACAGCAGGGCGGTCGCCGCGGCCGCGTAAACGGCCAGGGGCACGGGCGCAGCCCTGCCGGTTGCGGCAATGACCCCGCCAGTCCGGGTCACTTGCGCCAGAAGGGCTTGGATGCCTCACGCAGCGCGTCGATCCGGCTGAGCCCGATATCGCGCAGCGTGCGGTCGTCGAGTTGAGCCAGCCAATAGCGACCGCGCGACCGCTCCTGCCATAGGAAGATGAGGTCGATCATGCGGGCGACGCCGCCGACCAGGCCGGCGGGCCGGCGGGTTTCCAACCTGCCTGAGCCGCCGCGCATGCGACGCCACGAGAGGCGGTGGCCGGAGAGGCGGGACGAGAGTGTATCGGTCCATTGTGTCATGATCGCACCTGTATATTCGAATGATTGATTCAGAAAGCTTCCTTATTGACTCGATATAATATGGATACACTTGACAAATTGTTTCAGTCAAAGTAAACATTGACACCATGACAATTTGGGTCCCCGACCTCTCGGGCCACAATGGGCCGCGCTACCGGGCGATTGCCGAGGCGATCGCGGATGCGGTCGATCGAGGGGCGCTGACGCCGGGCGACAAGCTGCCGCCGCAGCGCGATCTGGCCTATCGGCTGGGCGTGACCGTTGGGACGGTAAGCCGCGGCTACATGCTGGCCGAGCAGCAAGGATTGGTGGGCGGCGAGGTCGGGCGCGGCACCTACGTGCGCAAGGCCGCGCAGGATGCGAAGGAGCCGATCCTTCAGCCGGCCACGAACGGTGTGCTCGATCTCGGTATCAACATGGCGACGTGGTGTGTGCATGGCGATGCGCTCGCGGCGACGCTGCAAGACATCAGCCAGGCTCAGGGCCTTGAAAATCTGGTGCGGTATGTGCCAGCTGCCGGGCACGCCGAGCACCGGGCGGTGGGTGCGCGCTTCATGGCCCGTGTGGGGATCGAGGTCGATCCGGGTCAGGTGGTGCTCACCCACGGTGCCCAACAGGCATTGGGCGCGGCGTTGGAAGCGCTGGCGCGGCCGGGTGACACGGTGCTGGCCGAGCGTCTGACCTATTCGGGCGTGGTCGAGAACGCCCAGCGCGCCAGCGTCCACCTCGAAGGTGTGGCGCTCGACGAGGAGGGGATGATCCCCGAGGCGCTCGACAAGGCGGCGGCGCGGACCGGCGCGCGGGTGGTCATCGTGGTGCCGACGGTCCAGAACCCCACCGCGTCCGTGATGGGCGCGGAGCGGCGGGCGGCGATTGCGCGGGTCGCCGAAGCGCGCGACCTCATCATCGTCGAGGATGATGTTTACGGCTATCTGCTTCCAGAGCGCGCGCCGCCGATCGCAACACTTGCGCCCGAGCGCACGATCTATCTCACCAGCGCCTCGAAATGCCTGGCGCCGGGGCTGCGCGTGGGCTGGATGGCCGTGCCCGAGCCGTTTTTCGAACAGGTTGTCGACGTTGTATACGCGCAGACGGTCGCCCAGCCGGCGCTGTGCCATGAGATCATCGCGCGCTGGGTTGCCGACGGTACGGCGGACCGGTTGCTCGAGGCGTTGCGCCACGAGATCGCCGCGCGTCAGGCCCTGGCGGCGGAGATCTTCGACGGGTTCGAGACGCGCGGGCATCCGGCGAGCTTCCATCTGATGTTCGATTTGCCGGCGACCTGGCGGCGCGACGAGTTCGTGGCCAAGGCATTGGCGGCCGGCATCCGCATTGTTTCGATCGCGTCCTTTGCCGTTGACCGGGCGAGCGCGCATGAGGCGGTGCGCATTTCGCTCGCCGCCGCGCCGGACCGCGAAACGCTCGCCGCTGCGCTGACGACGCTGCGCGATCTGGCCCTGACCGGGCCGCGCGCGAGCCGGGCCATCGTTTGAGCGCTTGTGAGTGAGTAAGTGCGAGTGCGTGCGAGTGAGAAACCGTTCCGCGTCAGGCGGGCGGCGCTTCGATGATCACGCGATTGCCGTCGGGATCGTTCAGCGTGCCTGGCGGGAGCGCGGCCGTTTCGATCACCATACCGGCGAAACCGAGGGCAGCACTGTCCGACGGCGCCCACGCCGCGCTGGCGTCTTGGGCCTCCCAACGGTGCTGTAGTTCGAGCGTCGTATAAGGGCGCTGCCACAGCCATTCGCGGTTGGCGACCGCCTCGAGGTCGGGATCGGGCGGCGTGTCCGCGACCGCCGACAAGAAATAGAGCGTGAAGCGGCGGCGCGGGACCGACTGGCGCGAGAGCAAAGTGAGCCCGAGGCGCTCGCGATAGAAGTCCAGCGCTGTCTCGGCATTTTTTACCCGCAGGCTGATCTGGCCGAACGTTGCATCGGAGCCCAGGGGCGTATCGTCCCGCGGCGTGACCGGCACGTAATTGGCGGCGAAGCGGTGTTGCAGAAGCTCGATGACGTGGCCGTCGGGATCGGCGAGATGGCAAAGATAGCCGATGTCCTCGAACTGCAGCGGCTCGCTGACGTCCACGCCGCGCGCCTGAAGCCGCGCCCGCGCCAGATCGATATCGGCGAGGGTGACGCCGATTTTCCAGTAGCTGTGCTCACCTTTGGGTGCGTGGTCGTGGTCGGCGACATGTGGCGGCGGCGGCCGATGCCGGAGTTCGAGTTCGGTCGGCGACGACGCGTGCCGGCGGGGATAGGCCAGCCGAAGGACCGTCTCGCCTGCCGCCTGGCCGCGGTGGCTGAGCGCCATGCCGAGCGCGCCGGCGTAGAAGGCGAGGCTGCGCTCCGCATCGCTAATATGCAGGATGCTGCGCGCTATCCGCAACGCTATCCGTGGGTGTCTGGGATTGAGTGGCCGTGGTTGAGCGGCCCGTGGCCGCCGCCATAGCCGGGAGCGCTGCGGATCGCCTCCTGCACGTAGTCGCGGGCGCCGACGACCGCGGTGCGAAGGTCGAGCTTCTGCGCCAGGCCGGTGGCGATGGCCGAGGCGAGGGTGCAGCCGGTGCCGTGCGTGTTCGTGCTGTCGATGCGCGGGCTGGTGAATACCTCGACCCCCTCGTGGGTGGCGAGCACGTCATGGATCTCCGGGCCCTCGCGGTGGCCGCCCTTGAGCAGCACCGCCTCCGGACCGAGGGTGAGCATGGTCAGCGCCGCGGCCTTCTGTTCCTCCAGATCGCCGATCGCAAGACCCGCCAATGCCTCGGCCTCGGGCAGGTTGGGGGTCAGCAGACTGACGTATGGGAAGAGGCTGCGCTTGATGGCCGCGACCGCGTCGCCCACGAGCAGCGTCTCGCCGCCCTTGGCAACCATCACCGGATCGGCGACCAGCGGGATGCCGGGCCCGTGCGCGACGATCGCATCCGCCACCGCCTCGATCACCGGGACCGAATGCAGCATGCCGGTCTTCAGCGCGTCGGCGCCGAGATCGGTCAGGCAAAGCTCGATCTGCTGGGCGACGAAGCCGGGGTCGACCTCGCTGATCCCGAACACGCCTTTTGTATTCTGGGCGGTGAGCGCCGTGACGGCGGTCATCGCATAGCCCCCGAGCGCAGTTATCGTTTTGATATCAGCCTGGATGCCGGCACCGCCGCCGGAATCCGAGCCTGCAATGGCAAGAACGCGACCGTTCAAAGGATTCTCCTTGTTGTTTTTTTGCAGTCCCGTTGCTTGGGTCATTTGGTCAGGTCAGCCCGCCGACTGGGAAGGCGACAAAACACCGCGCTTTGTTGGGGTGGGTTGACGAAGTGAAGCGGGGAGTCGCTCAGCCGCCGGCTCCCTCGATGGCTTTGACGATCGTTTCCACGACCTCGCCGATCAGCTTGGCATCGTCGCCCTCGGCCATGACGCGGATCAGCGGCTCGGTGCCCGAGGGCCGGATCAGGAGACGTCCTGCCGTGCCGAGCCGCGTTTCCCCATCGGCGATCGCCGCCTTGACCGGCTCCGCCTCCAGCGGCGCCGAACCATTGATGGCGGCGTTCTGCAGGATTTGGGGTACGGGCTGGAAGATACGGGTCGATTGGCTGGCCGGCTTGCGGCGCGTCTCGGTCAGCACGGCGAGCACCTGGAGGGCCGCGATCAGTCCGTCGCCGGTGGTCGCGTAGTCCGAAAGCACGATATGGCCGGACTGCTCGCCGCCGACGTTGAAACCGTGATCGCGCATATGCTCCACCACATAGCGGTCGCCGACCTTCGTGCGCGCCAGCGCGATGCCGTGACCTTCCAGATAGCGCTCAAGACCGAGATTGGACATCACCGTGGCAACGAGCCCGTCGCCAGCGAGGCGGCCGCGGCGTTTCCAATCGGCTGCGATCAGCGCCATCAACTGGTCGCCGTCGACGACATCGGCCTTTTCGTCGACCAGCACCACGCGGTCGGCATCGCCGTCGAGCGCGATGCCGAGATCGGCATGCTCGGCGATGACCCGCTCGCGCAGGCGCTGTGGCTTGGTGGCGCCGCATTCCTCGTTGATGTTGAAGCCATTGGGATCGACCGCGATCGGTATGACCTCGGCGCCGAGCTCAAAGAGCACGGTGGGCGCGACGCGGTAGGCCGCGCCATTGGCGCAATCGACCACGATCTTCAGGCCATCGAGCGTGCGGTCCTTGGGGAAGGTCGCCTTGACGAATTCGATGTAGCGGCCGGCCGCATCGTCGAGGCGCTTGACCCGGCCAAGGTTGGCTGACGGCACCAGATCGTCGGAAACGCCTTCGGCGACATGGCGTTCGATATCGCTCTCAATCTCGTCGGAGAGCTTGTAGCCGTCGGGGCCGAAGAGCTTGATGCCGTTGTCCTGATAGGGATTGTGCGAGGCCGAGATCATGACGCCCAGATCGGCGCGCATCGAGCGGGTCAGCATGGCGACCGCCGGCGTAGGGATCGGCCCGAAGGTGAAGACGTCCATGCCCATCGAGGCGAAGCCGGCGACTAGCGCCGGTTCCATGGTGTAGCCGGACAGGCGCGTGTCCTTGCCGATGACGACGCGGTGGCGGTGCTCGCCGCGGCGGAAATGCCGGCCGGCGGCGATCGCGACCTTGAGCGCGATTTCGGCGGTCATCGGCTCGCTGTTGGCCGTGCCGCGAATACCGTCGGTTCCGAAAAGTTTTCGTGCCATCCGATTGCTTGGGTTCAATTACAGCAGGGCGCTCGACTGGGCCGGTTTAGCACATTGAAGATCAACAAGGTAAAGATGGGATTAGCCCGGCGCTGCGCGTGATCGCCCAGCGATGCGGATACGCTCGTTGGTCGGCTCGTTGGTCGGCTCGTTTCAGGCGCCAATGACGGTCTGCCAGGTGGCGAGTGCTTGTGCGGTCTCGCCGACGTCATGGACACGGACAATCCGGGCGCCTCGGGTCAGCGCCGCCAGCGCTGCCGCCAGGGAGGCGCCGAGCCTTGCCTTGGGATCGCTTTCGCGGGTGATCGCGGCCAGGAAGCTCTTGCGCGAAACGCCGACCGCGAGCGCGCAACCGAGCCCGTGAAAGGCCGTCAGGTCCTGCAGCACGGCGACATTGTGGCGCGAGGCCTTGGCAAAGCCGAAGCCGGGATCGACGGCGATGCGCTCGCGTCCGATGCCCGCGGCGAGGGCTGCATCGACGCGCGCCGACAACTCCTCAAAGACCTCGCGGGTGACGTCGCCGTAGCGGGCGTCCTCGCGCATGGTGGCCGGCTCGCCGCGCATATGCATGAGGATGACGGGCACGCCGAGACGCGCGGCGGTCTGCAGGCTTTCGGGGTCGTGGGCGAGGGCGGAGACGTCGTTGATGACGGCGGCGCCGGCCGCGACGGCGGCGCGCATGGTGGCGGCGTTCCGTGTATCGATCGAGAGCGGCACGCCCGAGCCCGCGAGACCTTCAATCACCGGAACGACGCGGTCGATCTCCTCGGCTGCCGTGACCGGCGCCGCGCCGGGCCGGGTCGACTCGCCGCCGATATCGAGGATATCGGCGCCCGCCGCGACCAGCGCATGTCCGTGGGCGATGGCGGCGAGGGGCGCCGCGAAGTCGCCGCCGTCTGAGAAGCTGTCGGGGGTCACGTTGACGATCCCCATGATGCGCGGGGTGGCAAGATCGAGCCCGGCGAAGGGCGCGCGTGGGACCGTGAGGCGGTCGAGGGTTTCGCGAAGGTCGCCGCGGTTGCCGAGCGCCTCGACGCCGTGACTGGCGCCGCCGCCATCATGTTCGCGCAATTCGGCATAGGTGAAGGCAAGCGGACCGCCGGCGAGCCAGAGCGCCCGGCCGGCCTCGACCATGCGGGCGGCATTCTTGCCTTGGATTAGCGCATTGGGGATGAGAAGGGGCGGGGTATCGGTCATGCGGAGCCTGGAATGCCCAAACGCGGTGCGCGGCCCATCCCCCGCAAGCGGGAGAGGGATTGTCGCATCGGCCGGAACGAATCACAAAGCGCCACAACCATCCTCACCCACCCCAAACAAAACGGGGCCGCCAGTCATTGGCGGCCCCGGATATCACGATATCGACGCTGCAAGCGGGCGTCAGGTGCCTTGCGGTTCGGGCTCCATGCCGCCGTCGGAGCGCGGCTTCTTGGAGGTCGTCGGCACCGAGGCGCGGGGTTTGTCGCCGGTCTTGCCGGTCGGCTCGGCATCGTCGCCGCGATCGATCTTCTTGCCCTTGCGGATCAGCTCGATATCGTCGGCGCTCAAGGTTTCGTACTCAAGCAATGCCTTGGCCACCTTGTGCAGATCCTTGAGATACTTGGTCAGGATCTCGCGGGCCCTTTGCTCGCCTTCGTCGATGATCAGCCGCACCTCCTGGTCGATCAACTCGGCTGTCCTCTCGGAGATGTGCTGGGTGCGCGCGACCGAATGGCCGAGGAAGACCTCGTCCTGGTTCTCCTGGTACTGCAGCGGCCCGAGCTTTTCGCTCATGCCCCATTCGGTGACCATGGAACGGGCCAGGCTGGTAGCCATGTTGATGTCCTGGGCGGCGCCGGTATTGAGATGCTCCTCGCCGTAGATGAGCTGCTCGGCGACGCGGCCGCCGAAAGCCTTGGCGATGTTGGCTTGGCACCATTTCTTGGAATAGCTCAAGCGGTCGCGTTCGGGCAGCGACATGGTGACGCCAAGCGCGCGGCCGCGCGGGATGATCGTGACCTTGTGCAGCGGGTCGCCTTCGGTCATGTGGATGTTGACCAGCGCGTGGCCGGCCTCGTGATACGCGGTGGCCTCCTTCTCGGCTTCCGTCATCACCATCGAGCGACGCTCGGCGCCCATCAGCACCTTGTCCTTGGCGCTCTCGAACTCGGCCATGGTGACCATGCGCTTGTTCATGCGCGCCGCCAGCAGGGCCGCTTCGTTGACCAGGTTGGCAAGGTCGGCGCCGGAGAAGCCGGGAGTGCCGCGTGCGATCACGCGCGCATCGACGCCGGGCGCCAGCGGCACCTTGCGCATATGCACCTTGAGGATCTTCTCGCGGCCGATCACGTCGGGGTTGGGGACGACGACCTGACGGTCGAAACGGCCCGGGCGAAGCAGCGCCGGGTCGAGCACGTCGGGACGGTTGGTGGCGGCGATCAGGATGACGCCTTCGTTGGTCTCAAAGCCGTCCATCTCGACGAGGAGCTGGTTCAGCGTCTGCTCGCGCTCGTCATTGCCGCCGCCAAGGCCGGCACCGCGATGGCGGCCGACCGCGTCGATTTCGTCGATGAAGATGATGCAAGGAGCGTTCTTCTTGCCCTGCTCGAACATATCGCGGACGCGGCTGGCGCCGACGCCGACGAACATCTCAACGAAGTCCGAGCCGGAGATCGTGAAGAAGGGCACATTGGCCTCGCCGGCGATGGCGCGGGCGAGCAGCGTCTTGCCGGTTCCCGGAGGGCCGACGAGCAGCACACCCTTGGGGATCTTGCCGCCAAGGCGCTGGAATTTCTGCGGGTCGCGCAGGAACTCGATGATCTCCTCGACTTCCTGCTTGGCTTCGTCGACGCCCGCGACGTCCTCGAAGGTGACGCGGCCGACTTTCTCGGTCAGCAGCCGCGCGCGCGATTTGCCGAAGCCCATGGCGCGGCCCGAGCCCGACTGCATCTGGCGCATGAAGAAGATCCAGAGCCCGATGATGAGCAGCAGCGGGAACCAGTTGAGCAGGATCGCGAGGATTGGGTTCATGCCTTCGTCTTTGGGCGCGGCCTCGACCTGGACGTTTTTCGCCAGCAGACGCTTGATGAGATCGGGGTCGTCGGTAGGCTTGGTCGTGGCGAAGGTCGAGCCATCGGCGAGACGGCCGCTGATTTTCTCGCCCTTGATCGTGACCGAGCGGACCGTTCCGGCCTGCACGCGCTGGACGAAATCGGAATAGGCAAGCTTGTTGGGATCGCGGGTGCTCGAGGAGCCCTGGAACAGGTTGAAAAGGGCGATCAGCAGCAGACCGATTATCACCCAAAGCGCGAGATTCTTGCCAAAATTATTCACTGGATCACCGTTTCCTTCGCGGGCCCCGGCCGTCCGGCCGGATATCGGCCAGATCGCCAGTTTGCCACGCCTGTCTTGCAGAACCCTTTACGTTTGGCCGGGAAAGACCGGTCTTGCGGCTCGCCCTGCCAGCCCCTCAACCGCCGAATTGGGCCTCGTGGTGCTCCGGGTTTCTGCGGACGCCTTGATAGTATGTAGGCGATCTGCGTCATTTCGCAACGCTGAAACGTGCGCCCGCGAGCGGCCGCGCCGGGGTAAACACGGCCGATTCGAGCGCAAGCCCGGTCTCCGCGCCGCCTGAACGCCAATAGCCCAGATTTGGAACCGCTATCACCGCCCCGCCGGCCCAGAGCGCAGGCAGGGACGGGCGGACCGGGGCCGGGATGGCGGTCTTTCGAAGCTCGGGCCGGTCGGCGGCTAGGGCGGCCCAGCCGGCGCGTCCCAGCCGGCCAATGTTGAGATCGTCCCCGGCCTTTTCAGGCGTTCCCGACAGCGTGAGCATGAAGCGATTGTCCCAGCGGATCGGACCAGGACCGGTTACAGCTACCCGCTGGCGCGCGGCGGCGGGCTCGCGGCAAACAAGCAGGC
>Ga0209633_10005108_pt1 | contig 11610 bp, 10 predicted proteins | sample Cruoilmetagenom1_FD_187290 | JGI IMG/M metagenome (GOLD analysis project Ga0209633, IMG submission 187290) | Oil polluted marine microbial communities from Coal Oil Point, Santa Barbara, California, USA - Sample 1 (SPAdes) (version 2) | ecosystem: Environmental > Aquatic > Marine > Oil seeps ... | reverse complement strand
AGCCACTTTTCTTGCATATTCAGCGTGACGGTCTGCAATATTAAATACGACAACTTGGACAGGAGCAAGCCAAAGCGGCAAAGTTCCCGAATAATGTTCAATCAATATACCGATAAAGCGTTCCAATGACCCAAGAATTGCCCGGTGCAACATGACCGGAGTTTGCTTCGAACCATCCTCTGCGATATAAGTGGCTCCAAGCCGCCCGGGCATGGAAAAATCAACTTGAATTGTTCCACATTGCCAGACGCGACCCAGGCAATCTTTGAGGGAAAATTCAATCTTGGGACCATAGAATGCGCCCTCTCCGGGTTGCAACGTCCAGTCAAGGGCTTTGTTATTCAGCGCCAACTCAAGCGCCTTTTCCGCCTTATCCCAGACTATATCATCCCCGACCCGATTCTCCGGTCGGGTTGAAAGCTTAATTAAAACATCATCAAATCCGAACTCCCGGTAGACTTCAAAGAGCAAATCGATGAATGCTGAAACTTCATCTTGAATCTGATCTTCGGTACAAAAAATATGGGCGTCATCCTGGACGAAATTACGCAATCGCATAAGTCCATGCAGTGTACCGGATGGCTCATTGCGGTGGCAAGAGCCGAACTCGGCCATGCGGATAGGTAAATCCCGATAGCTTTTAATACCTTGGTTATAAATCTGCACATGGCAGGGGCAGTTCATGGGTTTAATAGCGTAATCGTGATGTTCCGAATGAGTCGTGAACATCTCATCACCAAATTTATCCCAATGCCCAGACTTCTCCCACAATGACCGATCCACCACTTGTGGCGTCCTTACTTCCCCATAACTGTGCTTGGAGAGCTTGCGGCGAATCATTTGCTCGACAGTTTGATAAATTCGCCATCCCTTGTCATGCCAGAAAATCATTCCCGGCGCTTCTTCCTGGGAATGGAAAAGATCCAAGGTTTTACCAAGCTTTCGATGATCTCTTTTTTCCGCTTCTTCAAGCCGATGAAGATAGGCCTTTAGTGCCTTCTTGTCACCCCATGCGGTTCCATAGATCCGCTGTAACATTTCATTTCTGGAATCCCCCCGCCAATAAGCCCCGGCAATTTTCATAAGCTTGAAGGCTTTCAGCTTGCCGGTCTGGGGTACATGAGGACCCCGGCATAAATCTGTGAATTCACCCTGAGAATAAAGGGAGATCTCTTGATCTCGCGGGATATCCTCGATTATCTCCGCTTTGTATTGCTCTCCTTGATCCCGAAAAAAACCGACAGCTTCATCTCTTGACACAACTTTGCGGGTCACTTCCAATTTCAGATTCGCAATTTCGGCCATCTTCTTTTCGATGGCTTCTAAGTCTTCCGGCGTAAAAGGACGCTCAAAAGCGAAATCATAGTAAAAACCGTCTTCAATAACAGGGCCAATGGTCACCTGCGCAGTGGGGTAAAGCCTCTTGACCGCCTGCGCCAGAAGGTGGGCGGAAGAATGCCGTATTATTTCTAAACCTGCTTCGTCACGGTCGGTGATAAGCTGGACTTCCACATCAGAACTAATTATCCAACCGGCATCAACCAACTGGCCGTTTACGGACCCTGCGAGAGTTGCCTGAGCCAATCCTTTCCCAATTGAGTTGGCGACATCCATCACCGTAACAGGGTGATCGAATTCCCGCCGCGATCCATCAGGTAGCGAAATTATTGGCATCTGTACAACTCAATAACGGAGAGGCTAAAAATGGTTTAAGTGTACCCTTAAAAAAAGAAAGCACCGCTCCGCGATGCTTTATCGTGTTGGTAGGCGCGATTGGAGTTGAACCAACGACCCCCACCATGTCAAGGTGGTGCTCTAACCAACTGAGCTACGCGCCTAAATTAAAATCATTGGATTAATCGGAGTAGTATAACAACAAATTCGGCCAGGGAAAACCTTTTTCCTGACTGACGTGGAGTCCATAAAAACGCCTTTCTCACGATACTGTTGTCATCATGCCTTCGGTAATGTCACTCCGGTCTGTCCCTGGTACTTGCCACCCTTATCTTTGTATGACGCTTCACAAATCTCGTCAGCCCCTAAAAACAACACCTGGGCGACACCTTCGTTAGCATATATCTTTGCGGGTAAGGGTGTCGTATTGGAAAATTCCAGGGTAACATGTCCCTCCCATTCAGGTTCCAGTGGGGTTACATTTACAATAATGCCACAGCGCGCATAGGTCGATTTCCCCAGACATATCGTCAAAACATCCCGAGGTATTCGAAAATACTCCACCGTCCTCGCTAATGCAAATGAATTCGGTGGAATAATACAAACGTCAGCCGTTAGATCCACAAAACTTTCCGCATCGAAGTTTTTGGGGTCAACAATTGCCGAATTAATATTGGTAAATATCTTAAACTCATCGGAACAGCGAATATCATAACCGTAACTTGACGTCCCATAGGAAATAATACGGCCCCGGTCTGATTCCCTTACTTGTCTGGCTTCAAAGGGTTCAATCATGCCGGCCTCAGTGGCCATACGCCGAATCCAGGTGTCAGATTTAATGCTCATCCTGCCATCCGTGACTCTCAGTCATTTTGAACGACAATTTTGGGGAATTTTCCACTAAAGTTTTTAGCCCGCAATGCGAGTTTTCCGGCTAGCTTCCGTGCAATTTTACGATAGATGGCAGCTACCCTTCCATCCGGATCAGCGATCACCGTAGGTCGCCCGGTGTCAGCCTGAAGGCGAATATTGATATCAAGAGGTAATTGTCCCAGCAATTCCACAGCATATTTTTTTGACATAATTTCACCACCCCCCTGACCAAATATCGCCTCTTCGTGACCACACTGGCTACAAATGTGGGTACTCATGTTCTCCACTATACCCAGCACCGGAATACTGACTTGCTCAAACATCTTCAGGCCCTTCTGGGCATCCAATAACGCAATATCCTGTGGCGTCGTTACGATAACCGCTCCACTCACCGGAATTTGTTGGGATAATGTCAGCTGGATGTCCCCCGTACCGGGTGGCAAATCAACAATTAGGTAATCGAGGTTGTCCCAATTCGTGGAAGTAATCAGTTGTTGCAATGCACCGGTCACCATTGGACCCCGCCAAATCATTGGGGTATCTTCCTCGATCAAATAACCAATAGAGATAGACTGAATGCCATAGGCAACTTTAGGATCCATGGTCTTGCCATCGTTAGAATTCGGCCTCCCTGAGAGGCCTAGCATCAACGGCTGGCTTGGGCCATAAATATCCGCATCCAGAATTCCTACGCTGGCCCCTTCCCCAGCGAGCGCAAGAGCAATATTGACAGCAGTCGTAGATTTGCCGACGCCCCCTTTTCCTGACGCCACCGCAATAATATTCTTTACGCCCGGCAAGGGCTTTAGATTTTTCTGCACCGCATGGGACACAATCTCAGAAGCAACATTCAGCTCAATATCTCCAGCACCCTGAATTTCTTTTAGTTTTCCTAAGATAGCTGATCGTATCTCGAGTTCACAACCTTTTATTGGATAGCCCAGCACCACATCAATGCTAATACCAGCATCCGTAATTCTGATGCCTTTTACGGCCTTTGCTGAAACAAAATCTTGCCCCATATAAGGATCAATATAACTTTGTAGCGCATTTTCAACATCGGCTTTGGAAATAACCGCCATTGTAAGCTCCTAAATCGTAGTAAATGAATAAACCCGGTTTGCCACCCTATGCAAATCCCGAGGAAGTAGAACGGTTACTTGGAAGAAACTATCCTTAGTTTTTTTGTCTGGGCGGATAAAAACCGAAAGCGCTGTAAATGCGACCCCACCAGCGGGTTTCAAAACTATTAAAAAGCATATCATAGACGTGTATAAGCTTCGGCTCTTCATACTTCCACTCAAGTTCATTAATAACGCGGTTTCTTCCAAATTCTCCCATCTTCTCACGGCGCAAGGGATCATCAAGCAGTTCGACAATTTTGTTCGCCATATCCACGTCATTATTTTTCTCTGCATAAAGCGAAGCTTCTTGGGCTGAAAAACGACCTTCTGTCAAATCAAATTGAACAATGGGTTTACCGAGCGCCATATATTCCATTATCTTGTTCATGGTCGATTTGTCGTTCATCTCATTAGCCACATCGGGATTAACACAGACATCCGCCGTGTTCAGCATATCCAGTAATTCACTATCCGGTACCCGGCCGGTAAACGTCACATAGTCATCTAAACCAAGCTCATTACAATAACGCTTCAACTCTTCCAGCTCGGTTCCACTGCCTACCAATCCGAAGTGTACATCTTTCCGGCCCAATTCGCAGACAACATGTTTAGCCGCCCGAAGGAGATAAGCCACCCCTTCCTGTTTCCCCATAACCCCAACATAACCCACCAGGTACTTCCGTCCCTGCTTCAATTTGGGTACTGGTGACTGAATTTTCAACCGATCAAGCTTTGGACCACTTCGTACCACGAAAACCTTCTCCGGATTCATCCCACCCCGGTTGATAGCGATATACTTATAGGACTCGTTGGTCGCAATAGAAAGACTTGCCGTTTTAAATGACCACCGCTCCCAAGCCAGCATGACTTTATAGAAAAAATCCCGACGTTCAAACTTTGCCTCGTAAAGTTCCGGGTTGATATCATGGTGATCGAAAAGATATTTTTTCCCTAACAGCTTAAAAAAGCCGCCGATCAGAAAAACAGTATCGGGTGGATTACAACCGTGAATAACATCAAACCCCCGGGTCAACAGTACTTTCCAGGCCAAAAAGAATTCCCAGAACAATGCTACCGAATATTCAACCAGATAACCCACCGCTCCATCTGCTTCCAGGGGAAGTTCGTGCCGGTAAATATGTATATCATCGATAACTTCATATTTTTTACTGCAGCCTGCCCCTGTTGGACAGATGATACTGACCTGATAGCCGTTTTCCCTAAGCGTCGTCGCTTCTTGCCATACTCGCCTATCGAAAGGGCTGGGTAAATTTTCTACAATAAAAAGAACTTTTCGCTGCCTACCGGCAGGTTGTTCGGTGCTGCCGCGACCGAATCCGAAGATGCTAATTCTCATAAATTTCTCTACATTCGAGTTTTAGAAGTGTCTTCAAAATAGGGCAAATTGAGTACCAACGTATAACATTAGCGGCCCAAAGCCATTATCATTGTGCAAACATTAACCTCCGAACCGGTCGCGTCAATTTCCCCGCAAAGCACCGGTGCGGCAACTTTTTCGTTAAGCTTAAACGAATACCACCCTTGGATAGGATTTGTTTGCCCGTTTACAATCGCCCACTGAAACTGATCGTCCAAATCAATAGCCAACAAGATGTCTGATTCGGGTTTCGATACCATACACCGGGACTGTTTCATCGATATTTCAACATCTGGCGCGAAATGAAAACATATCTCTGCGTGGAACCCGGAATTTTGTATTTTTACCGCTTCGATTTTGTCGCTTATTTCTATCTCAGAGTTGCCGGCGTCCAATTGAATTTTCCGGGAATGCATAAAACCCCTCTGGTGATAGCCGTCATGCCAACCGTTAACCGACTGTATACCCCGATCAACGCCAAATGACTCTATCCCGGCGTTGGCATGCCTTACCCAAAGAAATGGTCCACCCATCTCCGACTGGTCGGATCGATCAATGGCAATCGTATTGTGTGCCCGGGTTCCGCGAAAATAATTTCGCCATTCGCTTTCACTATGATAAGCGTAAGTACCCGGGTCGACAATCCACCACTCACCTTTCAAAGCCAAACAGAAACTAAGCGCATCCGCATGACCATGGGCAGCAATTGATGGATACCCGAGAGAACCCGCATCAAATACCAAGTGCATAGTTTCATTGCCAAGTATGGCGTACCCACCATTGCGATATAGAATTGGATAGTTCTTATCGATTTTCTGCCAGTCATCTTCCGGCAACCGACCTGCCATCATTCCATACCAGAATGATTTCTGACTTTTGCAATGCGCTACGGATAATTCAGGTCGATCAAAAACCACCGAAACAGCATCGAGTACTGCACCATAGGGATCGGTTGGCCACGAAACATCGAAACGGGTCACAAAGCCGTCGTCCGAATCACCGATCGCCGGGGGCTTGCCCCCAGGTGGCGTTATGTCTTTCAGAAACGAAGCCATCGCAAGAATTTTATCTTTGAAGGTTGCTGAAAACGGCTGCTCAGCTTGCTCTCCAACGAGCCAAGCGAACAACAGATACTCCATCACCCAAAGATGATAATAACAGGCTTGTTCTTTATTGACGCCATCCGGATAAATTTGTAACTCTGCCTCACGCTCCAACGCCTGCTGGGCAAACAAAGCCCATTGCGCTCCCTGTTCTCCTAACTCAAAAACCTGTGTTGCGACCCATAAACCGGTAAGCTCCCCTATCAGATGATTATTTGCGGACGAATGAAGCGAAAGAAAATTGCGGATAAAATAGCATTGCTGATAGATCGCCGTACCGAAAGCATCGGTGTCACTGACTGCTGAAAAAAGACCGTTATCTCCATCCCGCAAAACAAACAAACTGTGCACCATCGCCCAGGCGATCAGCCGTAGTGCTAATTCAAGCGCGCTACACCAGTGGATACCCAGTCCATACGGATTCTCCGTAATCCACCCTTCAATCTGTTCGACAACCTCTTTCCGGTAATGTGGATTGCCACTAGCTGAATAAGCCGCAGCCAGTACTATCAGGTGTTGATGGCGCCCGAGCTCCCACAGGAACTTAACGTTACCCACCAGATGGTCATCACGGTAGTTGAGGGTTTTCCCGAAACTCAACGGGCTTCGAATACCCGTCACAGGATCCCGATGCCAATCCACCGGCTGACCCACTTCAAGATAGTCATGTCCAAACAAGCTTATCCATCCTTGCGTCAGCTTTTCCAGCTCAGCTTCATTCAATTGAAAGCTACCCTTCCAAACAGACCGCCAATCGCTTAATTCGGGCAATAGCGATAAACGCGGTGAAACGGAGCCATTCGGAACCGGAGCAGGTTTTTTTTCGATATTTCGGGCTTCAACCTTTTGGCTTATCCACCGTTGACCCCGGTAAACAATTTCCGCAGGCTCCATCGCACGCAGCCTATTTAGCTTCCAAGCGAGCGTTGTCATGTTTACAGGCTCCGGATAGCCGCCGTTGGGTTTTGATATTCTTGATGCCAAATCTCGAGGTTTATTAACCCCCACAGCAATTTTTCATGATTTTGGCGGCCACTCACGTGTTCTTTCAACACGCCTTGCAGCTTCTCGGCATGATAGTAGTGTCGGGTTAACGAATTGGCACCGGTGAGGTGATCGTAGAGGTAATCTCGCATAGGCCCACGAAACCATTCATTTACCGGCACCCGAAAACCAACCTTAGGCCGCTCAAGTATAGCTCGCGGTAAAAGTTGTGTCATCGCTTCCCGTAATATCCATTTCGTGGTTCGCCCCCGAATCCGATAATGATCCGGCAATGAGGAAACAAAATCGAGCAATTCGTGATCCAAAAAAGGCATGCGAGCTTCCAGAGAAGCGCCCATTGTCATGCGGTCACCGCGTTCTAGTAAGTTTCCTGGAAGCCAACAGGTTTGATCAAAATAGAGTATTTGACGAAGCGCACTGTTGCCGTGGAAATCCACGTCAAAAGGCGCCTCGCCCATGTCAGGACCAGACTCCCGGCATTCAAAAGCAACGAGTTGTTCACGTGCCTCCGGAGACATTGCGCCAAACCAGCGTGGCATGCGGTCACTCCACGCATCGATGCCCAGCGTATCAATAGCCGTTTTGGCCCGGCGAAATCGGTAGGGTAACGCGCCAATCAACGGTTCCAGTAGCTTACGGCGCAACACCTTTGGGACTCTGTGATAGGTCTTGGCATAACGTTCAAACGCGTGTTTTGCGTAACCGCCCAAAATCTCATCACTCCCCTCTCCGGTCAATACCATTTTGACATCCTTACGGGCTTCTTTCGACAACAGATATATGGGAATATCCGAGGGCTCCGAAACCGGCGCATCACGAAACCGGATCAATGTGGGTAATTCATCCATCAGATGGGTTTGCGATATCGTGAGCTCGTGATGTTCTGTCGCAAAGTGATCGGCAATTGTTTTCGCGTAGGCTAACTCACTGTACTGGGCTTCGTTAAAACCCACGGAAAAAGTGCGAATCGGCAAATCGCTATGCCTGGCCATAAGGCCCACGATAGCAGAAGAATCAATACCTCCGGATAGAAATGCACCGAAGGGTACATCGCTGACCATTCTGCATGCGACAGCGTCTTCCAATTTATCCAGAAAGTCAGTTACGGGCTGATCTGGCAAGACGGTTTCTTTGCTAATCGTTCTATCCGGGGAGGTATAGTAACGTTTAGTGGTGAACTTGCCGTCACGCCAAATTCCGTAGTACGCAGGAGGGAGCTTAGTGATCCCTTGAAATAGTGTCGCCTCCCTGGGAACATATCGATAACTCAAATAGTCCCGCACTGAAGACAAATTAACCGTAGGGTTTACTCTGGAACATTTAAGCAGTGATTTAATCTCCGAGGCGAACAGCAAATCCGAGCCATTCTGCCAAAGATAAAGGGGCTTCTTACCAAACCGGTCTCTGGCAAGAAATAGCTGGCCTTTCCTTGAATCCCATAGCGCAAACGCAAACATGCCACGAAAATGTTCGACACAGCGTTCCCCCATTTCCTCGTATGCATGAACAATGGTCTCAGTATCCGACGAGGTTTTAAAAGTATGCCCTCGTTTAATTAAATCAGCACGAAGCTCTTTGAAATTATAGATCTCACCATTAAAAACAATTTGCACACTACCGTCTTCGTTACCGATGGGCTGTTTCCCGGTATCAAGATCAATAATTGAAAGACGCCGGTGAGCCAATCCAACATTATGTGTTCCATCGGGACTTACTGTCTCAAAGAAACCTTCATCGTCGGGCCCACGATGAGCTATGACTGTAGCCATCCCGCGAAGGAGTCTTGAAGTTGCTTCCGTCTGGTCTTTTCTTAATGTAAAACCTGCAATACCACACATAAATTAGAAATTAGAAAGAAACATTGGTAGCTGCAGAAGATAGAGAAATCAGAAGTAAGACGATTATCAACATTCATGGGCAGTGAGAATTCTGCAATTAACTCTCTGTTTAGAAAAATCCTTTTTTAGTTCCTACCGGGACGAATCATCCTGCAAGCTAAAACAACATAAGTTAACAGAATGGACAAACAATTGACACCTGCCAACGCCCTGAAATTAGGATTGGCACCTGGAGGCTACGAAAGAATAGAGAGCCTAATGCGGAAATCTACCCACTCAAAACGAACAGTCTTAAACGCGAAAGGTATACAAGATAAAAACCGATGAGAACATCGATCGATCCACAGAACTCAGGCCACCATGATGGTACGCCTGAATTCGTAAAGAGTTCATCATGTACCACGTCATAGACAGCGTGGGAAATGCAAGTAACTGCAAGTAACAATAAACCCATGCTTCTTTTTATTTTCAGTGAGACGAAAATCAGACTAACAAAAATTGTCCCAACCCATATTTCTTTATAGAACACTTGTAAATCCGATCCATAGAGAGCGAACACCCAATAATAGACTGGAAAGGTAGCGATTAATGACGGATAGGCCCATGCCTTTCTTTCTAATTTGGTTTCGCGGAAGCGGACTACGACATAAACCGCAATGATAATTCCTACGAATAATGCGGTAAAATTGATATTAGCATCCATGCTCTTTTCACGATGCCTCATCCAACAAAGTGTTATCGCCTATATAAGAAATCACTCTTTCGATCACTCGCTTATCACGTAAAATCCGGCGATGTCCTAAATTGGTAGTCAGGATAAATTCGCAGTTTTTCCATGCTCTGGCGATCAATTTACCACTGACAACCGGCACATCTTCATCATGTTGATCATGGATGACCAGGCCGTGAGTAGAAATCGTCTTCACAATATTCGGTATAGAAAATTTTTCCCAGATATCTTCACCAAACTGTCGTTCCAGCATACGCTTTTGTATGTCTAAGACCTGTGGTTCGACTTTCAGTATTGATGCAAACAATTTAACCAGGCTTCCGACATCAGAAGCGGGCGATATACAACATACTTTATCCAACTGCATACCTTCTCCGATGGCGTGCAATAAACACATACCACCAAACGAATGGGTGATCCCGGCCTGAAATGATCCATATTGGCGATCAATTTCCTGAATGACCCAACTGATGGTTGGCAAGGTTGTACTGTTACCGGATGTACGACCATGCGCAGGTGCATCGAAACCGATAACACGATAACCCTTCTCCATCAGATCGAGTGCAAACGATCCCAATTGGGCTGCTCGACCATTCCAACCATGTACAAGTAATACGGATGGATGATTTTCTTCTCCCCAGATATAAAGCTGGATCTTTTTGCCATCTAGGTCCAGCGTTTCCCATCTGGCCTTCTCCAGGATCATTGCTTCACGTTTCGGTTCTGGAAATTTTCGCGTTTTAAACCATAGATAATTCACCAGATGCGCCGCCAGTTTCGGTGATATGCGTGTCAATAAGCTGATACCAGTACACATCACTATCAGAATAAAAGATGTCTTTGCCTGAATTTTTTTCATCATGGATTGCTCCATTCTGCGATTTGGTCAAGATTCTAAACCTTGCATGATGAAACCAGAAGTGTCTTATTTGACATTAGTAATGTGGAATCTGCCATGTCCTTTAATATTGCGATTATTGCTGTTGAAAACAGTCGGGGTACCTCGATCACTGGACCCATTGATCTGTTTATGGCGGCAAACACCATTAATCAAATAACAAAGAAGACTGATCAAGCAGTTTTTAACTGGACAATTGTGTCGGAAAAAACGAATGCGGCCAGAACGTATAACGGCTATCTACAACTCGAGATTAGGGGTCAAGAATTGATTTAATACCTTTTTGTGGCGTGATAGTAGGTGTTCGCTTCTTACATTTCACCTGCCAATCTCGTTTAGATCCGGTATTTTCATTTGAAAGACTCCGAAGAAAGCCTAAAGCAGCCGGGATGTCAAATGTAAGACGCGACCCCTACCTCCTTCCAGATCCCTGTTTTCTTCCTAGGAGGCTGTCCGAGAATAGAAGCCGTAGCGAGGGGAACCCCTTTTGAGTCAGATTTTTCGATCATTTGAGGCGAATAGTGTGGGCCTATTTAACGAAAATGATCGGAAAATCTGGCCAAAATGGGTTTTTCCGCAGTAGGCTCTCTATTCTCGGACAGCCTCCTAGCTTAATTAATTGTTCAGATCACATTTTTCGATAGCCTTTCCACGCATCGTAAGCAAGAAAAGCCAAGAATCCGATAAATCCAATTATCATGAACGCCATAATTACGTTATTTAGCATCTTCAAGTGCCTCGAGCAATTTTTGGATTTGACGATAGTTCCACACGCCAAAGCCAATCGAAAACAATAAACCTAATGCCGCACCCAGCAATATCCATTCACTCACGGTCTGATAATTACTGGCACCCCACCCTATCAAGGCCATGATCAGTGCCATCGACGAGAAAAATAATTTCTCGTGAAATCCTATCTCCGCTTTAAGTCGCTCTGACTTCGACATCTTCCAATCCAATTCGTTTTGCGCTTATTATTATGGACTC
>Ga0209633_10005107_pt1 | contig 11611 bp, 9 predicted proteins | sample Cruoilmetagenom1_FD_187290 | JGI IMG/M metagenome (GOLD analysis project Ga0209633, IMG submission 187290) | Oil polluted marine microbial communities from Coal Oil Point, Santa Barbara, California, USA - Sample 1 (SPAdes) (version 2) | ecosystem: Environmental > Aquatic > Marine > Oil seeps ... | reverse complement strand
TGTTCAATCGGGCGAGTGTGGCAAGCTTTGATTGTTTCAGCCAGTTTATGCCGAGGGTGGTTTCATTGGCCAGGACATCAAGTCCTAAACCGGCAAGTTTACCTGAGGCAAACGCCTCGGCAACGGAGTCTTCGTTCAGAACTTCGCCGCGCGATGTATTCAAAAGGATTACCCCATCTTTCATCTTCTCTATCTCCGCTTTCCCCAAGAATCCGGTAGTATTCACGTTTAGTGGTACATGGATGGAGATGATGTCAGAGCTTTCCAGCAATTTGTTCAAGGACACAGCAGAGGCAAAACTTGGCTGTGACATGGGGAATGGGTCGTATGATAATATTTTCATTCCGAATGCATGCGCATATTGAGCCACTTGTGTTCCGAGCCTTCCAAGCCCGATTATGCCGATAGTTTTATCTCTTAGTTCTGCGCCCTTGAAGAGATCGCGGTTCCATTGTCCAGTCGCCACATGGTCCATAGCTTCTGGCAAACGCCGCATAAGATTCAGCAAAAGCCCCCAGGTCAGCTCAGCAGTCGCTGTTACGCTACGCAAGAACTCCTGTTCTCCTTTCAATGAAAGAACCGAGATGCCGCGATCATTGGCCTTATCGATGTCGATGTGATTGGTACCAGTGGTTGCACTCATGATAACCTGCAAATGTTTGGCCCGATCAAGTATTTCCTCGTCTATACGATTGCGCAAACGAACAATAAGCACATCGGCGTCAGATATGAGTTCTAGTAGTTCGTCTCGCTCTACATCCACTTGGATAACCTTTCCCAAGCGCTGGAGTATCTCAAGAGCTTTTGGGGAGTAGCTATGAGATTCTGCGTTAAGTATCTTCATTGCTTGATTTCTTGGCACCTATAAGAAATGCCTGCCCCATTGGCTCGCTGCATAACCACCCGTGTCGTCCCGTTATCTTTTTCCTGATAGAGACTGAAAGACTGAAAACCTTCACTAGGATACGTTCCATGAATGTCGGCAGAAGGGAAAACGGAAACTCCGGCGAGTGGCTGATCATGGGCATGGAATAAATGCCAGAAACAAAAATTTTTTCAGGCTCAAGGGCTCTTATTATTGGCAAATAGGCTTGAGAACCGTAGTCATTGCGATAAACGTCCTGTTTTTCAGGTGCGCTTTTCTTGGGCGCAAAAACACCCATCGTAGCTTTCAATATTCTGTTCACCCATCGAAAATACTTCTGCACATTCTGCGGGCGGTGGGGCACGATATAGGCGAACAGCCAGCCACCCGGTTTGAGTACGCGCCATTGCTGCTTCAATGTCTGGCTTGAGTCTTCAAAATGCTCAAGCAAACCAATGCTAAAAACTAAATCATAGGAACTATTATCAAAGGGTAACTTATTGGCGTCGTCGACAATAAATTGCCCTTTCAATTTATTTGTCTCGAAAATCTGCTTAGCAATATCAATAACAGCTGGCGAATAGTCGAGCAAAGTTACGTCCCAGCCATGTGATGCAAAATGGCATGACAAAGAACCACGCCCACAGCCTACTTCTAAGCATGTACCGAGCTCACTGGGCTTCATAATTTCCACGAATATTTCATAGTGGTTGCGAAAGGCGAATTGTATTTGATTTAGTGGATGTCCAGGTGTCCAATGGTTGTAATAACTTTCATTCCTGGCAACCCAATTTTCGTGAAACTCATCCTTGCTACCTTCGCGTGCATTTCCCTCAGACATGAAAGAACCTCTTTTCTACGGACAATTCACACTTACTCAAAATATCGGCAATTTTCTCGCCCGCCGTACCTGTGCCGTAGATCGGGTAGGACACGTATTTTCCATGTTCTAATTGCGTCATCACCGCACTATAGATTTTTTCTGTATCGTATTCCACATCGACTACATTTGCCCCCCTTTGTCGGCAATTCTGGCGAGTCCCAATATTAACAACCGGTACACCCAGAAAAGCACCTTCACGGATACCACTCGACGAATTTCCAACCAAACAAGCGCAGTTATTTATCAGATGGACATAATCTTCTGGTGGTAAATTCCGATAGAAATGAAACCGTGCATCTTTGGCGCGTGCCCTGAACATGCGCATTTCCTTGGAAAATTCTGCTGACCCTGCATCCGCATTAGGCCAAAGAACCACCACGTTTACACCTGCTTTATGCACCGCTTCCAGCGTCTTGAGGACAATGCCTTCACTCTGATCATATTCGTTTGTGTTAGGGTGCTGTAAAACCACAAGATAGGGCTCGTCCCAGTTCAGAATATTGCCAGTACCACCATATTTTTGGAACAGGTTTCCAGGGTCTTTTTTCAACGCCTCTACAACAACATCAATGGCGGGGCATCCCGTGTTGAAAATTCGGTCTGGATTTTCGCCAAGTTGCCGCAGAACACTCACGGCTTCTTCATTGGCGGGAAAATGTATATGCGCAAGTTTGGTAATCGCGTGCCGCACACTTTCATCGATTGATCCTGTTAACTCGCCTCCTTGTGTGTGAGCAAGTGTGATGTTGAGATAGGAGGCCGCAATCGCCGTTGCAAGCGTTTCAAACCTGTCGGCAACTGTAACAACAATATCAGGTTGCAATTCTCCAAACAGTACCGACAATTCCATCAGCGCTAAACCTGTAGATTTCGCCATCGTGACCAGATTTTCACCGGCAACGATGCTGTAGGATGTTGCACTGATCTTAAGCCCGTCTTTCTCAATAATCGATGCCACATTACCGTAGTTGTAGAGCACTGCCGATGCTTCAACAATCAATTGAAGTTCCAGTTTCGGATGTCGTTCAATTGCAAACAGAACGGACTTAATCCGACCATAGTTTGCACGGCTAGCAACTACGACGCAGATTTTTCTCTTTCCCATTAATCCCACCCGATATCTTTGTATCGCAGTAAACGCGATGCGGAAACATCTGTTTTAAGTGACTCTCCAATAATGTCTTGCATAGCATTTGGAGAAATGCCAGTACCTGGTTTTTTCAGCGTGAGATGTTCTGAAGAAAGCACGGTGCCCTTTTCAAGATCTTGTTTCAGCGCAAGGCTTCGACCAAATAGATTGCGCATTTCTCCCATTTGTATGGCCTCAGCATCCTTGTTCACCGGCTTAGAAATCAAGCCAAACATATCGCGCGACTTAACAAGAAAAACAAGATTTTCCAGCGTGATTGACGCTTTGACATCCGGGCCAAACATGCGCTTGTCAAAAACAACATGAACTTCAAGAATTGGCACACCACGAGCAACCGCCGCAAGTCCTGGGAAGACGGTGCCGGAGTGATCCGATAACCCCGAAGGGATGCCAAATGACGACTGAATATCGTCAATAACATTTAGCCCAGTTTCATCCAGAGGAGACGGATATTTAGATGTACATTGAAGAATGGCAACGGGAATATTACGCGAGCAAAACTCCTCAGCAACCGCCTCAACTTCTTCCCAAAAAGCCAGTCCCGCACTGAATATAACCGGTTTTCTAGTGGCCATGAGTGCATCTCGGAGCTCCTGGTTTGTTAGATCACCCGAACCGATCTTCCAACCTGGTACGCCGATTTTCTGCAACCAGTCCACCGCAGTTGTCGAAAACGGTGTACTGAGGAAACAAAGCCCCCGCTCTGTGCAGTGCTCAAACAGCCCTTCCCATTGTTCAAATGTAAAACCCGTTCTCATCCAATAGTCGTAGCGTATATCATCCTGGCAGAAACAATTCAAACGGAATGCTTCATCACTGGTGCTCTCGGCCTCGGCAATGTGGGTCTGAAACTTGATCGCATCCGCACCGGTATCCGCAACGGCGTCAATGTAGCTATGAGCCATACCCAGCGATCCGTCATGCACGAGCCCAATTTCTGCAATGATGAACGTTGGGTGTCCGATGCCGACGGCACGCCCTGTCAGTTGAAATGCCTTCACTTGAGCGCCTTCCTGATTCGTCAAGAGGTGAATCTTTGGCTCGACTTATAGCCGTCGCCGCCCCACCAGCGTGGGAAACTGCATATCTGGAGTTGTTATATGCTTAATCGTAAAACCGCAATCTTCCAGGAATTGGCGTCCGCCCTCAACAGTGCCAAGAATGTTGCCCCAAGTTTTTCTGTTTGGTTCATAGTGAGGATGGCCCGGTTTGTTTTTCTTGCCGATCTTGTTTCCTCTGACCGTGTTGCACTGGAAGAAGAAGAGGTCAACTGGCGAGTCGCTGATGGCTTTCTTCAATTCATCGACAGGGCCGACATGGTAAAGGACACAACAAGCCAATACCGTATCGACTTCTTGAAGAAACTGGAGGTTCTCAATAATGCTAGCGCGCTTGAATGAAACGTTTTCTGTGCGCCTGCCAAGCCCCTTGAACAGTTCCAACATGATATGTGCCTGATCTATACGCTCCTGGTCCATGTCAATGCTGGTAACAGTTTCGGCTCCGCGCCACTTGGCGTTGAAGGAGTGCAGTCCAGCATTGCAGCCAATATCGAGTACCCGCCGACCAGACAGATGAGGCAGGGAGGACATGAGAGACTCATTCTTCATCGCACTGACAGGTGGCCTGAAAAGACGAACAAATTTCCGGATTGTGGTTGGTGGTTGCGTGATCGTATAAAGCCCATCAAGAACTTCTATGTCCTGATACCAACGCCGTGTGTCGGTTATTATTGTTGAGACATTATCTCGCCCCAGATCAACCGGCACTGTCGTGATATTCCCATCACCAAATGGTGTAAAGGTTTCCAGCATAGTTCGAAATTTTTCCGGGACATTCGGCAAATCAGCCAAATCTTCCGGCCCAGCAACCAGCGTGGGAATTTCCTGATAACCGAGATGGCGCGCTATGCTGGCCCGATGAGTTCCATCGAGACGAAATGCAATATCCCGGTCGGAAGAACCCCTTGCCAGGAACATCAACGGCAAGCCCTTGACTTCTTTTGCATCAAAGAGGATGCCACGGTTTTTTATAGAGTGGTAAAGATGCCGATACCGATATGTTTTTATTAAAGCTGTTTTCTCATCTGCCCGCGTCAACTGGTCTGAGAAATAGTCCGTTTGACGGTATGAACGGCGAAGTGCATCGTCACCTTCTGCAATCAGATCGAGTATGCCAACGCGCGGCGCATACTTATAGTCGGGTATAACTGTCTCAGTGGGCAGATAGCTCAACCGGCCCAAAACCTTGTTGTGAAACGCAGGAAGCAGTACCTCATGCTTCAAACACTCCAACGTTTCCTGCAGCTCGCTTGCGATATTGCTCCGTGACGGATCAGGGGCTTTGGTATATGGATCAAGGTGATTGCGCTCAATATTCGTTCCATCGAAAAAAGCGTTTGCACGCTTAGCTTCGAGGTAACCTTCAAGCACGGCAAAGAGGCGTTCCATCATGTTCACGTCGTAATTGCCTCTTGTTTTTTGACTGATGCTTGCGGTTCTAATGACAAGATGCAAATAGCGCGGTGCCCCCGGTAGACACAGTCTACACTAATCTTGGATCCATCAGCGTTAAAGCGCGGATGCAAATCGCAACGCAATTCTCCTGAATAACTCGCTGGCATATAAAAAAATGCAATATCCTCACGATTTGGTTGAGTCAAGTCACAAAGCGCGAGTGCCTGTAACCGATGCTGGTCAGGATAGGAATCAATTAACAACGTGCGGCTGACTGGCGATAGAGACATGTGACAATCCCTATCAACATATTGGCTCAGCAATACTTCAGCTTCGCCAGATTGGTCTTGATAGCGGTAGATATGAGTTCCACGTTCCGGAATCGTGGAATAACAGATGATCTGGTCATTTCCATCCCAGCAGTAGTGCGAAGCGTGCCCACTGTTCACCACCACATTGATTTGACTACCATCCAGATTAGCTGTCAGCAACCGTCCCGACTTTTTCTTACCCTGTGTTTGTAGATGGAAAAAAAGAAGCCGTGTTCCAGATGGGTTGACTAAAATGTGGTTGAAATAGTGATCTGCTCCAGACATTCCGGTCAGCGGTTGGATAGCAGCAACATCAGCAATAGTAAAAAGAAGTACTTCCTCACCGCTATGCAGGTCAATGCGCCAAATACCATTGTCATTAGGGCAAAGTTTGTTCGGAGAAAATTCTTCTAGCGCTGCATATCCGTAGCCAGGTCTCAGCCTATGTAGACGCGCGAAATCCAAACTAAAGCCGTATCTGCCATCATGCGTAGTGGCGTAAATCGGCCTGCGAAATTCGCGAACAACTGCCCGCGTTCGGAAGTTTTGGATAACACTTTGTCCTCCTTTATCCGTCAATGTGTTGTAGAGGATATTGTCTGTTGCCTGATCCTGAGTGGGATACCATTGCAAGCGGCATGATTGCTGCCAACACCACAAAGAAGTTTGTCCCAGCTCAATAAACCTGTCGGTCTTGCCGCTGAGATCGTAATAGCCAACCTTTGCAATGCTATCTGTTGATGGAACGGTATTACCTCCCGCGACGAGCGTGGCGAGGCATTTTGTATCTTCTGCATCCAATGGTGAGAGGTCATAGTAGCCGAAAAAAGTATGATAGCCTTTTTTAGCCAGAAACTTGCATGCATTGCTGGTCAAGGCAGGGGAGAAGCCCAAACTGCCTCGTTTCACCAAGAATCGAGCACGGTTTATAAAAATTCGTTTCAGATTATAAATTACAGCCGCGCGCTGCTCTCCAATAAAACGACTGATAATAGATCCTAGCGCCACAAGATTTCTCCAGTACTTCCTGCGAGTGCAGGATAGGCAAACGCTCATGAATTGAACACAAATTCTATTTTTCTTCTGAGACTATAAATAAGATTGGCAATAGCAAAACGGCCGATACTCTCATTCAGTTCATCGGGCCGTCGGTTATAAGCAGATCTGCCGTATATCTGGATAATTTTGCTTTCCCATCTCTCTGGATACCGCGTTGCGATCGCAAATATATAAACTGAAGAGCGAGGATGGTCGTTAAAGTTGAGATAAACTGTCTCAAGACCCGATTTTCGGAATAATTCAGCGACAGATTCTGGAGTAAAGCGCCAATAATCACCATAATTTCCGTGCGCTTCCTGCAAATGCGGTACAATAACTATAACAAGATCTTTAGATAGAGCGCAGAGATTATCGAACGCCGTAAAAACCTCGAATATATGCTCAAGACATGTGTGATTAAAAACTACATCGAATTTTTCTTTTAAGGAAGCATCCAAATTATCAGTTAAATCAAGGAATATTTCGTTCTTATTCCCCTGAAAACCGCGTGCCTCAGTAACGTAATTGGAAATTGAGTAACTATCTGCCTTTGGAAAATATTGTTTGTAAAATCGACCTTGCTTATCCGCATCCTTCCAGGCGCTAACATTAATTATCCGACCTGTTAACAATAGTGAAATTTTTTCCAGCTCGCGATTTGACCAAATTCGGGCAATTCTGAATTTACGGTCAGTGAAGAAATTAATCATGTCAGATGTCTCTTTCAATCGACTATCGTGATTTGATACGGTTATCATCATCGGCGTTGTGCATATTCGCTAGGACCACACATGGAATTCCCGAACTCCTTACCCTTCCTTTTTCAATCCAGACAACTCTATCGCAATCCTCCACGGTACTTAATCGGTGCGCGATAATGACGAGCGTCATTTGGCCCTTGAATTCGTAGATCGTTTTACGGATGTCCTCTTCTAATTTCGCGTCGAGCGCACTGGTTGCCTCGTCGAAAATTAGGATTTCCGGGTCGTTGTACAGCGCACGCGCAATTGCTACGCGCTGCCTCTGCCCGCCTGACAGCAGCACACCACGCTCGCCGATTGGGGTGTTGATGCCGCTCGGCAAGGTCTCAAGAAAGTCGATGGCTGCCATTTCGCAGCATTTCAGCACGCGGCTTGAATCGATCTGATCGGTACTACAGCCAAAAGCAATGTTCTCCGCAAGACTTGCATCGGCGATATAAGGTGTTTGAGGAACGTATCCCACCCGCTTACGCCACTCATCTACATTGTCTTGGTTTAGCACCTGCGCGTCGAGCGTAATCGCTCCATGCGTTGGGACGAGCAATCCAACTAGGAGATCCACAAACGTGCTTTTTCCTGCGCCAGAAGGCCCAACAATGCCAATAGCTTCATCCTTTTGGATCTTAAGACAAAAATCATTCAGCGCTGGCTGTTCTCCTGTTGGATAATGAAAACCAACTCCCTCAAACGAGATGGTTTGAAATTCCGGTCCGATATTCGCAGATTCAATTTGGTGTGGTGAGACCGCGTCAGCTTTTTTTGGTTCGATATACTGCAAAACACGCTCTAAATACGGCAATGCATTTCTCAAGAGTACGAATGATGACAATAGTTTTGAAAGTGCTGGGAGGACGCGCCATGCCGCCGTTCCAAGCAGTGCAATTGTCATTATTAGCACGGGCTGAGTAACAGGTGTGATATAAAGCAAAATGCCGATGGCTAAAACCAGAGACCAAATTCCAACTACTTCGAGAATTTGACTGGGGATGCGAAGAAACATGTTTAACTTTGCTTTGTTTTGAGCTTGAAGAAGGGCATTAGATTCGAAATCATCAATTAGCTCACAGCTCTTACCAAATGTTTTCACATCCCTAATGCCATGTATTGTTGTGGTCGCTAGACGACCAATTTTGACTTTGTACAGACGTTGCAATCCGGCATGGTTGTCTATTGCTTTGCGACTCCAGCGATATGCAAGTAACGCTGCCAACCCTACTACAATGACAGCTAATCCAGAGACAAGCGGTGAAACAACAATCAGTGCCACAAGCATCATAAATACGAAAATGGCCTCCACAGTCAAATTCATAAAAGATGCAACAGCAACTGAGCCAAAATAACTACGCCAGCTTATTGCCAGAAGCAAATCCGACGAGTTTTGCCCAACATGCCAAGTGTAGGGCTTATTAACAATGTTTGTTAGGAGTTGCTTACCAACCTCACCATCTATTAATGTATAATAGTAATTTGCTTGATAGTCGAAAATCGCGCGCGCAATATTTTTAATTGCGATTGCCGCTGTTGTGGCAATCGCTACACTCATAATTAAATCTGCGCTCGATAGATCCAATATAGTAGGGGAAATTTTAGTCAGCACGTTTTCCAGCGGGCCAATGCCAACCTTATTCGCACTGGAAAGTACCGTTGCAAGCGTGGCCATCAGACTAACGACCACGATGTCTATGAGAGATACAATAGTGCCAAAGACAACGATGTAGATGAATCTGTACCTCATGCTCCCGACAGGGAGCACACTGAAGACAATCTGAATTGCCTTAACGACAGTCAATGAATCAGCCGTCAGTGAGTTGGTAATTTTATGACTGGTCAATTTTCGATTACATTCTTTAATTTGAGAGTGCAGATTCTTTATATGTCTGCTTTGATTGTCAATGAAGGACTCATTTCATAAAGTGGAGTTAGATTGCCATTGAACATGTGTTCGATAGCAACTCAGACTAATTTTGTGAATTTTGTAAAGTAGTTATAGTCTCTTTTATTTGCCTCTCCCAGGATCACATCTGAAAGCTGAATTTCATAAATTTCAGAATACCGTCTTTGAATTTCTTCGACGGTTGGTCGTCGAATATCTACTATGACAGTTTTTGGAGCATATCCATTTATTAAATCAAAAATATTGGAGTTGATCATTAATTTGTTTTTCTTGTTACCTGCACGCATCGGAGGTCCATCGATGAAAACAAAATCATATTTTGGCTCCAGTACAATATCATAACGCGACTCCGGTGGAATCAAGTTCTCATTGACTACCCTAGGCGCATAGATAAACTCGGAAAGCCCGTCGAGATTGCGCCCATCCCAAGCTATTTCTTTTGCTTGGGTCAACCAACTCTCATTATCATCGATTGAGCAGACAAAACAGGGATCTTGAGACAGCCGCACATATTCTGCAAAAATTGCTGTACTTGAACCAGAACCAAGCTCAAGAATCATTCTCGGCTTTATTCGCTGCAATAACTTTCTGAGTTGAAATAGTTTGTACTCTTGAAAGTTGTGACTAAGCCCACCTCCTGAACGATATGCATCTATAATTTTGCGAATAGTTTTATAGTCGTCAGGATTTTTATCAACAGAATATTTATGCGCCATATCGATAGCATGTTGATATCGATATCGGTGCAATCGCGTCCTATAATTCTGAAGTCGCTCAATAAAACTAATCATAAGTATCAGTTCTCACTACACCTCTATTTCAGCAATACGGCTGGCAGTTCATTATCGTATACAAAGTTTAATTCTGATCCTCTCTGTTTAGTACGAATCTGGCGTCCAAGAAATATTTTTCTACCTCTATGTAGATTTATACTCCGTACACCGAATGGCCACTCCCCCCTTGACCTCTCAAGATCGCGTCTTATTTTGTCCCGCCAGTCTGCCTGCGTTGGAATTGTCAGCAATGGTTTCGGCGCATCAATGAATGCTTTTTTCATCAGCAAGGATACCGGTTGTTTTGTCTCTCCCAGAATAACCATGCCCTCGCGTTTTGCCCACCGTTGAAAAGTGGGGAGTGTCGGGTAATTTTGAATAATGCCTAAGTGCGAGCTAGAGGCAATATTGATGGACCAAAAATTTCCACTAGACAAATACAATACACCATCATCCTTCAGTAATTCTATACAGCGACTCAATATTGCGAATGGGTCTATTAGGAATTGCACAACGTTATATAGAAATATTACATCGAAAATCTCTGTAGCTTCTTCCAGGTATCCTTCCGCTGTACCAACGCAGGTATTTACAATACCCCTATTTTTTGCAATTTCAATTTCGGAGCAAGATGGATCAACGCCATATACCTCGTACCCGTTCTTCGCAAAAGTTATAAGATTTGTTCCACTACCGCAGCCAATCTCGAGAATTCTTCCTGTTTCTGGAAGCCAAGGTTGTAATGTTTTAAATACGTCCTGGCGTTCGATGAAATCTCGATGCTCTCTGTTATCCAGCCAGCGATCGTGAAAGTGCCGAGCAAGCGTATCAAATCTAATAGCTCGAGTTTTCTGAATGTGCCCACATTGAAAACACCCACCAAGACTGAGGCCACAGACACCATGAGTTGTCTCAACGCGTGTCATCACGTCCATGGTAGTGCCGCAGTGTTTACATGCCGTATGCTCTTCATATAAATTGATTGGGAGATGCTCAAGCCAACAATGGTCAGTATCTGAGATATCCCACTTCTTTACCTCGAAGTTGAGCATGTTGCATGCTATCCTTAAGAATTAGTTATTCTACCGAAATGTCTATAAGTAATGTTATTCTGCGTCACATTTGGTCTCAACATATACGAATTATACCCTTTCCCCAACTACTTATGTAGACGTTAATACCATTCAATATAATAAGCAGCCACATCTAGGTTATTGTTTTTGCCGCATTTCCTGACGGATACCCGCGTACATTTATCCTGAAAATGCTCTAATGCAAACAAGATTGTTAATTTTAACTGATAGTACCCAATATGTAAGCATAGTAAACCTTAGACGTCTCCACGGCTACCGCAGAGCGGGTGAAAACTCACCAACTCGAGATGGAACACTGCCCAAGACAGTGCATTAAATCCATGTTCAGAACCTGAACTACATGTTCAGAACCTGAATGTCAATTCCTACATGGCCGCCGGATTGCA
>Ga0209633_10005106_pt1 | contig 11615 bp, 9 predicted proteins | sample Cruoilmetagenom1_FD_187290 | JGI IMG/M metagenome (GOLD analysis project Ga0209633, IMG submission 187290) | Oil polluted marine microbial communities from Coal Oil Point, Santa Barbara, California, USA - Sample 1 (SPAdes) (version 2) | ecosystem: Environmental > Aquatic > Marine > Oil seeps ... | reverse complement strand
CTGCATCTGGACAAGCCGTGGACACTGGAGACCTACCAGGGTGTTGGTGGCTATGCTGTGTGGAAAAAAATTCTCGCCGAGAAAACTCCGCCAGAACAGGTTATTGAAGAAATTAAAATCTCGGCCTTGCGTGGCCGTGGGGGCGCCGGTTTCCCCACCGGCCTGAAGTGGAGTTTTATGCCACGCCATGCACCGGGTCAGAAATATATCGTCTGCAACTCAGATGAAGGCGAACCGGGTACCTGCAAAGACCGCGACATTCTTCGTTATAATCCGCATCAGTTAATCGAAGGTATGTGTATCGCCGGTTACTGCATTGGTGCCACGGTGGGTTACAATTATATTCGTGGCGAGTTCTGGGAACCCTATGAACGCTTTGAGGCCGCCCTGGAAGAAGCCCGTCAGGCCGGTTTGCTTGGCGACAATATTCTGGGCTCGGCTGTCGATTTTCAATTGCATAGCCACCTGGGTGGCGGCGCCTATATTTGTGGTGAAGAGACCGCATTGCTCGAGTCTCTCGAAGGCAAGAAGGGTCAGCCACGCTTCAAGCCACCCTTCCCGGCGGGCTTTGGTCTATATGGTCGCCCCACCACGATTAATAATACCGAGAGCCTGGCCTCAATCCCGGTGATTCTGCAAAAGGGTGGTCAGTGGTTTCTGGAGCAGGGCAAGCCCAACAATGGTGGTGAGAAACTCTTTTGCGTCTCCGGTCATGTGAACAAGCCGGGTAATTACGAAGTGCCACTGGGCACACCTTTTTCAACGCTCCTGGAAATGGCCGGTGGCGTGCGAGATGGCCACCAGCTGAAGGCGGTTATTCCCGGTGGTTCGTCGACACCGGTTATTCCCGCTGAGGTCATGATGGATGTCACCATGGATTACGATGGTCTTGCCAAGGCGGGCAGTATGCTCGGTGCCGGCTCCGTGATTGTCATGGATGAAACCACCTGCATGGTGCGGGCGCTGGCGCGGATCTCACACTTTTATTTTGAAGAGTCCTGCGGCCAGTGTACGCCTTGCCGTGAAGGCACCGGTTGGTTGGCGCGGGTGGTTCATCGTATTGAACATGGCAAGGGTCGTCAGGATGATCTCGATCTATTAAACGACGTTGCCAAGCGTATTAAAGGTCGCACCATATGTGCCCTGGGCGATGCGGCAGCGATGCCGGTGGCCGGTTTTCTGAAACATTATCGCGACGAGTTCCAGTATCACATTGACCATGGCAAGTGCATGGTGTGATAGGAGTAGATAGAACATTATGACCGACACAGTTAACATTGAAATCAACGGCATCCCGGTCGAAGCGCGCACCGGTGCAATGGTGATCGAAGCCGCTGATGATGCGGGTGTTACTATTCCGCGATTTTGTTATCACAGAAAACTGTCTGTCGCGGCTAATTGTCGTATGTGTCTGGTCGAAGTGGCAAAGGCACCAAAACCGGTACCCGCCTGTGCGACACCGGTGACGGATGGCATGAAGGTCTTCACCAGGTCACCGCTGGCACTGGATGCGCAAAAGAGTGTTATGGAATTTCTGCTGATTAATCATCCACTCGATTGCCCCATTTGTGATCAAGGTGGTGAGTGTGACCTGCAGGATACGGCGGTCGGTTTTGGTAATGATGTCTCGCGTTATGGTGAAAGCAAACGTGTCGTACGCAACAAAAATCTGGGTTCATTAATCTCCACGGATATGACACGTTGTATTCACTGTACCCGTTGTGTCCGCTTTGGAGAGGAAGTTGCCGGTATTATGGAAATGGGTGCCCCGGGTCGTGGAGAACACACCGAGATCGGAACCTATATGGAGCGTGCCGTTAGTTCTGAATTATCCGGTAACATGATTGACCTTTGTCCGGTCGGTGCCCTGACATCGAAACCCTATCGTTATACCGGACGCCCCTGGGAGAACCAGCCGCACGCGCATGTCTCGCCGCACGATTGCCTCGGTTCCAATCTGTCCATTGAAACTCGCCGACACCAGGTGATGCGGGTATTACCGCGCGAGAATGAAGCCATTAATGAAATCTGGTTATCGGACCGCGACCGTTTTAGTTATACCGCACTGAATCACGAGGAACGTCTGCAACAACCCATGATTAAGCAGGGTAATGAGTGGCGGCAAGTCGATTGGGAAACGGCCCTGGCCTATGCCGTTGATGGTTTGCAACGTGTTAAGAAAGTGGATGGTGCAGAGAAGCTAGCGGCCTTGACATCACCATCCTCGACGACGGAAGAAATGTATTTGCTGCAAAAACTAATGCGTGGCTTTGGCTCGGCCAATATTGATCACCGTCTGCGCCAGTCTGACTTTTCTGATGCGGCGACACTGCCTTTATATCCCTCACTGGGTTGTAGCATTGCCGATCTGGAAAACCTGGATGCTGTCTTATTGGTTGGTTCAAATATCCGTAAGGATCAACCCATCGCAGGACAGCGTTTGCGCAAGGCGAATCGTCGTGGTGCCAACATCATGTGTGTGAATCCAGCGGAGTATGCCTTTAATTTTCCAATCGAAGAAAATATTGCGGTTCATCCGGATCTAATGGCACGAGAACTGGCGGCGATTGCCAAGGCCCTGATGACGTTAACCACAAATGAGGCACCTACAGGCCTGGCGGCGCTACTGGAAAATGTACAGGTCGGTGGCGCACACCTGGCCATTGCCAGACACTTGCATAGCGCTGACAACGCCAGTGTCCTGATTGGCACCCAGGCGATGGGGCATCCCCAGTTATCGGTATTACGTGCGCTTGCCAAGGCCATTGCCGATCTATCCGCTGCCCGTATGGGTTACCTGACCGAGGGCGCCAATACGGCCGGTGCCTGGATTGCTGGTGCTATTCCCCATCATCAACACGCCGGTGATAATTCACCGATTGCGGGTCAGCACGTCGGCGATATGTTTTCTGACGGCATGAGTGCCTTTATGTTGTTGAATCTTGAACCGCAACAGGACTGTGCCAATGCAGCGGTAGCATCCCAGGCGGTGCATGCTGCGGACTTTGTGATTTGTCTGACACCTTATATTACAGACGACATGCGCGCCTATGCCGATGTCGTCTTACCGGTAGCGACCTTTGCCGAGACCTCGGGCACCTATGTCAATGTGGAAGGCAAGTGGCAGAGTTTCGCGGCCAGTGCACAAACCTCTGATGATATTAAACCGGCCTGGAAGGTGCTGCGCGTCATGGGGAATTTGCTGAATATTGCCGGGTTTGATTATCTGACTTCGGAAGAGGTTCGTGATGAATTAAGGCAACAGCTTGAAACGCTGGCACCAACACTTAAGCAGAAGTGGCAATGCCCTGCGCGGCTGACTATTTCAGCAGCAAAAGGTTTAACCCGTATTGGCCATCTTGGTATGTATTCTACCGACATGGTAGTGCGGCGGGCGGCGCCATTGCAGGCAACGGCTGATGCGCTAATCGAAACGGCCATTGTGCATAGTGCGACAGCAAAAAAACAAGGTATCGCTGATGGCGATACAGTCAGCGTCAGTCAGAATGACGAGGCTCACCATATCATTGTCACAGTTGATAATGCGGTACCTGAAGATTGTGTGTTTCTCCCCATGGGTGTCGGTGGCGCAGTGCTGGGTAGCGCCTACGGCAGTATCAAGATTTCAAAGGTTTAATGGCAGACGGTAAGGCGTAATGATTGACTGGATCATAACAACATTTGGGCATTTACCTGTCGTGATACGGACAGTGATTCTGATCGCGCTCTTTTTAATCCCCTTAATGTTGAGTGTCGCCTATCTGACGCTTGCGGAGCGCAAGATTATTGGCGCCATGCAGGTACGCATGGGACCCAATCGAGTTGGTTTTTTGGGTTTCAGGATGTGGGGTCTGGGGCAGCCAATTGCCGATGCCGTTAAGCTGATGTTCAAAGAGATCATCATCCCTACCGGTTCCAACAAATATCTTTTTATTATTAGTCCGATCCTCTCCATTGCACCGGCCCTGGCAGCGTGGGCGGTGATTCCTTTTAGTAAAGATGTTGTTTTTGCCAATGTGAATGCCGGTCTTTTATATGTGCTCGCGGTAACCTCGATTGGTGTATATGGCGTCATTATCGCGGGCTGGTCATCCAACTCGAAGTACGCCTTATTGGGTGCCATGCGCTCCGCGGCACAGATCGTCTCCTATGAAATTGCCATGGGCTTTGCCCTGGTGGGTGTGCTGATGGCGGCAGGTAGCTTGAATCTTGGCGAAATTGTGGCTGCACAAAAGGGAAATATAGGGCACTGGTTTATCTGGCCCTTGCTGCCCTTGTTCGTGGTCTATTTTATCTCCGGTGTTGCCGAGACCAATCGTGCCCCGTTCGATGTGGCCGAGGGTGAATCGGAAATTGTCGCGGGCTTTCATGTCGACTACTCAGGTATGGCGTTTGCGGTATTCTTCCTGGCCGAATACGCCAACATGATACTGATTGCAGCATTGACCAGTATTATGTTCCTGGGCGGCTGGATGTCACCACTGGCCGGTTGGGATGCAGTGACGACACTACCTTTTATTGGGCCAATATTTGATTCCGGCGTGCACTGGCTGTTGATTAAAATCGCATTTTTTCTGTTTTGTTTTTTGTGGTTGCGCGCCACGTTTCCTCGCTATCGTTATGACCAGATTATGCGTCTGGGATGGAAGGTCTTCATTCCGATTACGATTGTCTGGTTGCTGGTGGTTGGCGTAGCCATCCTGGCAAAACTACCACCCTGGTGGGGTGCATAGCGTGAAGAGCAACAGATATGAGTAATTTTAGCCGTCGATTCAAGAGCCTGTTCCTTGTGGAATTACGTTCTGGCATGGGGGTGACCCTGCGTCATTTTTTTAAGCGCAAGGTCACGCAGCAGTATCCTGAAGAGAAGACTCCGCTGTCACCACGCTTTCGTGGTCTGCATGCACTGCGCCGCTATCCCAATGGCGAGGAGCGTTGCATAGCCTGTAAGTTGTGTGAAGCGGTGTGCCCGGCCCTGGCGATCACTATTGAATCGGAACAACGTGCGGATGGTACTCGTCGTACAACGCGATATGACATTGACCTGACCAAGTGTATATTTTGTGGTTACTGTGAAGAGTCCTGTCCTGTGGATTCCATTGTTGAAACCCACATTTTTGAATATCACGGCGAACAACGCGGTGATTTATATATGACCAAGGAAAAACTCCTGGCCATAGGTGATAAATATGAGGCAGAGATTGCCCGTTGTCGCCAGGAAGATGCCAACTACCGGTAAGTAGAATAAATTATGGAACAAATACTTTTTTATGTCTTTGCAACGATGGTGGTCTTGAGTGCCACCATGGTCATTACGGTGCGCAATCCGGTACGTGCTGTGTTGTTTCTGGTATTGACCTTTTTTTGCAGCGCCGCCATCTGGTTATTGCTCGAAGCAGAGTTTCTGGCCATCGCTCTGGTGCTGGTCTATGTCGGGGCGGTCATGGTGTTATTTCTGTTTGTGGTTATGATGCTGGACATCAATATTGCCCGCCTGCGTGAAGGCTTTACCCGTTACCTGCCTATTGGCGTCGTGGTAGTGATTATGCTGGCCGTGATGCTGGGCATATTGGTTGGGCCTGAACACTTTGGCCTCGCCAGGTTTGGAGAGCCGGCACGTCATGCCGCAAATTATAGCAATACTCGTGAACTGGGCATGGTGTTGTATACCGTTTATGTGTATCCGTTTGAGATTGCCGCCGTGATTTTATTGGTCGCTATTGTGGCCGCCATTGCCCTGACCCTGAGGCGTCGTCCACAAACCAAGTATCAGGACCCGGATCTGCAGGTTGCGGTAAAACGCAGTGATCGTATCCGCGTGGTCAAGATGGATGCAGAAAAGAGAAAGTAGGTAGGAGAATACTATGATTGCCTTATCTGACTATTTGATTCTAGGAGCGATCCTCTTTTGCCTGAGTGTGGCCGGAATATTCCTGAACCGGAAAAATATTATCGTCCTGTTAATGTCGATTGAATTGATGTTGTTGGCGGTCAATATGAACTTTGTGGCCTTCTCGCATTACTGGGGTAACAACCTGGGACAGATTTTCGTCTTTTTTATTCTGACCGTGGCAGCGGCAGAGGCGGCCATTGGTCTGGCCATTCTGGTAGTGTTGTTCCGCAATAAACGCACAATTAATGTCGATGACCTCGATAGTCTGAAAGGTTAAGCGCATGGAAATGAAAAGCATCTATCTCTGGATCGCACTGTCACCGCTTATTGGTGCCGTGATCGCGGGTCTGTTCGGCAGGATTGTCGGACGTTCAGGTGCACACTGGGTTACGATTCTGGGTGTTGCGGTTTCCTGCGTTCTATCGCTGTATGTCTTCAAGGCAATTGTCATGGATGGTGCCGCCGGTTTTAATGGCAGCGTCTACACCTGGCTGGTATCTGATGGTGTTCACTTTGAGGTTGGCTTTTTAATCGATAGGCTTTCGGCCCTGATGATGGTCGTGGTCACCTTTGTCTCACTCATGGTACATATCTATACGGTCGGTTACATGCATGATGACCCGGGGTATCAGCGTTTCTTCAGTTATATCTCGCTGTTTACCTTTTCCATGTTGATGCTGGTCATGTCCAATAACTTCATGCAACTATTCTTCGGTTGGGAAGCGGTTGGTCTGATGTCTTATTTACTCATCGGCTTTTGGTATACACGCCCGAGTGCAATCCACGCTAACTTGAAGGCCTTCCTGGTCAATCGTGTTGGTGACTTTGGTTTTCTTCTGGGGATTGCCGCTGTACTGATGTATTTCGGCACGCTGGATTATGCCACGGTCTTTTCCACGGTCGACAAGGTCGATGGTCAGACAATGACTATTCTGGGGAATACACCGTGGTCAGTGATAACGGTGATTTGTATCTTATTATTTATTGGTGCCATGGGTAAGTCAGCGCAGGTGCCCCTACATGTCTGGCTACCGGATTCCATGGAAGGCCCCACACCTATATCCGCGTTGATCCATGCTGCGACCATGGTGACCGCGGGTATTTTTATGGTGGCACGTATGTCACCCCTGTTTGAGTTTTCCGAAACCGCATTGAGTTTCGTGATGGTGATTGGTGCAATCACGGCACTCATTATGGGCTTCCTCGGCGTGATTCAAAATGACATCAAACGAGTAATTGCCTATTCAACGCTGTCACAACTGGGTTACATGACGGTGGCCCTTGGTGCCTCGGCCTATGCCGCGGGGATTTTTCATTTGATGACACATGCCTTTTTCAAGGCACTATTATTCCTGGGTGCCGGTTCGGTGATCATCGCCATGCATCACATTCAGGATATCCGTCAAATGGGCGGCCTGCGAAAATATATGCCTATTACCTGGATTACGTTTTTAATTGGTTCCCTGGCACTTATTGGTACTCCCGGTTTTGCAGGTTTCTTTTCGAAAGATTCCATTATAGAGGCCGTACACCTGTCAAGACTGCCCGGCCATGATTTTGCTTATATTTCTGTCATGGCGAGCGTTTTTGTGACGGCCTTATATACCTTTCGCCTGTACTTCATGGTCTTCCATGGTAAGGAACGTATGGATGAACATACTCGCGCGCACCTGCGTGAATCGCCCTGGGTGGTGACGGTGCCGCTGATGATGCTGGCCATACCCTCGGTGGTGATTGGTGCCATGTATGTGGATTCCATGGCCTTTGGTAATTTTTTTGGCAAGGCGATTTTTGTTCTGCCTCAGCATGATGTCCTGGGTGAGCTGGCCAAAGATTTTCACGGCGTCTGGGCAATGGTGTTACATAGTTTCAAGGCCATGCCATTCTGGTTGGCAATAGCGGGTGTTGCTACAGCTTACTATTTGTATATGGTGAATACGGCCTTGCCAGCCAGGATTCAATCAAGACTACAATTTTTATATGCGCTGTTTGAGAATAAATACTATTTTGACCGTTTCTACGAAATCTTTTTCGCCGCTGGCAGCCGTGGCATCGGCCGCCTGTTGTGGCAAGCAGGAGATGCGAGATTGATCGATGGCATCATTATCAATGGTTCGGCCCGGACGGTGGGCTGGATATCTGGTGTCGTAAGGCGGGTGCAGACGGGCTATTTGTACCACTATGCCTTTGCCATGATTTTGGGATTGATGTTTTTGCTTGCCACATTCGTGTTGGGCTGGATATAAAAACAAAAGGGTTTGCATAAATGTTTTCTGATTGGCCATTACTAAGTTTAGTGATTTGGGTACCGGTACTCGGTGGCCTGTTGGTATTGGCGACGGGCAGTGATAAAAATGCACCTGAGGCGCGCATGCTGGCGCTGATCGTGGCGATAGTGACCTTTCTGCTATCAATACCGCTATACACCCATTTTCAACTGAATACTGCAAACATGCAGTTTGTTGAACTCCATCCCTGGATCGAGACCTTTAAGGTGAACTACCATCTGGGTGTGGATGGTATCTCTATGCCACTCATTCTGCTGACAACCTTTATGTCCGTTCTGGTCATTATCGCCGGTTGGGAAGTGATTCAATTCAAGGCGGCACAGTACATGGCGGCCTTCCTGATTATGGAAGGTTTAATGAACGGGGTATTTGCCTCTCTGGATGCCGCGCTGTTCTATGTCTTCTGGGAGGCAATGCTGATCCCCATGTTTATTATTATTGGGGTCTGGGGTGGACCGAATCGTGTCTACGCCACCATCAAATTCTTTTTATATACTTTTTTTGGCTCGGTCTTCATGCTGATCGCCTTGCTCTATCTGTTTTTCAAAACCGGCAGCTTTTCCATTATGGATTTTCAGCAGTTGCACATGAGCATGGGTGTGCAAAAACTGATTTTCCTCGCCTTTTTAGTCTCGTTTGCGGTGAAGATCCCCATGTGGCCAGTACACACCTGGTTGCCCGATGCCCACGTCGAGGCACCGACGGGTGGCTCGGTGATTCTGGCGGCGATTATGCTAAAACTGGGTGCCTATGGCTTTTTGCGCTTTTCTCTACCGATCACCCCGGATGCCAGTCAAGCCTTTGATGGTTTAATGATTGCCCTGTCGCTGATTGCGGTGGTCTATATTGGTTTTGTTGCCCTGGCGCAGAAGGACATGAAAAAACTTATTGCCTATTCATCGATTTCGCACATGGGTTTTGTCACTCTGGGTTTTTTCATTATCTGGACTATTTCAAAGAATACCGGTTCTTATCATGGCGTTGTTATGGGGATTGAAGGCGCCATGGTGCAAATGATTTCCCATGGCTTTATCTCGGGCGCCATGTTCCTTAGCGTGGGGGTAATGTATGACCGTATGCACACCCGTATGATTAAAGACTACGGCGGGGTGGTCAATACCATGCCGACCTTTGCCGCCTTCATGGTCTTGTTTGCCATGGCCAATGCGGGCCTGCCGGGTACTTCGGGATTCGTTGGTGAGTTCATGGTGATACTGACCGCCTTTAAGGCCAATTTCTGGATTGCCTTCCTGGCAGCAACGACTCTGATACTGGGTGCGGCCTATACCCTGTGGATGGTCAAACGCGTTATTTTTGGCGAAGTGACCAATGAGGCGGTGAAGGAATTAAAAGATATTAATGGACGCGAGTTTTTCTTTTTAAGCATTCTTGCGATTACGGTGTTGTTCTTTGGTTTGTACCCGGCACCGTTACTGAATGTAATGGACGCCAGTGTTAACAACCTGGTTCAACATGTCACAACAAGCAAATTGAAGTAAGGGGACGATAAGCGCATGAACTTTCCACTGCCGAATTTTCTTCCCGCCTTGCCGGAGATATTTTTATTGGCCATGGCCTGCCTTGTATTGCTGGTCGATATTTTTCTCACCGATCGGTCTCGTGGCGCGACCTATATTCTCGCCATGACAAGCCTGTTGGGTGTACTTGTGCTGATTGCCATCAGCTTTTCAAGTACACGTATCACGACCTTTAGCGATACCTTTGTACGTGACCCAATGGCGGATGTCCTGAAAATGGGGATTGCCATTGCCGCCATGGTGACCTTTCTCTATGCCAAGGACTACTTGCGAGAGCACGGCATGTTCAAGGGGGAATTTTATATTCTGGGATTATTTGGTGTCCTGGGAATGATGATCCTGGTCTCGGCGCACAACTTCTTAACCATCTATCTTGGCCTGGAGCTGTTGTCCTTATGCATGTATGCCATGGTCGCCATGCAACGCGATTCTGCTATCGCCTCTGAGGCGGCTATGAAGTATTTTATCCTTGGTGCCATTGCCTCGGGGATGTTGCTCTATGGAATGTCGATTCTGTATGGCGTCACCGGGACCCTTGACCTGGGACTGATCAATGCGCGCTTACCGGATGTACAGGATAAGGTCCTGCTATCCTTTGGCATGGTCTTTCTGATTGTCGGGATCGCCTTCAAACTGGGCGCGGTACCCTTTCACATGTGGGTCCCCGATGTCTACGAAGGTTCCCCCACGGCGGTCACGCTTTATTTGGCGGCAGCTCCAAAACTGGCGGCCTTTGCCATGTTAATGCGCCTGCTGGTGGACGGAATGGGATCACTACAAGGTCAGTGGCAGGATATTCTAATCTTGTTAGCGGTTGCCTCCATGGCGATAGGCAATATCATTGCGATCTCACAGGGTAATCTCAAACGCCTGCTGGCGTATTCGGCTATCTCGCACGTGGGTTATCTATTATTAGGTGTGTTGACAGGAACAACAGAAGGCTATGCGGCATCCATGTTTTACGCCCTGGTCTATGTCATTATGACTCTGGGGGCCTTTGGTATGATCATGCTCATGAGTCGGCAGGGATTTGAGTCTGATCGTCTGGAGGACTTCAAGGGGCTGAATGAACGTAGTCCCTGGTTTGCCTTTATTATGCTGATCCTGATGTTTTCCATGGCAGGCGTACCACCATTTCTCGGTTTCTGGGCCAAGCTGTCGGTGTTGAAGGCGCTGGTAGACAGCACTGGTTTGCTCTGGCTTGCGATTACAGCCGTGGTCTTTTCCGTTATCGGGGCCTTTTATTACCTGCGCGTGATCAAGATGATGTACTTTGATAAGGCTGAGGATGTCTCACCTCTTGTTGCCAGTGGTGATATGCGGATGGTGCTGAGTGCCAATGGCCTACTGGTTCTGGGTCTAGGCCTTTCTCCCGGCTTGCTATTGGCATTTTGTCTAGCTACCATCGTCAGCCCATAAACTACTCTTCAGATATCGATAATGCTAAATTTTTATGTAGGCTTGCTGGTGTTGGTGGCACTGGTGGCGGCGAATTTGCCCTGGCTCAGTGACAAGGTCTTCATCTTTATGCCCATTCCTCCACGGGGTAAGCGTATCTGGGTCCGCTGGGCAGAGTGGCTGGTTTATTATTTCCTGGTAGGTCTGATGGCGCTTGGCCTGGAGTATAAGGCCACCGGTGGTACGCATACACAGGGTTGGGAGTTCTACGTTGTTAGCCTATGCCTGTTCCTGGTATTTGCCCTGCCGGGTTTTGTGTTTCGAAATGAACTACAGCATCTGCTGGCGCAACGACATAAATAAGTCATTTTGCATCGTTATATGCATTATGCAATTAGAATATAATGAAATACTTATTAAACATGTGGATATAGATCATCCTACGGGTATTTGATACTCTGCATATTGCAATGAAATAGTGTGATATGCAGAAAAGTG
>Ga0209633_10005105_pt1 | contig 11616 bp, 8 predicted proteins | sample Cruoilmetagenom1_FD_187290 | JGI IMG/M metagenome (GOLD analysis project Ga0209633, IMG submission 187290) | Oil polluted marine microbial communities from Coal Oil Point, Santa Barbara, California, USA - Sample 1 (SPAdes) (version 2) | ecosystem: Environmental > Aquatic > Marine > Oil seeps ... | reverse complement strand
ATGACTGCTAAAAAATGCCTCTAATTTGTCTAAAGTCTCTTCTTTGATAAAAAAATACTTCCCATACTTCAAGATAAATGCTCGTCCAAAGTGCATTGCTAAATAGTAGTTAAGTAGTGCTCCACCCACAGAACCTAAAATACCTACAAGGACTACTATGTAAAGATTCATCTCACCTTTGTAGGCTAAGTATCCTGCTGGTATCATGATGATTTCACTAGGGAAAGGGAAGAAAGTACTCTCAAGGAACATCAAAAGAAAAATGCCCCAATACCCCATGTCTCCTATATAAGAGACGATGGTATTTGCTATGTCATGTATCATTATTCTGAGTATGCCCCGACTGACGTAAGTCTTTGGTAACGTTGATCCAACATCTCATCGACACTCATTGCCTGTAGTGCCTTGATCGAGTCTAAGAAGTATGTTTTTACAGCATTGGCTGCACTCTCTTTGTCACGGTGCGCACCGATGAGTGGCTCGTCAAGTACATCATCTATCAGCTTATGTTCTAGTAGGTCAGATGGTGTGATCTTTAGTGCTTTTGTCGCTGCTTCTACTTTAGTAGGGTCATTCCACAAGATCGCTGAACATCCTTCTGGAGAGATAACTGCAAAAACTGAATAACGCATCATCGCAAGCTTATCTGCTACACCAATGGCTAATGCTCCACCTGAACCACCTTCTCCAATGACAATGGAGATAAGCGGTACTTTCACAGCGGCAAATTCAAAAAGATTTTTAGCGATAGCTTCACTCTGCCCACGTTCTTCCGCACCCAATCCCGGGTAAGCACCTGGGGTGTCTATGAGCATCAGTACAGGAATATCAAACTTTTCTGCCATACGCACTGCGCGTAAAGCTTTTCTGTATCCCTCTGGGTTAGGCATACCAAAGTTTCTTTTGATCTTGTTCTTAACACCACGCCCTTTTTGTTCACCGATGAGCATAGTCTTTTGACCATCTATCCAGCCTATATAACAAAGTATCGCAGGGTCGTCACGAAACGCACGGTCACCGTGTATTTGATAAGAATCAGTCATCAAAGCTCTAATGTAATCCAGTGCATACGGTCTGTCTGGGTGACGTGCGAGTTGAAGTTTTTGGAAATCAGACAGTGCACTAAAAGTTTTTTGTACTTCTTTGTCTAATTCTATCTGATATTTAGCTACGGCATCTAAATTGGCGATGGCATGAGCAGATACTATCTCTTCTTGTATCTTTTCTATTTTGTTTTCAAAATCTAAATATGTTGCCACCGATATGCCTTTATACTTTTTTAAAGATAACTACACCGTTTGTACCACCAAAACCAAATGAGTTGGACATGGTCACATGAATGTCTGCTTTTCTGGCCCCTGTAGAAATGTAGTCTAAATCACAGTTTTCATCTTCGTTCACACGGTTGATCGTTGGAGGTAAAACACCATCTCTCATAGCCATAAGACACACCACTGCTTCTATGGCACCTGCTGCACCAAGACAGTGACCTATCTGGCCTTTTATTGAAGAGACAGGAGGACAATTTTCTGCACCACCGAACAACTCTTTAAGTGCTGCTGTTTCATTTTTATCATTGACTGGCGTGGATGTACCGTGTGCATTAACATAATCAATTTTAGGATTCCCTGCCATCTTGAAAGCACCCTTCATCGCGCGAAGTGGTCCATCTTGGGTAGGTGTTGTGATGTGATTAGCATCACCACTTTCACCAAAACCTATAAGCTCCCCATAGATAGTAGCACCACGTGCTACCGCATCATCATAAGACTCTAAGATCAGTGCAGCTGCTCCCTCACCCATGACAAAGCCGTTACGTTCTGCATCAAAAGGACGTGAAGCAGTTTGAGGGTCATCATTTCTTGTTGAGAGTGCTTTCATCGCAGCAAATCCACCGATACCCACAGGACATATGGCAGACTCTGCACCAATGACCATCATCTTTTCAGCTGTACCAACCATAATGCTTTTCGCAGCCTCAGCAATGGCGTGTGTACCTGCTGCACAAGCGGTTACTGAAGAAAGGTTTGGCCCTTTCATACCTTGATAGATAGAAACAAATCCACCAAGCATGTTTACAAGTGAAGAAGGGATGAAAAATGGAGAGATACGTCTAGGGCCTCTATTTGAACATACCACTGAGTTTTTTTCTATATTTGGAAGTCCACCTATCCCTGAAGCAGATGCGATACCAAAAGTTTCCATATCTACATCATCAGAAAAATTTGCATCTTTCATCGCTTCAGCAGCTGCTTTGAGTCCTAGCTGTATAAATCTGTCCGCTTTTTTTGCTTCTTTTGCATCAAGTACTTCAGAGACATCAAAATCTGCTATCTCACCAGCGATTGTCACAGATTGACCTTCTGTATCAAAACTTTCTATTGTTCTGATACCACACTTGCCATCTAAGATAGCTGCAAATGCACTTTCTTTGTCTAATCCTAGAGAGTTTATCATCCCTAAACCTGTTACTACAACTCTTTTCACTGATATCTCCTGTGTACTTAATAATATAGATATGGGTATTTTAAAAATACACATACATATGTTATTAAAATTCCCCGAAGGGAGTTTAATTTATACGTTTTCTATAAATTTAATTGCATCTGAAACAGTTGCGATCGCTTCTGCTTGATCATCAGGAATTTCGATATCGAATTTCTCTTCAAGTGCCATAACTAGTTCAACAACGTCAAGACTATCAGCTCCAAGATCCTCTACAAATTTAGACTCTTCTTTAACCTCATCTGGGCTCACGTTTAGTTGCTCAACAACTACCTCTTTTACATCATCAAATAATGCCATGGACTACTCCTTAAGTTTGTTATAAATACGCACAAGTATAACAAAAAAATAATAAAAAGCTTATACTTTCCCATTAAATACCTGTTTGTAGCGTAGTAAATCGATTTTTAGTGGAAGGATTGTGAAGAGAAGTGACTCTCTTCACGAAAGAATAGGTAAATTCTAGAATTTATATTTTATATTTGCAAAAACATAGCGTCCTGGCTCATTAAGAAGCATCACTTCATTGTCTCCACCTGTTGTCAGTAAGATCAAATCACTGTAGGTATTTGAAACGGCATATGTTTTGTCTAGCACATTGTCGACACCCACAGTCAGTTCAAAGTTCTTTCCGAAGTTTTTAGTTCCCTTGAGGTTCAATACTGCATACGCATCTAACTCTTGCTCACCATTTTCAGCATCGATGTTATCCCAGCTGTCTGCAGCTACTACTTCTGCTCTTAATGTCATACTCTCGTCATACTCATAATTTATAGCAGCATTGAGTTTAAATGGTGCAATGTCTGGCATGTCTGTACCTGTTTGTCCTGTAAGTGGATCATCTTTTGTACCTCTTTGGTATGCCAACCCATAATCAAAGTACAAAGAGTCTGTTGCTACAAACGTACCAGAAAGCTCTAGTCCATACAGCGTAGCATCTACATTTTCATAAGAATTTGTTGGTGCACCCATCATATTTACGTTACTCGTATTATATGCGATATAATCCTTCAGTTTAGAGTAAAATACTTTTGCTTTTACACTTGCATTTTCAAATTGTTTTTCAACACCCATATCAAGCTCATAGTTCACTGTGTTTTTTAGATCTGGCGTTCCCACAGAATTACCCATACTGCCTATCCAGTAAAGCTCTTTTGCATCAGGTACACGTGAGGACTTACCAAGCCCTGCAAAGTACTTGGTATCTTTATCTGCTTGGTAGGTTCCAAATATATATCCATTAAGCTCATCATAATCGTTAGACTGTTGTGCAATGTTTCCAGAAGTCACTTCTGTGTTGTCATAACGTAAACCAACATCAAGTGTCAATTTTCCCAGTGCAATTTCATCTTTAAGGAACAGTGCAATATTTTTTGTATCTACATCCCAGATACTATGAAATGGTTTTGTATTGTTTGATGCGACATCTAATGCTACATCATTTTTATAATATCCCCCGTCCCAATTTCTTACACTATAATCAACACCACCGGTAATAGTATGATTGGAAACATCAAAACTATTTTTAAGTTTTAGACCCTGCGCTTTTGTTGTTAGTGCATGTGTCATGTAACTGGTCTGAACACCATCCATCATTGGGTTACTATCAACCGTTGCCATGATACGATACTTCGTTGACATCGGGTGTTCTACCTCTGACTGATACGCTTGGATACTCAACTCTTTGGAGTATGTACCTAGATTTTTAGCAATATACTCTACGTTAAAGATATCTGAATCATCATACAATGCATCCATTTTTGAAGAGGGGTACAATACATCATCAGATCTATTTGCAGTGTAACTGAGTCTTAATTCTTGGTCATCTGTGATATCCCAAAACATTTTTGCCATTAACGTTTTTTTACTATAGGCTTCCATATCTTGATACTGTGGTTGATACTGAGCTGCTCCAGGAACAGTCCCAGCTGCTATCTCGCGTGCTATCTGTCCCACGAAGTCATCACCATTACCATCTTCATACTGGTCACTTGTCTCAGTGGAACCAGAAAGTAAAAATTTAACATCTTCTGTCCCTCCACTTAAAGAAAATGCACCTTTTTTGTAGCCATAACTTCCCATACCAAGGTTTACCTCTCCTGCAAACTCTTCTTCTGGTTTGATCGTATGAACTTTGACGTCTGCACTGAGTACACCAAAGTCTTCTACGTTAAATGGACCTTCATTGATCTCTATATAGTCTACATTGTTTGAAAGCACATGTGAGATAGGTGGATCCATTCTATTTGGGCAGGCGCCATGTACTTTTGCCCCATCAATAGTAACATTGATATTGTCTTTTCTTTGACCTCTTATCGTGATATCATTTGCGATACCCGATCTTCTGCTTAATGATACAGAAGATGACTGCTTAAAAAGTGCCTCTGCTAAGTCTGCAGACTTAATGTCTTCTCCAGACACATCTTTGATAACTTCTGTTCCTGCTTTTGCTTCTACGTCTATGGTCCCTAGCTCTACTTGTGCCGCTTGCGCAGCAAAAGTGGCTACCAATGATAGGTAAATCCCTCTTGTCATAACACTCTCCTGAATAATTTGCATTATTTTAGAAGAGTTGTGTTAATTATGTGTTAAATTTATCGTATTTGATAGCGAAGCGTGAAATTGACTGTCATCGGTAGTGAAACTGGGGCATTTCTTGCAGAGATAGGAAAAGCGTTTTTCACTGCACTTTTTGCAGACTTATGGAACACTTTAGAACCACTGACTGAGATGTTCCCCACTTTACCATTTGATAAAATAGTAAATTTTACTTTCACTGATCCTTGCATACCTCTTCTTTGGGCAATACGTGGATAGGTTTTGTTTTTGTTTATCTTCGACCTTATGCGAGATAAAAAAGCATTTTTCTTTGCTGGACTTGCTTTCTTTTTACTTGAGGCTTTCTTTGTGGTGGTTTTACGTTTTGTCACTTTCTTTTTTGTAGACTTCTTCTTTGTACTCTTTTTCTTGACGCGTTTCTTTTTGATAACTTTCTTTTTTGCTACTTTCTTCTTCACTATTTTTTTCACCACAGGTTTAGGCTTTGTAATATTTTGGTCTACAATCTTTTTTGTAATTATCTTTTTTATAATAGGTTCAGGTATCACTTTTTCTACTACAAGTTCTTCTGGTTCCACTTCTTCAACCAACGGTTCTTCTTCTTTTATAGGTTCAACTACTGGCTCTTTCACCGGCTCTTCAACTGGAAGTTCTACAGGGGGTATCATTTCTGGTTCATATGAAGCTAAGGAGAATGATATGGTTTTTTCTTGGGGTTTTTGTTCTGCACCTATATAAAGATGTTGAAGATAAAAAAAGAGTATCCCTAAAGATAGGTATAAGAGTGCTGTGCTAAAAAATGATATCAAAAAAGGGTATTTTGGCACAACAGACTCTTATGTTTGAGGTTTCTTCTAAGGGGTTAAGAAACCCTGTCTTATTTCGACTAGACAGGGTATTATGTCAAAGAAGTGTTAATTAAGTGTTAAAATTATACTCTAAATTTATTTATTTTAGAAGCTTTTATTTTTGTGGATATTCCGGATGACAATAATCAACACCATCAATAGTTCCTAAAGCACAACAGCCATCTGCAACACCTCTCTTCTTTAATCCATCGTCAAATGCCCAGTAGTGATTATAACTGCCTGAACGTAAAGTCTCAAATACTGAAACGATCTCAGTTGCATTTTCTGCTTGCGCAAGTGCAATATCATGGGTCAAATCATTCACATCAACCACTTCAATGATACACCCTACTTTTAAGGCATCTATCTCAGAAGTTGACCCCTGCGCAACAAGGTCATCATAAAGCTTTTGTATCTCAGCAATATCGTAGGTACCTGCTTCCATATCTTCTATTGGTGTATTCATATATCCTAACGTAGGTAAATCAATATTGGTAAAATTTACATCATCATTAAGTTTATACTTTTGAATAAGCTCTTGGACGAGGGTAATATGTTGATATTCACCATTGGTTGCAATATTTGTAAATTGTTTTGCATTAGGATATTGCTTATATAATTCATTATAGACATCATAAGCAAGTCTCTCTTCGTTTCCCATATATGCAAGTGTATTGATGAGCTCTTGAGATAATTTCTCACTTGTTGCAACTTCTGTAGGTACAGTCTCCTCTACTGCTGCTTCTTCAACCACTGTATTATTATCATCCACTGTGGCTACTACTTCTTCAACTACAGTCTCTGCTGAATCCGTTGCATCTGCTACAACAGTACTTGCACTGTCACAGCCTACAAAAGCCAATACACTAGCAACTACAACTACACTTTTAACGATTGATATTTTCATATTTACACCTTATTATATTTTTTGGCATTTTATCATTAAAGTGTGAAGCAAGTGTGAATTTAATTGGCTCTCACATTCTCTTCTTTCACCACCCATATAAACACAATAGGAATAAACACCAAGGTCATGATTGTCCCCATGATAAGTCCACCTATAGCTACAGCTCCAAGTGGAGCAAGTCTTTCCAGCCCTATGGCTGCACCTTGTGCGACAGGAAGCATACCCACTGAGACTGCAAAAGCGGTCATGAGGACAGGTCGTGTACGGATCTTGATGGACTCTAACATCGCGTCACGTTTGTTTTTCCCTGCTTGTATCTGTTCGAGTGCGAAGTGTATGAGCAAGATGGCATTGTTGACGATGACTCCTGAGAGTAACATGAAGCCCATCATCGCTGGCATAGAGACATGGTAGCCAATAGCTAACATCGTCCATGATGCGCCGATGATAGTAAGCGGGATGGAAAAGAGTATCATCAAAGATATCTTGACATTTCCAAACATCACGATAAGCGTAAAGAACATGAGTATGACTGCTGTGATGATGGCTCCTACCATACGTTCAGCAGAAGACTTAAACTGCTTGATGTCTCCTATCTGTTCTAGCTCTACACCTTGTGGAAGTGTGACCTCTTCAAGCTGTTCTTCAAAGTTTGCCATGATGTGAGAAATCGCACCTTTTTCTCTGTTTCCATACACTTCAAGGGTGTACTCTAGTCCTTCTCTGGTAATAGAGCTTGGCTCCTTAGAAAAGTCTACCGTTGCTATCTTGTTTAAAGGGATTTTCCCTTTTGCTGTGTCTATAAGCATACTCAAGATGGTATCAAACTGGTCTATCTGATTTTTAGGTAGCCAGACTCTCACAGTATAATCCATAGAGTTGTCTTTTGCAAAAGTAGCCACAGGTGCACCACGTAACGCCAACTTTAGTTGTGTCGTCACATCTGAACGTTTTAAGCCATAACGTAAGGCTTCTGCTTCATCTATATTTAGGTTATAGACTACTTTGTCCATGTCCCATGTGGTTGACGTAGAGATGACACCTTGTGTTTTTTGTAAAGCTTTTTCTACATCACGCCCTGCCTCTTGCAATGCATTCAGATCAGATGAACTCAACTTTGCATCGACTGAAGCCCTGATGCTTGCCAAGGCAGTAGACCCATAAGGCGCCACATCTAAGTACTTGACGTGAGGGATTTTAGCTATCTTATGACGTAAAGCTGTAGAGATCTCCCAAATGTCTGCTTCTCTTTGGTATCTGTCCACATAGGTAGCGATCACTGCCAAATGATCTGTCCCTGACCCAGACCCAATGCTTAATACTCCTGCTTCAGAGCCGATGCTCCCAGAGATACGTAAGATCTCACCTTGTTCTTTCACCAGTACATTGACCTGCTTCATAATGGCTTCAGATTTTTCTATAGGCAAGTTGGCATCTGTGGTTATCTTGATGTTCACTCCACCTGTATCCATAGGAGGCATGAGTTCTTGTCCTACCACAGGCATAACTATTTTGACCGAAATAACAAAGAGTCCTATGAGTACAGCTATAGAGAAAAACCCTAACAGTTTAGATGCTGTCACTGCTCTTACGATGGATGAGAAAAAACTTTGTATGTAGTCATTGGCACGACCGATGACTGCATGAAAACCATTTTCTACTTTTAGCAGCAGTGGGTTTTGTATCGACAATATATGTAAAGAAAGTAAAGGCACTGCGATGATAGAGATGATGTAGGATGCGACCAACCCCAAAAGAAGCGTACTTACCAATGGTCCAAATACCGTTTGAGGATACCCACCAACAAAAAGCATAGGTGCAAGTGCTATCATCGTAGTAATAGTACCACTAAGGTCTGCAAACATTATCTCTTTTGTTCCATCAAACACAGCTACACGGATGTCTTTCCCAAGCTCACGGTAGTGCCTCTCGATATTCTCCATCACCACTACTGTGTCATCTAACAACAGCCCCAATGCCAATATAATTGCTGTAAGTGTAACAACGTTAAAGTCAATCCCTACTAACCACATCAACGCGATGGTTGAAGCATACACAAGAGGAATGGTTACCAATACTACTAATATCTGACGAAAAGAAGCCAAAAACAAAAAGACCACAATCGTCGACATGATGATCGCATCACGCAACGACTCAAACATGTTGGTCGTACTTTGCACGATGGTCTCTTTTTGAGTGTCACTCACTTCAAAGTTGATATTGGGGTATTGTGTTTTAAATGCTTCTATGATCTTCTCTGCTTTATCGATACTTTGTATAACATCTGCAGAGACAGAACGCTGTATGGACAGAGCAATCGCAGGTTTACCATTACCATAATACGCAGCAGTATTTTCATAATGCCCAAAATAAACCTCAGCCACATCTGAGAGTTTAACATCAGGTGTGAGCATCAAGGCTTTAAGTGTGGTTACCTTGTCTCTTTTCCCTTGAGACTTGAGCAGATACCTCTGTTCGGTGTTACTCACAAAACCTACTGCATATTCATTGTCATTTTTTTGTAAGGTGGAGATGATGTTTCCCAAAGAGAGTTGATAAGCATCCAATTTCTCTTTGTCAACAATGATCTGCAACTCTTTTTCATAACCACCAAAGATGTCTACATTAGCAATGCCTTTGGTTTTAAGTAACGTATGTTTGATGTCAGAACTTGCCAAATCACGGATGTCTTCAAGGGTCAGTGCTGTGTCACCTCTAGGAGACATCGCCACAACTAGAATGGGTGCTGTGGCTTCTGTGATTTTAATGATTTGAGGCTCTTTGATGTCACGGGGGAGTTTTGCTCGGATTTTAGAAAGTGCTGTTGTCACATCATTTACTGCGGTATCGATGTTTTTGACATACTCAAACTCTGCTCGTATGACTGTCACTTCATCTATGGTATTGGAGTAAGCACGGCGTATCTCATCAAGTGCATAAAGCTCTTCTTCTACAGGCACAGCAATGTTACTTGCCATTGTCTTTGCAGATGCTCCAGGCTGAACGATAACCAGTGCCACTTCAGGGTAATTTGAATTGGGAAAAAGATTACGGTGTATCTTTCCATACCCCATGATACCTGCAAAGACAAATAAGGCTAGAAAAGAGAGGATAATATGCGGTTTTCTAAGAACCTTTTCTACCCAGGAGTGAGAGGGTTTACTCATCTTTTACTCCAAGTATCTCTACTTTATCATATACAGGAAGCTGTGCTAACTTTACTTCTGAGGCTTGTGCGATATCTGTACTAGGACAAGGAGAGATGAGCAACTTATTTGCATCAGTCATCTCTACATTTACAGTCATAGGGACAAACTTACCTTTGACATACGTCATCACAAAAGTACCCTCTTTTTTATGTAACACTGTGTCAGAGGGTACGATACACCCTGAAGCTTCTTTGATAAGTACTTCTATGTTCAAACTACTCCCCACGGGTAAAGCAAGAGAACCATCTAGCTTTACTTCTGCACGTATAAGACCATTGGATGATGTGGTGTAAATAGATTTGATCTTACCTATTTTTTGACTCTTTGAAAAAACCAACTGATCTTTTTCTATATCTGTATGGTGTGAAGCATAGGAAAAAAGCAGTTTTTTCACACCATTACTCATAGAAAGTATAGATTTCCCTGACGCAGCTAAATCGCCTTCATGAAGGAGAATCGCATCTATCTCACCATCAAAAGGAGCGACAATTTCCAAGTACGAACGTTGATGTTCAAGTTGAGCCATCTTTTGTTTGGTATTTTCAATCACAGAGGTTTTAACTTCCATGGCCACTTTTGAAATGTCCAGTTTCTCTTTTGCCAATCCACCAACCTGAAAGAGTTTTATATTTCTCGCATAGATACTCTTTGCCACTTTTGCATCTGCTACTTGTGTGTTGAGTGTTGCTTGAAGTGCTTGTATATTTGAAAGCAGTTCAGTTTCATCTATACTTACAAGTTGTTCACCTTTTTTAACTTTTTGTGATTCTTCTACAAAGACTTGATTGACATAACCCGCAAGTTTCGTAGAGAGCTTGATACTTTTATCTGAAGCGACCTGTGCCAAATATGACTTTTGATCTTTCATCAACCCTTCTATGGGTGTCGCCAGTGCCACAGACACAGAGGCTACAGCAGGTAAAGCTTCATTGGTGATCTCTGCTTTTCTACTCTCTAAAAGCTTTTTGCCATTCATCGCTATGAGTGCTACAACAACCAATACAATGATCGTGATAATGATTTTTTTCACTTCTTAACCCCTTTTTCCATTAGATAATCTATATAGTAGAGACTCTTTTTATAGTTATATTTACTCTCTATCAACTTTGCTTGTGATAACTGTCTTTTCCCAGATGCCAAAAGCAGGTCGTTGAGTGTTGCTGCATCATTTTCATAACGTACTTTTTCTATCTTCTCACTTTTTTGACTCAGGCGCAGTTGGGCTTTGTTTCCTATGTACTGGGCATAACTTTGTTTTGTCTGTTCTACACCTTGCGTCAAAGTTTTTCTCAGATCAAGCAGTGTCTGTTCTTTTTTAAACGTCGCTTCCATCTTGGCTATCTTTGCTTGTTGCACACCTACGTCTCTTTTACCAAAGTCTACAAGATTCCATTTTACATTTACGCCTACTTGCCATAGGGTTTCATTTTCCAGATTATTACTCACGAGATCTTCACCATAATTTTTACCTATATAAGAATTTAGATTGACTTGAGGAAGTTTGGAAGATTTACTTTTGGCTATCATTTTGTCTGCTTTTTTTAGCGCCATCTCTTCTACTTCTACTTTAGCCAAACGTGATCCTTTG
>Ga0209633_10005104_pt1 | contig 11617 bp, 5 predicted proteins | sample Cruoilmetagenom1_FD_187290 | JGI IMG/M metagenome (GOLD analysis project Ga0209633, IMG submission 187290) | Oil polluted marine microbial communities from Coal Oil Point, Santa Barbara, California, USA - Sample 1 (SPAdes) (version 2) | ecosystem: Environmental > Aquatic > Marine > Oil seeps ... | reverse complement strand
AGATGCAGGGCATCATGGGTTGGTGTTTTATTGGCATAATATACCGGAACGCTATCAAATCCCAAACGGCAGCAGGGCGGGATTGAAAGAGATTTCTGATGCCTATGCTGGACAAGACACCACCGTTTTTTTGAGCAGCGAGGAGTTTTCGCGGATCGGGGCGACATCGGAAAACAATTTCATCGAACTGCGCGAGATGTTAAGTGGGTTTGATGAAATCGAGGTTATCTGCGTGCTGCGGACCCAATGGCAGTTTTTGCAATCTGTCTATATGGAAATTGCTAAAAAGCACAGCCCGCCGCGCCCACCAGAACTGGTGAATCCTGCTATTAATAACGGGATATTTCACGGCCTTTGGGTAGATTACAATCCGCTTTTATCCAAGCTGGAAGAAGCTTTTGAACCGCATGAAATTACCCTGCTGGATTTCGATGTCTGCCGCCGTTCCGAAGACGGTGTTCTTGGCTACTTTTTGCGCCACCTCGGGGTGCAAACAAAGACCGATGAGCTGACATTGCAACACGGTAAGGTTTTGAATTCATCATCCCTATCATTGGCAGGTTGGGCCGCGAATATCCTGTCAGAACCACGGCCAGCGCCCCCTCATTTGATCCGCCGGATAGAGAAAATTCTGCGGGACAATTATGGTGAGAATGTTCGACCTTGTATTTTTTCACGGGATGAATTTAACCGCCTAAGCGCGCATTTTGAGGCAAAGAACAAAACGCTACAGGCGCGGCGGGCGGCGGTGCAGCCGGATTTTGCCATTACGCCGGCCAACCCGGATGAGATAACCCTGTTTCGCAACGATATTAAGAACACCTTTTGGGTTCAGCTTTGCCGCACTCTTATTGCTAATCCGCTATAAGGCCGCTTGGTCCTGAAGTATGCGCGCCCGCGTCCGAGCGGCAGATGACATGACTGTTAGCTGGTTGCGGGCGGCCTCTAATGCCAGCACGGCATTTGCCGCGGCTTGAATGTCATCGGCAGGCACAACAAAGCCACTTGTGCCGCTTTCCACCAACTTGGCCGGCGTCCCCCTATTATAACAGATCACAGGTCGCCCTGCGGCCATGGCCTCTAATACGGTGCGGCCAAAGGATTCTGTAAACTTGGAGAGGCTCATCACCACATCTGCCTGCTCAACGGCGATCAGCGGCCGAGAGGCGTAACCGCGAAAATCCACATTTGAAGGCCAAGACCGCAACAGGTCTAAATCATCGCTCGGTGGTCCAATGAATATAAACTGCACAGGGCGATTTTCGGCCTCAACCAATCGGGCGACAGCCAGAAAATCAACAACGCCTTTTTTAATTATATTGCTGCTGATAAGCGCCACTTGCAGCTCGTCTCTGGGGGTAAATGGTTTGGAAAACAGCTCTTCGTCTACGGTGTTATACTGGATGCTCGTCCGGTCCGGACTGTCGATCCAGCGTGCAACAAGCTCTGAGTTTGCCACAAAGTAATCTGCCTGTTCCAACAATTTTCGATGCAACGAAGACGCATCCGTGCCCATGCATTGGCACAACGTAGGGTCTGTGTCAGGCAGTTCGCGCACGTGCACAGTGCTTTTGCATCCCGCCCTGCGCGCCGCGATCAATGGGGCCTCTAATACCAGCGTGTTCACATGCAGCTCGCGGGCTTTGTATTTACGAATTAGGGCCTGAATAGACTCTATTGTTACCTCCGAAGGGGGGTGCATGGCGTACCTGAATTTTTGTGGCAGGACCTCAACCGCAAAGGTAATTTCTAGAAGCTGAGCCAGATATTCGGGGTTGTTAAAGGCTGGCAGAACAACGACAGGCCGTTCACCTTTGTCAGCCATGCATTTAATAGTGGCAAGCAAACTGCGCTCTGCCCCAAACAGCGATTCTCCTGAAATATGGGCAAAAACCAAAGTGCATGGTTTTTTCCAAATAAAACTTCTTTGCTTCGCCAACGTCCCGGAAAACACAGGCAGTGGATTGGCGCCTGCGGCGCGTCCATGGTGCTCCCAATGGAGCAGGGGTATTTCGTCTGCCTTCAAACCGTTTGCGGCGCGGTATCCACCAGAACTGAATGTGGGGCCTGGGTCACGGTTTTCATCTGCGCCAACTTCCAGATAATGATGAACCGGATTGACGTCAGCCTGCAAAACATCCCGGTAATTTTGGTAATACCATCGTGCATCAAAATGTTCGGATGCCGCCAAGGTATCAAAATCACTGGCCTCACCATTTGCATCCCCAACCCCTATTTCAGGCGAAATTCGAAAGGGACGGGTGCTTGGGTTTTGTGGCAAATACAGATCTTTAAGCGACGCGGCCTGACTGTGCCAATAGCGCGCCGCATCGAAATAATCGCGCCGCAAACCGAAAAGCGATGTGCGCAAATGGGTTTCGTGGCCCATCGTTAAAGACGCCTGCGATGTGCGCCCAAAGGCCAGCGGGATGTTCGGGCAAACTTCGCAAATGGCGTCATCCCCAAAGGCTGTTTTGATCCGGTAGTAATATTCGGTGTCAGCATCCACCCGCACCCGATCCCAATACCCCAACTGATCGCGCAACTCGGCCCGGATCATCAAGGATGATACATTGCGGTAAATCCAGCCATCTTCGATCCGCCAACGGGTCATGTTAAGGTCATCATCGGCACGCACCCAATGAGACACACTGGCCTTATATTCAGCGTTATCAATCAGGGTCTGCACTTGCTGTTGAATTTTAGAAGGATGCGACCAGTCATCGGCGTCATGAATGGTGATAAACGCCCCTTTGGCCTGTTCAACACCCGCATTGCGCGCAGGGTATGCGCCGTTATTTTCGCCCAACTCAATCAATTTAAAGCGGGGGTCTTTCTCTACCCAGTTGCGGGCGATTTTGACCGTATCATCGGTTGATCCATCATCAACGATCAGAACCTCCAAGGCCCGCCAACTTTGGCAGGCAAGCCCATTCAGGGCATGTTCTAGAACCGCTTCGCCATTATAGACGGGCACAATAACGCTGACCAATGGCGCATCGTCACCGTCTGGAAAAGTTGGCTGGGATCCAACAGACAGCCTGTCAAACCGTGAACCGTCCCCTTTATTCAGCCGCACCTCTGGCAGCCCAGTTCCCAAATACAAAGTCGCTAAATTATCAGATATGGCCATGTTAGAGCCACTTTTGGCCTTATCACACAGCATTTGTGCCAATAAAAAATCAGGCCCAGCGCCGAAAAGCCTTAGACCATCTGCCAAAATGCGTTCGGCCTCGATTATGTCGTCCATTATCAAGCACGCCTGCACCCCCAACAAAAACGGATCATGGTGATGTATTGCATATTGGCCATCGGCTGGGCTAAGAAATTCCAGGATGGACAATCTGGCGGCCTCCCAGTTGCCTTGGTCTGCTTCCCATCTGGCCAAGACCCAGCCGGCCAGCTGTTTCTCTCGCGGTGCGCCACTCACCAGCAAATCACGCAAGGCTGGGAGCGCGTTACCTTCAAATCCACGCCATAAGATGTGGTCCAACTCAAGAGCAAGGGCAGACCTGCCATGTCGCCCCTCGGCGTAGCCCCAACGGATGAAATGGTCTAATGGGTCCAGCGCGGAACGACGAACATCTTCATAGGTTCTCAAATACCAAAGCGGATCAAACGCGTCTATTTCTGCCTTGCATGGACCATTTATGCACACCTTAATGAAGCGGGCGGTTTTCGTCCCGCCCAAACATTTCATAATGCAAAAGCGCTGGCCATCCGCTTTTAGCAACGTCCGGATTGGCCAGATAGTAGGCCATTGTATCGAATGTTTCGGACGGATTGCGTTTTTCGTAACTGCCGGAAACAAGGTAATGTTCGCGGGGGGTCATATCAGATTCAGCCACATCAGGGTTTTTATGCAGATACCACGCCACATCAAATAATTTGCTGATGGTTAGCGTTTCGATTTGTTTTTTGCGTTCAGGAAGCTGTGCAATTTGACAATTATATCGCGCATGCAAAAGGGCGATTTCAACTTCATGGCGTTGGGCCATTGCCGCCATTTGCTCGGGGTGCTCGCTGGTCTGTTGCGGCGCCGTTAACTGGTTGGTCAATTTTTCAATTTCAGCAAGGCGTTTATTCAGCAAATCACGTAAAGCAACAATCTCACCACGCAAAACCTTTTGGATATCTGTATGCGCTTGAACGAGGTTATCGTTTTTAGTCGTCAAGAACCGACCTCCTTGGAGCAAGTTACAACCAATAAGTGTTGGATTCACAATACATCAACGTATGGAGGTTTAAAATAGAAAACACACAATCACTACCTTCAATTTTGGACATCCTGTGGGTTTAACGCTAATGGATTCAGCGGCAAAGCTGGCTTGTTCATAGGCGCGATCAGGAACGTCAGCAATTGCATCCCTAAGTGTCAAAAACCGTAAAATCAGGGTACTCGGCGCCAGGGCTTTTCTCTTGGGCGTTTTCTATTGCTGTCTTGGTGCCACCAACGGTCGGAACTTTAAAGGCGAAACGCTCGGCTTGGAGTGATATAACAAAATCCGGTTGGAAACGCGCGATTGCATCTTTTTCAAGTAGCGGGCTGTGAACGACAAACAAATCCCTTGTTGATTCCGCCAAGAACCTTTGAAATTTCCAGCCGTAGGAATCTGTAATCAAAAGCGCACTTGGAAGAGCCCTGTTTTGCCCTCGCCAAAATGACATATGGCCCTGATTCAAAACCCCGTTGTTCCAAACTTTTTCAGAATGCGGCGCTTTGATAGCCACCTGAGTGGTCCGCCCAGCCCGAGGCGGTGTGAATTTATTCCCAAGGTCACCGACAAGGTTTTGATCCTCAAGTGTTATATCTTCGTCCTGTAGAATATTGGTGTCTATCTGCATGCTTGTGAGCAGCATTTTGTAGGCCACATAAGCCCCGTAAGGAGACCAATGTGAATCCGTCAACTGGCAGACTTCGCCATGCTTTGTTGCCTGTTGCATTTCTTTCAGCGGATAATACAGATTGTCGCCCTCATAGGCGTTCAGAATTTGCAAAACCGGCCGTATGGATTCAACCCCATCAAGCAAGGGAATATCATCTTTGCAAACGGCGTGCGTATCGGGGGCAAACATCATTGCGTAGGGCAGATTTTTGTCGGTGCAATAGGTTGTTCTGTCCTTCAAAATAGCGCACCATTGCTGCGTGTCCTCATCAGATAGCAATATTTCGCCCGTATGTTGCGGGATAACCTGATTCATATCATAATGAAGAAAAAGCCGGTTATTTCGTCCGGAAATAACTTTCCCATCATTCTCTGCTGCTTGCGACTGTTGTTCCCAGATCATGCTTTTGGCGATGCCAAGGTTAGGTTCCGTCGTGGCTATTTTAAGATGCCCGGGATCGGCCCCGACATCTGCGATGATTTCACTTTTCAGATCAGCAAGAAAGCATTCATCCGGGAGTTTTGCGATCGCCTCCACCTGCTGCTGCACATAATCAAACACCCGCGGCGCAAGCGCGTCTGTTTCCAGCTCTGTTGTCCACGTCAAAGAGGCGTCAACGATCCGGTTTAGATCATAATCTGTGCCACTTAACAGCTCGGCATGGCGTCTGGCAAAAAGCAGACAGGTTTGTGCCGGAACGTATAGGTCATTTTCGTCCTTAAAACTATAGAACTGCCCCTCTTCGCCGCCATGTAAATATGCCGGGGCTTTTGTGCCCGGCAAGCGAGGAACCTCAAGCGAGGCACCGAGGCTACCATCCGAGACATCGTGCAAAAGGGCCGAAATGGATTTGTTTAAATTGGCTGTATGCGCAATTTTGACGTTTTCGGCGCCTACGGCTTGAACAGCGGCCTGCATCATACGGCCAATTTCGGGTAGGAATTTTGCGTCATTGCCGCCCTGCTTCATCTCGGCCAAAAAACTTTTCTGATAAAGAGCATCGTACCGTCGAGGGTCATCTTTGGTTCGCACGGTCCATAGACGACCATAAATTGAGTAATGGCCATTGATGTCATGCCAATAATGAGAAAAGGCGCGTTTGATCAAGTTACGGATATTAAACAGGAAAATAATGTCGGTATCATCGCTTTTGATGCTCATAATCCGCTCAAGGGCAGTGTTGAAACCCTCAAAGCCACCATGCGCATAAGGCGGCGAAGATTCAAAGAACAATGAACTCGAGGCATTCTCAAAGCTCTTGAAATAGGCGTCTTTGTTAGAAGAGCGCAAAAAATACTTAAGCTCTTTAACACCTTCAGGTGACGAAATTTCAGGGATGCCGCGCATCAATTTATCAACAGCTGTCGTGCCGCAGCGCGCCAAACCAAGATTGATTATTACTTTCTTATTTGACAATGATATCTCCAAAATCAGGCCAAGTGAGCTGTTCTGCAATTTGGCGCGCGTTCTGTTTTAGCTGGGGCAAATCCCCCCTGTCTTTACGCCTCAAAAGCTGCCGGATTGCATCTTCCAAGGCCCCTTCCCCACCATCGTCCGGATAAAGCACGCCTGCGTCGCGGCCCTCAAGCGTTTCGCGTGTCATGCCGACGTTGGGAACCACCGGCGGGGTGCCATAGCTAAGAGCAAGCAACAAAGACCCCGAGGTCAGGATTTTTTGGTAAGGGTAAACGGCCATATCAGCGGCATGAAAAAACAGTTGCAACTCCGCATCATCAACAAAACGATCGGCAATGCGGATGCGGGATTTTTCAAAATCGCTTAACTTTGAGGAAAGGCCTTTAAGCGGGTCAAACAGCTGCATTCCAGCCAAAATCAGCAACGCGTTTGGGCGCTCTATCAGGATACGTCGAAACACCGATATCAATTTTTCGACCCCCTTATAGGGCCGGATTTGTCCCGTGAACAAAATGACGTCGTCTGTTTCATCAAGACCAAACACCGCACGGGATTTATCAGCCGGCACGTAATCGGGGTAGGCGTTGATATAGCTACCGTGCCGTGAAATGCGTACATTTTCACGCGGGAAATCAAACGCTTTGGCCACCTCATCAACAGAGGATTCACTGTGGAAATGCAGAACATGGGCCACAGCAGCAAGCCGCGTGGACAGCTCGGCCTCCAATTCAGGAAAGGGGGCATCATGGGACAATGTATTATGGACCGTCCAAATCAACCGCCCGCCTTTCCAGACAAATTTTTCGACCTTGGCGATGAAAGTATCCACAGCTTTGCGGGCCTTTTTTGGGCTGGTAATGTCAAGCAGCACAAAGTTCAGCCAGTGCAAATGAAAGATAACCCGAGAGGGGTCGTTGCTGAACTGGTCGATGGTTTTGAGGGCCGCATCAATATTACCGGCAAGAACCTCCATGTCCTGACGCAACGGGCCATACAGCAAGCGCTGATAGGGATTGTTGCGCGAATAATCAGGCCAAAACAGCATAATCTGTTTGTCATCGCGCAGCCTATAGGTGACGCGGCGGGGCTCTTTCGGGTTCGGGATATGCACCTCCCAAAACGGCGACAACCCTTGGCGCTTTAGGGCTTCGGTCTGCACGCGGTATGTGTTTGCAGTTTGGTGCCCCTCATTTACATTCGAGGTGTTTTTATCATGCCAGCGCCGCTGATATAGGCTTTCATCAATGTGGTGAAAATCGCCCAGCTCGCTTAGTTTTAGAAAAATATCATAATCGACAGCATTTTTAATATCGGTTCGGAAATATGTCGTGCGCTCCCACGCACTTCGACGGAACATCCGAAAGTGGTGCGCAATAGAGGTGATCATCATCTTTTCACGCGTGAATTCCGGCCAGCTGTATTCAGCTTGGGTGAAATTACCGGCAGCATCAATACGCTCACAAGAGCCATAGGCGCAAACGGTGCTGGGGTTTTCATCCAGATATTCCATCAAGCGGCGCACCGCCCCGGGTTTCAGGCAATCATCTGAATCAAGTTGCCCGATATACAGGCTGTTTGACATGCGAATTGCCTGATTAGAAGCATAGCCAATCCCGCCATTGCGGCCATCAACCCATCGCACACGCGGCTCGTTCTTATATAGCGTTTGCAGCAACTCCAGAGTGTCATCCCTTGAACCATCATTGGCCAAACAAACCTCAAGATCCTGAATGTCCTGCCCAAGGACACTTTCAACGGCCCACTCAATGTATTTGCTGGCGTTATAGGCGGGAATGTAGATGCTGACTTTGGGGTTTTCAAATGTGCCGTCAGTTTTCCGATCCCAGCTGTTTGGGCACAACGAGGTAAACAGGGTGATATCTTTGGGAAAGCGGCGGCTGTCATCGTAATCTGACACAGACGCAAGGCTAACCGGCAAAAAATAGCTGCCAACATTATGCATCCGAAACGCCAATTCACGCGCGGCGAGGCTTTTGCTGCGAAATCTGGCGTCAACCGGTCCGACCCGTCGCAACAACGACGCCGAGACCGCAAAATTCAGGCCGGACACCTCCCTAAAAGGATATCTGTTGGCGGCCTTGGGTGCCAAAGATGCCGTACAAAAGGGCGTTTCCATCTGTCCGCTGGTTGGCGATTCCGAAAAGAAAAATACACCGTGGTCGGTTATTTCGGCCACCGGCAATATGCGTTGCAGTGCCAAATCATCCAACACCGGACTGCCGGATAAAAAGACCACCAAATCAGCATCGTCAGCGATACGGATCAAATGTTCTTGTGCTTTTTGGTCCAGAACATCATGCGTTTTAAAGTGGATGTGCCGGTTTGGGCCAAGGGTTTTTGTTCCCGATACAGCCAACCTACCAGGTTCGGCGAACACGGTGATATCAATCCGCCCGTCAAAGACCAACGCAGCGATTTGTGCTATAATAGTGTCTATTTCTACGGAATTCCCCAAGGAATAAACAACATGCACTTTCTTAATTGTCGGGCTGTATGTTCCCGCCAATCGTGTTGCTGCATTTTTAAGAAACAGCGTATCGTTGCGGGCGCCGACAAAAGGCGGCAGGGTCAGATGAAAAGGGTAAGGAAAAGGGACGTTACGGGCGGCCCAAAGTTTGCGAAAAGGCGGAGTCATCAACCCGCTTGCATGCGCAAGGTAATCAGCGGGGATATTGATTTTATCAACGGTGTTACATTCTTTTTGGGCCCGCTCCAGATGACGACTGTAAATGTCGAACATTTCATCACTTACATCATCCGCATATCTACCGCTCTCAAACGCGCGTTTTGCGTTATAGAAATCCTTATCTTTGATCAGCTGAAACCCCCGCATAAATCGCGACCACACGTTTCGGGGATAGTCATAGGTCTGGTCATCAATGCTCATTAAATCTGGCCTTGTTCAACTTTTTCAGAACAAAATATATCTACAATTCCGAACAGAGTTCGAGCCATAAAATTTGCTGATAGGAAGTTAAAGCGCCTCATGTAATCACCTCTTATCCCTTGGCCCCTTCGCCGCGGGAATAATTGTCCTCAAAGCGAATTATATCATCTTCCCCCAGATAAGCACCCGTCTGGACCTCGATTAAAACCATCGGCACCTTGCCCGGGTTTTCCATCCGGTGGATAGCGCCGATCGGAATATAAACAGACTGGTTTTCCGTGACCAAAGTAACCGCATCATCAATTGTGACCTTGGCCGTGCCTTCAACCACAATCCAGTGTTCCGACCTGTGATGGTGCGATTGCAACGACAAGGCTGCCCCAGGATGCACCACAATGCGTTTGACCTGAAACCGCTGACCAATGACCAGACATTCAAACCAGCCCCACGGTCTGTGATCTTTGGGAAAACTAACCGCTTGGCTGGCCTCTTTATCTTTCAGAGCAATAACGGCTTGTTTGACATCCTGCGCGCGCGACATATCGGCCACCAAAACCGCATCGGGCATGGCGATGGCAATAATGTTTTCCAAGCCGATACCAACCAGCTCCAACCGGTCATCTTCGCTTCTCAGAAGGGTGTTATTGCAATCAATCGAAGTCGCATTTCGCGATGTAACCATGCCATTCTCATCTGGGGTGGATTCGCGCATCACAGCATCCCAACCGCCCAGATCCGACCAACCTGCCGAAAACGGGACAACCGAAAGGTTATCCGCAGCCTCCATCACCGCATAGTCAATCGAGATGTCGTCGGTTTTTGACCATGACTCTGGATCAAGCCGCAAAAATCCAAGGTCGCTTTTGGCGGCTTCAAACGAGGGGCGCACCGTTTTTAAAAGGTCTGGCGCATGATCGCGGAAAGACTGGATAATGGTTTTGACCGAGAACAGGAATATTCCGGCATTCCAAAGGTAATTCCCAGCCTCCAACATCAAAGCCGCATCAACTGCATTCGGCTTTTCCACAAACCGAGCAAGCGTTTGGGTCTGGCCGGATGTAACCGCAGTTGCCATTTCAAGATAACCATACCCGGTTTCCGCATGGGTTGGCGTGATGCCAAAGGTAACCAGATCACCGTTTTTGGCGGCAGGAATGCCAGCCTCAATCGCTTGATGAAAGGCTTTGGTGTCTGGAATAACATGGTCCGACGGAGCCACCAGCATCAGCAAATCAGGGTTGGTTTTTTCCAAATGCAACGCCGCCGCCAAAATTGCCGGCGCTGTATTGCGCCCCTCTGGCTCAATCAGAATTGCACCGGGATCAATGCCAATTTCAGCCAGCTGTTCCGTGACAATAAAGCGAAAATCAGAGCCGGTAATAATAAGCGGTGCATCAAATTGTTCATCAGAAAGCCGCTGCGCCGAAGTCTGAAACAATGACAAATCCCCCACCAAAGGGGAAAACTGTTTAGGATAGCTTTTGCGCGAAAGTGGCCAAAGGCGGGTTCCGGAACCACCACAAAGAAGAACAGGTGCTATCATTATGAAGTCCCAGTTTTTGTTATTTCTTTTTTCCCCAATCAATCAAAAGTAGTCACTGCAGCAACCCTGAATCAGCCGATGAAAGCTTGATGTGGTTAGGAACATTGCAAACATTTGATCCATTACTGCCTAACCATAAAGGCCAGCAATGCGTATGCAAGGGATTATTATTTGAATGTGTCGGCGCTTCCTTTGCGAACAAACTTGTGCAATTATTATGATACGCTCAACTCAAGGTGGCCTTCATGTCTCAAGAAATTGCTTGCAGCCCCAAAACGGCTGTTTTTACTCCTGGTATTGAAATTATTACCCCACTGGCGTCCCGCGTTTTATTTTGGCACCCGCGGTTTCTGAGGGACACAGCAGCGCTTCATTTCGTCCCGTTTTTATTTTGGCTGACGGATGTTCTGCGCCCCAAATCCATTGTGCATCTTGGGTTAGGAAGCGGTGTTGCCTATTTTGCCTCCTGTCAGGCCGTAGACAAATTGAATTTGGACGCACGCTGTTATGGGTATAACCCGAAAATCAGTAAAAAAATCCAAAGCTACAATGCTGAAAATTACACAGATTTTTCAGAAACCTCCGCTCGAGACCCTCAAAAAGCGGCCCGCAATTTCCCGGATGGATCGGTTGATTTGTTGCATGTATCGATCGATATGAAGGTTGAAAAACTAGAGGTCGTTTTACATAGATGGCTGCCCAAAATGTCTCAAGGCGGCATTGCTTTACTGACGGGAGAGGCGGCGTCACTTCAGTCCGGTAAATTGGCTGAACTCGTAGAAATGACACAAAAGGCCTATCCGTGGTTCAAGATAGAAGTCGGCAATGGCATGTTGGTTTTGATGTGTGGCAACGATCTGGAC
>Ga0209633_10005103_pt1 | contig 11617 bp, 8 predicted proteins | sample Cruoilmetagenom1_FD_187290 | JGI IMG/M metagenome (GOLD analysis project Ga0209633, IMG submission 187290) | Oil polluted marine microbial communities from Coal Oil Point, Santa Barbara, California, USA - Sample 1 (SPAdes) (version 2) | ecosystem: Environmental > Aquatic > Marine > Oil seeps ... | reverse complement strand
TGGGATGAGCAAAGGCGTTCAGTTTTTAATGAAAAAAAATAAAATTGATGTCATTGATGGTTTTGGAAAAATAAAATCTGGTAAAAAAGTTGAAGTTACCGATAAAGATAAAAAAGTTACCGAATATTCGGCGGATCATATAATTATTGCGACGGGTGCTAGATCTCGTGAATTGCCATTTTTACCTATAGATGGGAAAAAAGTTATAGGCTACCGCCAAGCGATGACTCTACCTAAACAACCAGATTCTATGATTATTGTAGGTTCAGGGGCTATTGGTGTTGAATTCGCTCATTTTTATAACTCTATGGGAACTAAAGTAACGATTGTTGAATTTTTACCAAATGTAGTTCCGTTGGAAGATGAAGAAGTTTCAAAACAATTTGAACGCTCGTTAAAAAAGTCTAAAATTAAAGTAATGACCAATTCAAGTGTAACTAAGGTGGACACTTCGGGTAAAGGTGTAAAAGCTACGGTAACTACTAATAAAGGTGAAATAACTTTAGAAGCAGATGTAATTCTATCCGCAGTTGGAATAAAATCAAATATTGAGAATATTGGGTTAGAAGATGTTGGAATTGTAATTGATAAAGATAAAATTTTGGTAAATGACTTTTACCAAACAAATTTACCTGGTTATTATGCTATTGGTGATGTTGTTCCTGGGCCTGCCCTGGCACATGTCGCTTCTGCGGAAGGAATTACTTGTGTAGAAAAAATTGCAGGTTTAAATCCGGAATCGATTGATTATGGTAATATTCCTGGATGTACTTATGCAACACCTGAAATTGCAAGTGTAGGTTTAACAGAAAACCAGGCAAAAGAAAAAGGCTTTGATATTAAAGTTGGTAAATTTCCATTTTCAGCATCTGGTAAAGCTGCTGCTGCTGGAACTACCGAAGGATTTGTAAAAGTAATTTTCGACGCGAAATATGGTGAATGGTTGGGTTGCCATATGATTGGTGCAGGAGTAACCGATATGATTGCTGAAGCTGTTTTAGGGAGAAAATTAGAAACTACAGGTCATGAGGTTTTAAAAGCTATTCATCCACATCCTACGATGAGTGAAGCGGTTATGGAAGCTGTTGCTGATGCTTATGATGAGGTGATACATCTTTAAAGTTAAAAGTTTAAAGTAAAAAGTTAAAACTCTCACTCACGGGGTGAATCTAACCGTAACAGAGATATTCACCCCGTGAATAGCAAAAAACATGTCAATTCACCTGATGACTCTACCCGTTGAGTTTATTAGTCATCTGATGATTGGGTAAGGAATTAGTGAGTGCTTGACTAATAATTACAAAACAGTTATAGTCAAACCCTCACTTAGTAAGCGATATTCATCTGATTAATGGTTTGACTTACTTCCATCACTCCCCAATAATTTTAACTGGCGGGTTTCCAACTCGGAATATACATGGTCTCCAGTTGGGTTATAAGATAAAAAAACTCTCTTGAGAATTTCAAGAGAGTTTTTTTATTCGTGATTTTCTAGATTATTTATGATGCATTATTTCCAGTTTAAGACGATTAAACATTAACTATAAACTGGACCAATTAGAAGTTCGGAGAAAACCAATATCAATATCTTTATGTTAGGTATTGTTTGCTAAGGAGTTCCTTTACTTTATTGTTTTCAATACTTGATAAAATAGGCAACTCTAATTGTAATGAACGAATCATTCTTGTAAACAGATATATCAGGTTTTTTGGTAAAGACAGAATAGATTGTTCGGTTGTAGATAGAGAGTTCGTTGGACAAGATTTCTTTTGTCTGGTGTTATAAAGTAGGAAAACATTTACATCATGATATCAAACCGATTAAAATCAAAAAAACATCTAAAAGAACAACATATTATAATCAATATTTATAAAGAAATAAATACAAAACTACTTGTAAAACAACATTTTATTAGCTAACTTTAATGTCCTAATTTTTAATATTTCTATTGTTGAAAATTTTATTCTTATAAGTTTTGGTGAAAATTTTCTCAAAAAAGGAATATGTTAACTCAAGTTAACATTTGTAGTCAATGTTGTTGAATAAAAGCATGTATGGAATCTACTGTTCAAAAAATAAATTCCTGGTTGATCAACTACCTACACCATCCTGGCGATAGCGAGGAAACAATTATGATCAAAAAGATCTGGTGGCTTCTTAACGTTACCGGATTACCTTTATTAATACTAATGAGTGCTGTAATTGGAACACATGAAGGTTCTTTTGTAGTATTTCTAAATTCTATATGGATAAGTTCTATAGTTTTAAGTCTTTTTGTATTTCATTTTCATAAAAATCATATTGAAACATATGCTTTATTTTCACAAATTGTAATCCTTGTACTTTCAATTGTGAAAGCTTATCTAATGGGAGGCCTATTACATGCTGGCGGTGTTATCTTTATTGGCCTTATTGCCCCTGTTTATGCAATCACCTTACCTAATAAGAAACGAGCATTTTTTATTTTCTTATTCTTTATGATTGGGATGATAACAGTAACATTATTACAACCTGATAACCCAAAGAGTTACATCATATATTATTACTTTCTAGGTTTCACAATAGGTATTTCCATGGCTTTTCTAGGACTTTATTATTATACAACCCAATTTGAAAAGCTAAAAAAGAAAGAAAAACACAGAATGAAAGAACTGGATGAATTTAAAACAAAATTCTACACTCATATTACACATGAATTTCGTACACCATTAACCATTATTCTGGGTATGGCCGATCAAATAAAAGACAATCCGGATGAATGGATGGATGAAGGATTGAAAATGATCAAACGTAATGGTAAGAACCTGTTGAATCTAACCAATCAAATGCTCGATCTGTCTAAATTAGAAGCCAGTCTAATAGCGGTAAATTTGATTCAGGATGATATTGCCATTTATATAAAATATCTGATAGAGTCTTTTCATTCACTTGCTGATTCAAAAAAAATTAAAATATTATTTAAAGCAGAGCCTGAAGAAATTATAATGGACTTCGACCCTGATAAAGTTATGGATATCATATCAAATCTCCTTTCAAACGCTATAAAATTTACACCTGTAGGAGGGTTGATACATGTTTCTGTTATAAAAGATGGAAATACTTCAGAAAATCAATTGATCTTAACTGTTAAGGATACAGGATCAGGAATACCAAAAGAACATCTTCCAAAAGTTTTTAACAGGTATTTTCAATCAGATAACAGTAAAGAACAACTTACAGCTGGAACTGGGCTTGGTCTAGCTTATACAAAAGAACTGGTAAAATTACTGAAAGGAAAAGTTTGGGTAAAAAGTATATTAAACAAAGGTTCTACATTTACTGTTTGTTTGCCAATAACCAATAAAGAGCAGAAAGGACATGAACAGCTTTTAAAAGAATTTGATCTTTCTGAACGTTCAAATATTTCTGATAAAAAACCTAAGCATAAGCATGAAGAAAATAAGAATGAGAAATTAGTAATACTAATTGTAGAAGATCATAAAGATGTAACACAATATCTAAGCTCTATCTTATCTAAAGATTATCAAATTGAATATTCTAAAAATGGAAAAGATGGTTTTGAAAAGGCCATTAATTTGATACCTGATCTGGTGATAAGTGATGTGATGATGCCGGTAATGGATGGTTTTTCATTTTGTAAAAAATTAAAAAAAGACCTTAGAACAAGTCATATACCGGTAGTTATCTTAACAGCCCTAAATGGTGTAGAATCAAAAATGGAAGGACTAAATGCAGGTGCTGACGTTTATCTGGCTAAACCTTTCAACAGAAAAGAATTATTTGTCCGAATAGAAAAGTTAATAAAACTACGAAAATCACTACAGGAAAGATATAAGACATTGGCTATATTGCCAGATGCTTCTCAATATATTTCAGATCATAGATTAACAACAGAAGATTCTTTTATGAAAAAAGTACGTGAAAATCTGGAAACACATCTTTGTGAAGAAGAATTTGGGATTACTGAATTGTGTCGTTCCATGGCAATGAGCAGATCACAACTATACCGTAAATTTTCAGCACTTACCAATACAAGTATTCATCAATTTATTCGAAAACTTCGTTTGATAAAAGCTAAAGAATTATTGCTTAGCACTGAATTAAACGTTAGTGAAGTAGCCTATGATACCGGATTTAAAAATCTTTCTCACTTTAGCAGAGTTTATTCAGAAGAGTTTGGTGTGTCACCAAGCAAAGCAAAAGGTTAATTAATAAATCCGCTAGTTTCTCCATTTATCTAAACGACTACCCATTTCTCTTCAATTTGATACAAATAGCAAAACATTTGGCACATTTAGTAAAGCCTTACACTTTTATAACAATTAATTTTATTGGTGATAAATCAACTGAGTTTGTTACTAGAAATAGACTATTTAATCAATAGAAAGAATCAAGTTTATAAACTCAGAAGATATTGTTTAACTTTTAAAAATCTTTATCATGAAAAAATTAATTTTTATTATTGGATTTCTTACAGCAATTACGACGTTATGTTGTTGCGATAACGATATTCTTGAACTAGATGATAATCAAGAAAGTAAATTGATTATCCATAAGAGTAAATTACAAAACAAAGAGTTTATAAGTGATGCTCTTACCGACAATGTCATTGGTAATTCAAATATCAGGAAAATGCAGGTTTATACCCCGCCCGGATATGACAGAAAAAATGCACAAGGATATCCTGTTGTTTATCTACTTCACGGCTTACCATTCTCTGAAAAGTCATTTATTGATATACAATCCTGGGAGGAATGGGTAGATCCCAACGGTGTATTTAAAAATTATCCTGACTTTCCTGAAGAAGGGTTTAAAGATTGGATGGATGAACTTATTCTCTCAAAAAAGATTGCTCCAATGATTATTGTTATGCCAAATGCTGCTAGTGCTTATGGGTTTAGTTTTTATTCCAATTCTATATTGAATGGTAATTTCGAAGACTATATTGCTTATGATCTGGTTAATTATATAGATAACAGATATAATACGATTACCAATAGAGATAGTCGTGCTGTTATTGGTTTTTCACAAGGTGGTTATGGTGCTATGAAACTTGGTATGAAACACGCTGATAAATTTGGTGTTGTAGCTTCACACAGTGCCCCATTATTCTTTCAGGCATTTCCGGCCTATATACCTCAAATAATTACAGAAAACCCTGACGGTATGATTGGACCAGATCCTTCAAAATTTCTAACTAGTGCTATGTATGCCATGTCGGCAGCATGGTCTCCAAATTTGAATAATCCACCTTTTATGGTAGATCTTTTCTTTGAATATCCTTCTGGTGAAATAATTGATTCTGTTTTGGCGCAATGGCTTGAAAACGATCCTTATACAATGTTAGATATTTATGGTGATGATTTCAAATCTTTAAATGGCATCTATTTTGATGTTGGAGAATTGGATGAGTTTGGTTGGGGTTTAACTTATGGTTACTTCATTCAAAAGTTAGATGCAATGGGTATAGATCATACTTCTGCATTCCACGGTGGTGGTCATTTTGATAAAATGTTTTCCAGATTGAATATTTCTTTAGAGTTCTGTTCAGAAAACATGATCAAATAATAATAGAAATACCAATGATCATCATTTATTATTAAAAAACAAGTAATAAAATATAATCTCAACAGGTTTGGCAGAACTTGTTGGGATTAATTTAATTTACATTTAAAACTTTATTATATTACTGAAAGAAATGATATAGTTGTATATAAATTTTTGTCTAGTACTTATTCAAAATACTTTCCAACCCAAAAAGAACCAAAAATTATTTCTCTTTTGTTTTTATCAAAGGTTATCCCTAAAGAATTAATAAGTAATATCAAATAACAAACTTTTTTCACTAGTATTCGCTAAAAACTAAAAAAAGAACATGATTATAAATAGGGGCCTGACAAACTATCGATAGCAATTATTGCTAATACACCTACTACACCTACAGCCGGTATGGCAATTGTAAGCACCGTTGACAAGGTTTTATTTTTAAGATGAATTTCATTAATCGTGCTTTCCGTTAATAGAATTGTTTCATATTTATTATCACTATATTTTATTAATCCTTGATCAGATAATTTTGAAGCTGTTTCAGATCCTTTTTTGACAACACCGTAAATTTGACCATCTTCTTTTTTTAGCTTATGTAATTTATAGATATCATTCGAATCGGTAATTACTTTAATCTTGTCATCTGATTGTATAGCTTCATCTACCGTTGCAATTTTAGAATGATATACAACACAACTTTGAAGTGTTATAAGAAACATAAAAAAAATAGAGATCTTTTTTAAATATAAACGTAAGGTTTTCATAATTTCTTAATTTAATTAAGTTAATCTTAAACCGGACATATTTCTAAATCATCTACATTCACCGATGTTTTAACAAAAAGATAAAGATCTTCATCATTTCCTTCTTTAACAACTACTCTAATAGTTTCTCCTTGCGGGGTAAGTGTTACAGTAATAATTTCTCCTTCATCAGTATATTTAATAATTAGTTTATCTTTCGAATTTTCAACCAATTCAACACCTTCTGATTCAAAATCAACAGAATAAAAATAACAATCATCAATTAAAATCCAGCTTTCAATAAATTTGTTGGGATTATCATTTAATCTTACGTAAAAAGTAAACTCATCTTCTGTATACACCCATTTTGTTCCATCATACTTTTCTAAAAAAGTTTGAAAGTCATCATCGTCATCATCAGAACAACTATTAAAAATAACAGCAAATCCGAGGATAATAAAAAAGTAAAGTAATTTGTGTTTAAAAATTGTAGTTTTCATAGTGTTATCTTTTAATTATTTAAATAAAAAATTAATTAACACTATAAAGTTATGGCCCTAAAAAGAATCAAACAATGATGATGGTCAATAAAACCATTGATTCTCATCATTGTTCTAGTATTTAAAAAAAGATTGGGCTAACTTTTAACTATTCTATTAGGAGTTGTATATGACTTTATTTACCAAGGTTTTTTTATTTCTGGCTTTGAGTTCTTTAATATTTTTTAACAATCAGTTTTTAAAGATACTCTTAATCAATTATTTCAAATTCCTGTTTTGTATCTGGCAAAATTACACCAGTCTTTTCAACAATATCCTTAAAACGCGGTTCATTATATAAAGAGTAAAAATGAGGCTCCAATATATAAATGGGTAAATCTTCATTGTGGTACTTATAGGCAACTTCTAGGTATTCAAGTGCACCTTGTTTTTTGTTGATAAACATATGTGCTTGAGCAATTACAGTAGGATTAGAACAATATAATTCTTCCCCTTTAGTGGCTCCTACGAGCCAGTAACTAATGGAATTATCAAAGGATTCATTGGAGTATATATCAGCCATTTTTTCATTTCCCATATCTCTTAAAAACTTTCCCCATGAGGTTTGAGCAGTTTCCTTTTGACCTGAGAAATACTGTACATGCCCTACACCTTCCCATGCAAAGACATAATCGGGAGATAGTTTTAGTACTTTTTCGTACTGAATTAAAGATCTTTTATAATCATTTGCTATAAAATAATTTTTAGCAACAAAAGATCCAATTCTCGGATTAAGGGGGTCCAACTTTTCGGCTAATAAAGCTTCTTCTATTGCCTTATTATAATTATTTTTAATTAAATAGTACTTTGAAAGCAACATATGCCCATAGGAATTGTTTGGTTCCATTTGCAAACCTTTTTCAAGCATTTTTTTCATTTCCTCCCAGTCCCAATCAAATTTACCTATCATATTTCCTTTTGTTATATAAGCTTCTGCCAGAGAATTATCCAATTCAATTGCTTTGTCAATGGCTTCACGACATTTTTTTCTGTGAATTAATTTTTCTTCGTTATTTGAAATAAATTTATTCATTAAAATATAATCTTCAGCAAGTATAACATAGGCAGGAGCGAAAGTTGAATCCAGTTTTATCGATTTCTCCAAATATTCTATAGATCTTTTAACTGACTCGGTGTTTTGCTGATTCCATAAATGTCGACCTCTTAAATAAAGTTCATAGGCTTCAAAATTATCGGTTATTTGTGTGTTAAATACTTTCTCTTCTTCAGGGCTTATAACAATCTTTAATTGCTTAACGATTTTTTTAGAAACATCATTTTGAATTTCAAATACTTTATCAAAGTTATCACTATAATTTTCTGCCCAGATCTGATTGTCATTAGCATCAATTAACTTTGCAGTAATAATTATCTCATCCTTATGTTTTCTTACATTTCCTTCCAGTATATAGGAAACTCCCAATTCTTTTGCTATCTCGGGAATTGTTTTATTAGAACTTTTAAATTTTTCTACAGAAGTATGTGATATTACTTTTTTTATACCTTTTATTTTAGATAGATTGGTTCGTATATCTTCAGTAACTCCGTTACAAAACCATTCCGTATCTCCACCTGAACTATAATCATCAAAAGGTAAAACTGCTATGGATTTTTCGGTGATTGAAGTTAAAGTATTTGAAGAAACTTTTGGCTTTGTTTTATTAATAAAGGATACTCCAATAGCAATTAGAAGTGTAATGAGTATGATTATGTTCAGACGTTTATTGGTAGTTGTAGTAAGGGTTTGATCTTCAGAAAACTTTGCTGTTCTTTTTATTCCTTCCGGAGTAACCTGATATGCCCATGAAAAAAAGATCCAAATAGGAAGACCTATAACCAAAAAGAAAGTCACTGTTTTTAAAACCCAGTCCGGTGCATTGACAATGGGTAATATAATTGAAGCCACTTGCAGTAAAACCCAGGAAACAACTAAATATGCCAGGGTTTCTTTAATAACATTCCTTCGTTTTAGCTCTTTAAAAAAATTGCTCATGAATATCACTTTACACCATAAAACAACTTACTGATAATGAGTAACTTGTTATTTTATTGATTAAAGGTAGTATTAGCCTGTTTAATATATTATGATTTTTGTCATATTACGTATCAATTGATACAAATAACCTTGATGTAAATTGTCTTAGACTTTATTTTATCTCTGCCACTCCCCAATAATTATAGCTCGCAGGTTTCCAACCCGGAATATACATGGTGTCAAGTTGTGTAATTTTAAACCCATTTTTAGTAATTAATTGAGGAATATTCTTATTAAGATTACATCCACCACCAACTCTTTTCCAATAGGGGTTAATTTTATTTTGCCAATAAGCTATATGATCATCCGGTGCTAAGCCATGTTCACAAAATAATAATTTTCCATTGGGTTTTAAAACTCTTATTACTTCTGTTAAGGCAGTTTGTGGGTCTTTTATAGTACAAAGAGAATAGGTAATTACTAAATTATCAAATTCGTTATCTTGAAATGGAAGCTCTTCCGCGAAAGCTTTTACAAAATTAAAATCGAATTTTAAATGTTCAATTTTGTTTTTATTTAATTCCCAAATTTCAATAGACGGATCAATTCCGGTTAGATTATCCACTTTCTTATTATCATAATAGTTTAGGTTTAAACCTGAACCAATTCCAATTTCCAATACATTTCCAAAAGCTAAGGGAATGATTTTAGCTCTTTGGTACATGGTTGGTTTTGATTTACAAGCCCAGTTTACAACCTTAGGGAGTACATATTTATCGTAAAGATTTGCCATTAATTTTAACTTTAAATAATTGTAAATTTAGGAAAAATAAGTTATTTTATATAGCGCAAGAAGAGAGCCCAATCTGTGCTAATAATAAATAATAGTTATACAAAAATAAAAACAATCAATTACAATTATAGTTAATGCATAGTATTAAGAAATAAATTTGTAATCTAAATAGTAATAATTTATAAATCTATAATTATGGAAACACAAGAGGCAACAACATTTATGCCAAGAATTGGAGATATTGCTCCAAATTTTACAGCCAAAACAACAAAAGGAGATATTACATTACATGATTTCGCAAAAGATAAATGGATTGTTTTATTTTCTCATCCTGCCGATTTTACACCTGTTTGTACTACAGAAATGAGTGGTTTTGCACAAAGAAAAGATGAGTTTACTGCTTTGAATACAGAATTACTTGGGCTAAGTATTGATAGTATTCATGCGCATTTAGGGTGGGTAAATAATGTTAGAGAAAAAACTGGGGTCTATTTTGATTTTCCGATAATTGCTGATATAGATATGAAAGTTTCTAAACTTTATGGTATGTTGCAGCCTAACGAAAGTGAAACAGCTGCAGTAAGAGCCGTTTTTTTTATTGATCCAAAGAAAAAAATAAGGTTGGTAATGTATTATCCATTGAATGTTGGAAGAAATATGAATGAAATACTTAGAGCCTTAGATGCTTTGCAAACCTCTGATAAGTATAGTGTGGCAATGCCATTAGATTGGAAATCAGGAGATAAAGTAATTATTCCGCCGCCAAAAAATTTAGAAGAAATGAATGAGAGATTAAACGATGATACTTGTGAAAGAACAGATTTTTATCTTTGTAAAAAAGAATTATAAGTTGAAATATTGAAACAGCATTCGAGCTATAATAAATATCTATTTTGGTATAAAAAATTGAAATCGAATATTTAGAAAAACACATTTTATATTGTTAAATTCGCAATATAAAATAGTAATTTAAAATATAAATAAAATGGCAGTATTAGTAGGTAAAAAAGCACCACACTTTAGCACAAAAGCGGTAGTGGATGGAGGTACATTTGTAGATGATTTTTCATTGGATCAATTTTTAGGTAAAAAACACGTGATATTTTTCTTTTATCCAAAAGATTTCACATTTGTTTGTCCGACTGAATTACATGCATTTCAAGCAAAATTAGGTGAATTTGAAAAAAGAAATACAGCAGTTGTTGCTTGTTCAACAGATACAGAACAATCGCATTGGGGTTGGTTACAATTAGGTAAAGATGAAGGAGGTATTAAAGGTGTAACTTATCCAATTGTTGCAGATACAAATAAGACAATTGCAAAAAATTATGATGTTTTAGATGGTGATTTTTTCTATGATGAAAACGATCAATTACAGGCTGATGCTCAATTGGTTTCTTACCGTGGTTTATTTTTGATAGATAAAGATGGTATTGTTCGTCATCAAGTTGTTAATGATGATCCGCTAGGAAGAAACATTGATGAAGCAATTCGTATGGTAGATGCTTTACAGTTTAATGAAGAGAACGGTGAAGTTTGTCCGGCAAACTGGAGTAAAGGTGAAGATGCTTTGAAAGATACTCATGAAGGTATTGCTAATTATTTATCTTCACACTAATAAAACACTTTTTTAGATAAAAGAAACTCCCTTATTTATTGGGGAGTTTTTTATTTTATGTAACTTTGAATTTAGAAATAAAAATCAATTAAATAATAATATTATGGCCAAAATAACATTAAAAGGAAACCCAGTAAAAACAATAGGTAAATTACCAAAAATAGGCAAAAAAGCACCTAAATTTAAATTGGTAAAAAGTGATTTATCTACAGCAAAATTAAAAGATTTTAAAGGTAAAAAAGTATTACTTAATATAACACCAAGTATTGATACAGGTGTTTGTCAAAATTCAGTAAGAAAGTTTAACGAAGCAGCTGCTAGTTTAGAAAATACGGTTGTATTATATGTTTCAAAAGATCTACCATTTGCACAAGCACGTTTTTGTGGTGCAGAAGGGATAG
>Ga0209633_10005102_pt1 | contig 11619 bp, 12 predicted proteins | sample Cruoilmetagenom1_FD_187290 | JGI IMG/M metagenome (GOLD analysis project Ga0209633, IMG submission 187290) | Oil polluted marine microbial communities from Coal Oil Point, Santa Barbara, California, USA - Sample 1 (SPAdes) (version 2) | ecosystem: Environmental > Aquatic > Marine > Oil seeps ... | reverse complement strand
CAATTCTGTACCTAAGAAAAAGCGAAATAAAATACAAGGTGTTGAAACTTTTTTCCTACAAAAAACAAGAGATGCAAAGTCTCAACGTATTGCAGCCAGAGAAAATAAGTCAGTGCTGAAAGGTACGACTAAACTGAGTCGTAATGTTATTATAGACTCTGTCCTCTCCGGACCTAAAATAGTTCAATCCAATAAACTGGCTATAGATGTCCAAAGAAGTATGATGACACATTTACGCAGTCGTTACAGTGGTGTCAAAGATGGCGGTGTAAGACATGCACCATTTTGGGTGCTTGTGGGAGCCAGCAGACCATCCATATTGGTTGAAGTAGGGTATATCTCTCATCCCAAAGAGCGTAAAAGACTTTTTACACCAAGATATCAGGAACTTTTGGCAAAAGGTATTGCTCAAGGTGTTGATAATTATCTGGACAACAGAAAAAATGAAATTGATTTTTAGGAGATAAAATGATAAGAATATTATGGGTGATCAGTGCTTTACTTTTATTGACAGGGTGTGTAGGATCGGGAGGAAACAGGTCTGGGGACGTTGTCGTGATAGATGCAGGACATGGAGGACATGATTCCGGTGCATTGTGTGGTGGGAAAAAAGAAAAAGATCTTGTACTTCAAATTACTAAAAAGCTACATAAAGAGTTTAAAAGTGAGGGATATAAAGTGTATCTTACCCGAGGTAGTGATACCTTCTTAAAACTTGGACAACGTACGAGAATGGCAGATCATAAGGATGCAAAAGTCTTTATCTCCATCCATGCAAATGCTATTGGAAATAAAAGTCGTTTTAATGAAGTAGAAGGTGTAGAGACTTACTTTTTACAAAAAACGAGAGATGAAAGATCTCAGCGTATCGCTGCAAGAGAAAATGCATCTGTTCTAATTGGTACGGACAAGCTAAGTCAGGATGTCATCATTGATGCAGTCTTAAATGGCCCCAAGATCATACAGTCACATAAACTGGCTATAGATGTACAACAGAATATGATGAAAAATTTAAATGGTGAATATAAGGCAGTAAAAGATGGTGGTGTAAGACCAGGACCTTTTTATATACTTGTAGGTGCAAGCAGACCATCCATTTTGGTTGAAGTAGGGTATTTGACTAATCCTAAAGAACGACAGCGTTTATTTACGTCAGATTATCAAGATGAAATAGTAGATGGTATTGTTTCGGGTGTCAATAGATATTTGGATAATAGAAAGAAAGAGATAGGGTTCTAACCGTAGGGTGTTGTACGAGAAATCATTTAGTGATTTCCTGCAATTAAACAGTAATATTAAAAAGGGTGCTGTGAGGACACAGCACCCTGCAGAAATTTATTTGTAGTTTTTTATCGCTTTATCCAAGATAGCTGTTGCAGCGGCTTTGTCTTTGAATCCAGATACTTTTACCCATTTGTTAGGCTCAAGCATTTTGTATGTTTCAAAGAAGTTTTTGATACGGTTAAGAGTATGCTCCGGTACATCACCAAGGTCATTGATGTTTGCATAAGTAGGGTCGATCTTTACTGTAGGTACAGCGATAAGTTTCTCATCTCCACCTGACTCATCTTCCGTCATAAGTACACCAACAAGTCTACATTTGATGTATGAACCTGCTTGAAGCGGGTAGTCACAAAGTACAAGAATATCTGCCGGGTCACCATCGTCTGAAAGTGTATTTGCTACAAAACCGTAGTTTGCTGGGTAGTGCATAGCAGAGTAAAGTACTCTGTCTACTTCAACGGCACCTGAGTCTTTGTCAATTTCATATTTGATCGCTGAATTAAGGGGTACCTCGATGATCGCTTTTACAGCATCCGGGTTTTCTCCGTATCCGATTTTAGTAATATCCATTTGAATATCTCCATTCGTTAAATTTTGCAGATTCTAACATAAATATGATAAATAGAACCCTCAATCATTTAGTAAATCATGGTACTCTCTTATAGTAGAAAACTATAGAGGGCGTGTGGCATGAAAAAGATTGTTTTAGGAATGTTATTGTTATGGGGACAGGGTATGGCGTTAGAGCTTGGAAAAGTACCGAGTAAAGTAGTCCTATAAGGTGAAAATGGTGGTAAAACAGATGGAACAGCATGGGATTCTTCTATGCTTAAAAGTAAGGTTTATACACTCTTTTATGTAGATCCTGATGAGAGAGACTTGAATAATGATTTTGCTGATGCTCTGAAAGCAAAGAATTTTGACAGAAAAAAAGTCAATTCGGTTGCTATTATTAATCTGAAGGCAACTTGGTTACCTAATGTCATTTTAGAGTCTAAACTCAAAGAGAAGCAAAAAAAGTTTCCTCATACCATTTATGTCAAAGATAAAAAGAAAGTACTTGTAAAGCAGTGGAGTCTTGCAGATGATAATTCAGATATTTTGATCTTTGATAAAAAAGGTAAATTGATCTATAAAAAGTTTGGAAAAATATCTGCAAAAGAGATACCTGAAGTACTTAAACTGATAGAGAAAAATATTTAATTAGTTATATGAAACCTGATAAGTGACCATCTTCTTAAAAGGAAGGAGAAAGTTTCCTAAGCTCTTTTGATCCAAGGCTTCGATCTGATGCTTATTAAGTAATTTTAAGACACAAAGTGTTGATTCCATGGTACTCAAACAATACTCTTTTGGTTGTTGCTTGAAAGTAAAGTTTGAAACTTCTGTATGTGTAAAGCTGACTTTTTGCAAAGCATCTATATTCGGACTTGCTCTTAATATAGCTCTTGAACAGGGCCAGGTAGAGTCTATCAGGAAAATGACCGTATTTTTTTTCTCTACTCCTATAGGTTTTTGATTGAGGTTGATACTGTTCTCATGAGGATAAAGGGTATAACAGAGATTTAGCGGATCGTTTATGATGCTATTTATGGCTGTGTGTCTCGTAAAATCGATACCTATATGGACCTCACAATTTGCTAAAGAGAGGTTTGTAAAATGACCGGTACCATTTTTGGTTTTTCTAAATTCTTTTGGATGCATCAATATGACAAATCTTGTATTTGTCTCTATAGGTGTGATATATGCACACATACAGGATGTTTGTGGTCGGTAACAGTCATAGCAGATGTTTCGATTAGTTTGTTTCATGAAGGTAATTCTTTTTAAACCATATATAATACCCCGCTACCACAAAAAATCCAAGACCTAATGTTAAGGTGATGCCTTCTAAAGAGAGACCCCATGTTGAAGCATAGCCTATGAAAAGGGCAGTGGCGACATTTGAGAGCATAAAGAACATGTCGTTATAGGAGATGACTCTTCCCATGTATTTTGTTTCGGTTTCTTCTTGTATGAGTAAGTAAGTGTATGACCAGAGTGTGGTGATAAAAAATCCGGTGATAAAAAGACCAATAAGTGCCAAGTAAAAATTATATTCAAGTTGAGACCAAAGGATGATCGCTAAGCCCTGAAGTATGAAAAAATAGTGAAGGTTTTCTTTTGAAATGATCTTAGAGATAAAAAATGGTCCGATAATAAGTCCCAGTGCTCTTGTTGCATTCATCCAGCCTATGGCAAGCGGTACGGCGATGAATTCATTGTATTGAAAGTCTGCAAGCAGGGTGATAAGAGCATCAAAAGAGGTAAGTCCGATAGACGCGTGCAATAAAATCAGATGCAGTATCTTTTTTTGTGACTTTAAATAGTTAAATCCACTTTTTAACATTTCAAAATTGGACTCTGTATGGGTGATCTTTTCAATAGAGAGTTTAAGACCAATAAGCAGGAGTACGGCAATACTGTATAGAAAAGCATCTATAGCAAAGGCCATATCAAACCCTACATAGTAAGTTACTATGCCACCTACAGCCATGCCAAGTGCGTAGCAGAGTGACCATATGACAGAGTGGATCTCATTGGTATTTTTAAGCATTTCCCCTGAGACAAGTTTGGGGAAAAGTGCCATCTCTGCAGAAAAGAGCATAGAGGCTGCGGAAGAACGAATGAAAATGAGTATCATGAGGACCCAGACATACTCCAGTGAATTGATAAAGATAAACCCAATTGTCATGGATATCTCGACTAAAAGCAGTATGCTCATAAGTTTTTTAAACTCTATCTTATCGATGATCAGACCAATGACAGGTGCTAAAAGTACTGCTGGCAACATGGCCATAGCGGCAGTCAATGCAATGGTGACCCCATCTGCTCCAAAAGAGACGATCATAGAAAAGATAGCTACCTGCGAAAACCATGTTCCAAAGTATGAGATGAACTGTATGAGAGAAAGCCGTCTAATGACGGGATTTTTTAAGGTATCTAAATAGGTCAAACTTATGCCTCATCCACTAAAGTGTAGACAATATTTTTTTCTTTCAGTACCTGTATATACATGTCAAATGCTTCATGACTTAGTGCTTGGTTATGTGAAGAGACTGATATAGTCACTTTCCATCCATCACTATAGAGTTTAGGGAGAGAGGAAAACTCTACTTCTTTTGGCATATTTTCCATTACTTCGATGAATTCATTTTCTTTACATAAGGCAGTAAAGGTATAGCGGTATTGTTCTTTTTTGTGAGGGATGAGTTTTTCTAATATTTTTACAACCATAGGATGACTCATTTCAGGAAAACCTGGCATGAAATAGTATCGTTCATCAAGAGAGAAAGCAGGCATTTGGTTGACAGGGTTGTCAAGCAGGTCTGCATTATTAGGTAACTCAGCCATGACGATGGGATGAGGGTAGGCATTTTTACCTAATTTGTTTTCTATGATCTCTTTGGCTTCTTGATGTGTATAAAGTTTACCATCACGCAGAGCCATTGCTGCACATTTACGTGTATGGTCATCAGGTGTTGAGCCGATACCTCCAAATGAAAAGAGTACAGGGTTAGGTTGTGAAGCAATGAATTTTATGGTTTCTACAATGAGCGCAGGATCATCTTCAATGATGAATGAACCTGTAAGCTTATATCCTTTATCTGCCAATACTTTAGAAACAAAGTCAAAGTGTGCGTCTGTTCTTCTTCTGTTGAGAATTTCTGTGCCTATGATGAGGGTAAAGAATTTAGGTGATGTATTCATGGGCTGTATTATACTTTATGATTGGTTTAAATTGATTAAAATATCAAATAAGTAATAATATTTGAAAGTGGAAACTTTCAGTCCCACATAAACTTTACAATAGCTAATATATTAGCTATAATGGTTATAATTATATTAAAAAGGCTAATATGTTATCTTTTTTACCTAAAAACCCTCAAGATGTTATGGAAGAACTTAGAGTAAAGTTCAAAGAGAGACGCATGAGTCTGGGTTATACACAAAAGGAGTGTGCCACGCGATCAGGTGTGAGTCTTGGTTCTCTCAAACGCTTTGAGAATTCTGGGCAGATATCTTTAGAGTCACTCTTGAAGTTGGCTTTTGTTTTGGAGTGTTTGGGGGATTTTGAAAATGTATGTGAACCTAAAGAGGTGATGCCAAAGAGTATAGAGGAGTTGTTATGAGTGAGATAGTGATTTATGAAGATGGAAATTTTGCATTAAATGCAACTGTGGACGATGAGACTATTTGGTTAAGTCAGAAGCAGATGGCAGAGTTATTTGGAAAGAGTGTCAAAACCATCAATGAACATGTAAATAATGTATTTAAAGAGGGTGAATTGGAGAAAGAGTCAACTATCCGGAATTTCCGGACAGTTCAAACTGAAGGTAAAAGGGAAGTTGCAAGGGCTATTGATTTTTATACTCTTGATGTAATCATCTCTGTAGGATACAGAGTTAAGTCAAAAGAGGGAACAAAGTTCCGTATATGGGCAAATAAGATTTTAAAAGAGTACTTAATAAAAGGATATGCTCTTAATCAAAAGCGTCTACAACAAAAAGGATTGCAAGAGTTCAATCAAGCTATAGCACTACTACAAATCATCATAGGTCAAGAAGAACTGGCATGTGATGAGGCTAAAGGTTTGTTAGATGTTATAGTGGGGTATGGGCGTAGCTGGTCATTACTAGAGGGCTACGATGAAGACGATCTTCCTACACCTGAGTATCAGTCTGATCAAAAGTTCATACTGTCGTATGCTGAGGCTACAGAGGCCATTGAGAAGTTAAAGAGTGAACTCATGAAAAAAGATGAGGCAACGGACCTTTTTGGCAAAGAAAAGGCAGGAGAGTTTGATGGTATAGTGGGCAACATCTACCAGACTTTTGGAGGTGATGACCTCATACCAAGTGTAGAAGCCAAGGCTACTAATCTTCTCTATTACATAATAAAAGACCATCCTTTTGTTGATGGTAATAAACGTATAGGAGCATTTTTGTTCATACTATTTCTTCAGAAAAACAATATTCTTTATCGTAAAAACGGTGAAGCAAAAATCAATGATAACGCTTTGGTAGCATTGGCTCTTATGACGGCTAAGTCTTTGCCTCAGCAGAAAGAGACTGTTGTGGCTTTGATTGTGAATATGTTGGTGGAGGAGTGATATGGTTATAATACTATATAAATCAGTAATGACTCAAAGGGAAAGTAGTGAGTATTAAATCAATCAAAATAAAAAACCTTCTATCTTTTGATGAATTAATAATAAATGACTTCAAAAATATCAATTGTATTGTTGGAAGAAACAATAGTGGTAAATCAAATCTTTTAAAGCTTATTAGATTTTTTTACCATAAACTGGAAGATAAAAGGGAACTACCACCTACTTTAAATTCAAAATATAGCACATTCGGAACTATAACAATCATTTACGATACCTCAAGAATAAAGCAAAACTTTAAAAAATTTTTAAAAAATATCTTAAAAAACAATACTATCCCTCTTGTAAAAAAAGAGAATATAAATGAGTTTAGAATTGGAAAAAGTTATTTTTATGAGTTAAGAGATAATAATGATTTATTGTCTATTCCTAAAAATATAAATATTGCATTTCAACGTAACATACCATTAAATAATGCAGTTGTCTCATTTAGAAAAAATAAATCATATCTTGACTTGTTTGAACCACATAGTAAAAATTACTATTTTTTAAGATTAGATATTAAAGCATTTTTTCATTCTATAGAAGCTCGTGATATAAAAGATATATTTAGTTCATATTTTGAAGATAATCATATGGATGATGATAAAAAACAAACTCTTATTAATGCATTTATAAATATTGTAACTTATATTGTTCCAAATGATAGTCCAAATGAAGATTTTAGAGGAAAAAAAATACTTCCTATGGGTTTTGTCACATCACCAGTTGTCTCCAATATAGTCTTTAGAAAAATAGATATACAAATACAAAAGTTTTGCGCACAACACAATATTGTCTATACAAGATATGCTGATGATATGTTATTCTCATCTACTAAAAATAGTAGATATATACATTCTGATGGATTTATAAATGAAATTTCTATACTTGTGTCTCAGATGAAGTTTAAGTTAAATCAACATAAAACACTTAAATCAACACATACTTTATCTTTAAATGGATATACAATTCAATATTCAAATATCAGAAAAGATATTTTAGGTGGAAGAGATGAAAAAATTATCAATGAGTTTAGATTGTCAAATAAAAAAATTAATATTATAAAAAAAATGATACATTTTATTGAAACAGAAAAACAAACACCACGATACATACTACAGAAGCTTTTTAACTATCAACTTTCCCCTGATGTACCAATTGAAAAGCAAGAGGAATATTATAAGCATCAACTTAGTAATAAACTAACTGGATATCGGTCATACTTATTGTCATTTGTAATATTTGATAAAAAATATGGATGTATGCAAAAAGTGACTATTAAAAAGTATATTGAGTTAATTGAGAAGTTGAATGAAAATATATTATGATAAATAAATTAACCGTTCATCTAACCCAACAAAAAAAACAAAAAGTCGGCACCCTAGCGATAAAAGACAAAATAATCTACTTCGAGTACGACAAAGCGTTCCTAAAAACAGGCATAGAACTCTCTCCCTATAAACTACCTCTAAAAGCAGGACTTCATAGATGTGATGACACTACCTTTGAAGGACTTTGGGGTGTTTTTAATGACTCTTTGCCTGATGGTTGGGGGCGATTGTTGATGGACAGGCATCTTATGGGCTTGGGTATAGCCTCTGCTACGTTGACACCGCTTGATAGGTTGGCATACATCGGTAGTCATGGTATGGGGGCTTTGAGTTATGAGCCTGCACAAGAAGATGAGAATGCTTTTAATGAGATAATCCTTGATGATTTGGCTAAGAGTTCCCAACAGATTTTAGAAGGCACTTCAGATAGTTTAGTAGATGAGCTTTTGAGTCTCAATGGCTCATCTGCAGGAGCTAGACCAAAGATACTGGTGCAGTTAAGTGAGGATGGCAAAGAGATAATCCACGGCAAACAAGCACTAAAAGAGGGTTTTTTCCATTGGATGGTTAAATTTGCTTCATCTGTAGACAGTAAAGAGATAGGAGCGATAGAGTATGCCTACTCACTCATGGCAAAAGAAGCAGGTCTTGACATGCCTAAAACTACTCTGCTAGAGGGTAAAAAAGGACGCTATTTCGCTTGTGAAAGGTTTGATAGAGTGGGAGATAAAAAAGTTCATATGCACTCTGTAGCAGGCTTAACCCATAGTGACTTTAGGTACCCGACACTTGACTATGATGATTTGTTGTCATTGACGCTGCATCTGACTAAAAATGTGAAAGAGATGGAGAAAGTTTTTAGACTGGCTTGCTTTAATCTTTTTTCTCATAACCGTGATGACCATGCTAAAAACTTTTCATACATTATGGATGAAAAAGGAGTATGGAGTTTTTCGCCTGTGTATGACATCACTTTTTCTTCTGGTCCTGGGGGAGAGCATAGTATGATGTACTTGGGAGAAGGGAAAAACCCTACAAAAGAACATCTTTTAAAGCTAGCTAAGAAACATGGATTACAAAATAGTGATGATGTTATTTTAGAAGTGCAAGAAGCCATAGGAAAATGGAAATCATTTGCAAAGATAGTAGGGGTTTCAGAGAAGAGCAAAAAGTCAATTGAGAGTATTTTTGAGAAATTAAATATTTAAAGAAGTATTGAAGTTTAAGGTGTTGTGAGGACACAACACCCTACAGTCTTATTCTTCGATATAGTTTTTAAGTTTACGACCAACTTTAGGGTGTTTGAGTTTTTTTATCGCAGAAGATTCTATCTGTCTTACTCTCTCACGTGTGACGCTAAGCTCTTTACCGATCTCTTCAAGTGTTCTGTCACTTTCATCTTCAAGAAGACCAAAACGCATACGGATAACGGCTTTTTCTCTTTCGTTAAGCTGGTCAAGTACTTCGTCTATCTGATTGTTCAAGTCATCTTTGAGTACAACATCTGTAGGGCTTAGTGTTGTTTTGTCTTCAATGAAGTCTCCAAATCTACCATCATCCTCATCCCCAACAGGGGTTTCAAGAGAAACTGGCTCTTTAGTGATCTTAATAACATTTTTTACTTTATCTACAGAGAGGCCAACTTCTTCAGCGATCGTATCAAGATCTGGCTCTTTTCCTTCTTCCTGAAGGTGTTTTCTAATGATCTTGTTGATACGGTTGATCGTTTCTATCATGTGAATAGGAATACGGATCGTACGTGCCTGGTCTGCAATAGCTCTTGATATAGCCTGACGTATCCACCATGTTGCGTAAGTAGAGAACTTGTATCCTTTTTCATACTCAAACTTGTCAACAGCTTTCATCAGACCGATGTTCCCTTCCTGAATGAGGTCAAGGAAAGGAAGTCCTCTGTTGGTATAACGCTTAGCGATCGATACAACCAGTCTCAGGTTTGACTTTGCCATACGTGTTTTTGCTACTTCAGATTTTGCTTTACCCTGACGGATCTGTCCCAGGATCTCTTGCAGCTTTTCTTCGGAGAGGTCAAAACCGCCTTTACTGGCTTCTCTTGTTTCAAACAGTTTTTTGATCTCAACATAGGTACTTACCATCGTTGTCTCCGGTGCAACATCAATGATGTCATCTTTATCCATATTAATGATATTGGCAAGCAATTTTTGGTGGTTTTCTTTGAGCATATCATTAAAGAGTGGCAGTTTATATTCTAATCTTTTTAACTCTTTATCAAAACTGTCATCACTTTTGAGTGCTGTTTCCATTGCTTTTACAAGTTCATTGATGAGTTTTGACGTTGGTCCAAGATTAAGAAGGGCAGCCTTGAGTAACTCTTTTTTAAATGCAATTTTAAGACGTTCATGGACCACTCTGACTTCATCAGTTTCAGTTTCCATAAAAGTATCAAGATCATCACGTGCTTTCATCCACTCTTTTTTAGCTTTTTCAAGATGTTTGAAACTGTCAACAACCTGTTTTACTCTTTTGTCATCTTTAGGTACACTTTTTTCAGCAGCAGGTTCAGTAGCCTCTGAAGAGTCATCAGAATCATCCTTTTTGTCATCTTCAAAACTTTTGAAAAGTTCTTTTACCCTTCTTTCACGGTTGAGTAAAGGTTCTTTATAGTTTAAAATATATCCAATAAGGTAAGGAACAGAACAGATGGCATCGATAATGATGTCTTCCCCTTCTTCAATACGCATAGAAAGATCAACTTCTTCTTCTTTAGTAAGAAGAGGAATCTTACCCATTTCACGTAAGTACATTCTTACGGGAGAGTCAGAACGACTCCATTCTAAGAGTTCTTTCTCTTTATGAAGATCAAACTCGTCTTCGCTATCGCCCTCTAAGAGTTTTTTTCTTATATCTTCTCGTCTTTTTGTTTCTTTTGCAGCAAGAAGTTTTGCATATTCTGAAGCAGAATGAATTTCTACTTTCACATCAGATGCGAATTTGTGAATTTTTTTTGCCTGTGCCGCTGTAGGTTGTTTCGTAAATTCTTTAGCAATATTTTCAAATGTGACTACATCACCTTTTTTCTTAGACTTAAATAACGCTTCTATACTTTTCATACTGTCTTTTGTTGCCATATAAATCCTTGAGTGTGTGAGGGAGAAGTCCTCAGTAATAATTAAGGTGGATTATACCGAAATTGTATTAGAAATTGGTATAAAATTTGGTAATTTTTATTTTTTTAGCTATAATCGCGAAAATTTATTAGGCTTTAGGGCTCTTATTAAAAGGAATGACTTTGCAAGGTAAAGTTTGGAAATTTGGTGACAATATCGATACAGATTTGATTATCGCGGCAAGATATCTTAATACTAGTGAGCCATCGGAGTTGGCAAAATATGTAATGGAAGATGCAGACCCAGCGTTTGTGTCTAAGATGAGTGAGGGTGATATTATTGTTGCGGGTGAAAACTTTGGTTGTGGTTCAAGTCGTGAACATGCTCCCATAGCACTTAAAGCAGCAGGTGTATCTGCTGTTATCGCGCCTACGTTTGCACGTATCTTTTATAGAAATGCCTTTAATATGGGACTTCCGATCTTTGAGTTGGAAGAAGCAGTTCAGATCAATGAAGGTGATACAGTAAGAGTGGATATGGATGCAGGAGAAGTGATCAATGTTTCTCAGGCTAAAACATATAAATTCGCTCCAATCCCAGAGTTCATGCAAGAGTTGGTAGATGCAGGTGGGCTAATAGCGTTCGCAAAAAAAGAACTATCTAACGAGAACGCATAAAGAGCAAAGCTCTCTACACGCTATCCTCAGTGGATGGCTCACACGAATAG
>Ga0209633_10005101_pt1 | contig 11619 bp, 10 predicted proteins | sample Cruoilmetagenom1_FD_187290 | JGI IMG/M metagenome (GOLD analysis project Ga0209633, IMG submission 187290) | Oil polluted marine microbial communities from Coal Oil Point, Santa Barbara, California, USA - Sample 1 (SPAdes) (version 2) | ecosystem: Environmental > Aquatic > Marine > Oil seeps ... | reverse complement strand
CAAGAGCCAATAAAAAATAAAAATGTAAATCTAAATTATAAAATACTACCCCAAAAACAGCAAAAACTACAATTCCGAGCATAGCAGCCAGCCCATCTATACCATCTATTAAATTATAGGCATTGATGATGCTAAACATTGTAAAATAACAAAAACCAACTGTGATCCATAACGGAACTTCATAAAGGTCTAAAAAACCATAAAAATTTTCAATGGGAATGCCAGTATTAATCAATAATAAAGTAACGGCCAAAAATTGAGAAAAAAACTTAGCTTTTACAGATATAATTACCAAATCATCCTTTAAACCTGCAATAAACAATATAGTTAATGCAGCTATAATATTAAAAATAATACCCACAAGATCATACCATTGGATCAAGAATAAGCAAAATATTAAACTTACATAAAAGGCAATTCCACCCAGTGAAGGTGTTTTGTCAACATGAGAACTACGAGAATTTGGATTATCCATTAGATTCTTATACCGTATAACCGCTATCAACTTCGGAATCATCAAATAAGTGATTGTAAATGAGATTACTAAAAGTAAAACACTGTAATTATTTATATTAATATTTTGAAGTAAAAATTCCATTTTCATTTTCATTGAACAATTTAACCTCTAAACTTGTTGCTTTAGAAATGGAGGTTAGGAGTGAGTTAACAATGTATTTGTTAAAAGTAAAGAAAAAATTCTAATTGCCGAATTCATTTTTATGTAGTTTGAATTCAAGAAATTATGCCAAATTACAATCAGTAATTCAATTGAATTTAACATTTATATTTATATAAATTTTTCTTTAAACACCTCCCATAAAAACAATGGAGATGATACTATATTTCGTCTCAGTAATCTCTTTGGCTCTCTTAACAATCTAGGTAGCCACTCCAATCCTAATTTAATCCAAAAAGATCCAGACCGTCTAACAGTACCTGCATAAAAATCAAATACAGCACCTATAGAACATATAATGGTAGTTTCTATTCTATCTTTATTAGCATAAACCCATTTTTCCTGTTTTGGAGCAGTCATACCCACAAATAATATATCTGGTATAAATTTATTTATAATGGTTATCATAGCGGTGGTTTCATCCTGAGAAAATTCTTGTCTAAACGGAGGAGAATAACTTCCTACTCTAATATTCGGATATTCTTTTTGTATCTTATTTTCAATTAATTTCAAAGTGCTTTCTGTTGCTCCTGCATAGAACACCGCTTGACCTTTCTCATTAGCTTGTGTCAATAAATATTGATGGATATTTGCGCCGGCTATTTTTCTAATCCCTTTTATATTTAAAATTTTTGCAGCAAAAACAACACCAACACCATCAGGTAATAATACATCACTACTCAGCAGGGCTTCTTTAAAAATATGATCTTTTTTTGCAATGATATATGAATGAGGATTAAAAGCATTGATGATACATTTTTTTTCAGTTTGTATTTCTGAAAGGGGTGCATTGTAAATTTTTTGCCTTATGATCTCTTTTAATTTCATTTTACAAAAGATCGTTGCTACAAACTTTTTTATGAATAATCTCTTCCAAAATGGTCCATAGACGATTTTCAAAAACATCAATTGTAAATTTTTTCATATATATATTTTTCCCTTCGTGGCCCATTTTTAGACGTAAGCTTGGGTCTTTAATCAATACTTCTAATTTTCCAGCTAGTTCTAAAACGTTTTTTTGATGTACTAAAAAACCGGAAGCTCCATTCTTTACTATTTCTGGTATAGCACCTTCAAATGTAGATATTACTGGAAGTCTATGCATCATGGCTTCTAAAATAACAATTCCAAATGTTTCATTATAAGTTGGAAAAACGAAAACATCGGTATCTTTAAAAATATTATTTTTTTCGTTTCCATATTTGGCCCCCAGATACGTAGTAACTTCATTTAAGCTTAATTCTGTTACTTTTGACTGGAATTTGTTTTTGCTCACATCACCAATTTCTCCAACAAAATTACAATGAAATTGTAACCCTTTTTGCTTTAATATTTTACAGGCTTTTAAAAGTACAAAAACACCTTTAGACTCAATAAGGTTTGAAAAGAATAATAATTGAGTATTATCTTTTTCTTTTGGCCTTATGATATTGTCGGAAACATCATGTATTCCATTAGGGCAATAATAAATCCGCTTTAAAGGCACATACTTTTGAACATCAGAATATTGATGTTTTGATAATAAAATAACCTCAGAGTTTTTTAATATTAAGTTATAAAGAAGATTATCCATAAAATAATCTTGCCTCATATTTACCCCCTTATTATGAAAATGAAAAACAATCTTACCGCCAAAAAGTTTAATAATCAGGGCAATTAACCCATCCTTATAAAAAGCAATCCCTTTGGCAGTTATCGATAAATAAACCAAATCTGGTCTAAAATAGATAACTTGATTAATTACTTTCCATAAAATTGAAAAATAATTAAGTATTTTACTCATTCCATTTTTTCCAATTTCCTGAATATTCTTAGAAGTGCCTAGATTTATATAAGAACAATCAAATGAATTGTTTATGATCTTACTTTCATTAATATTTTTTCCAACTACTGATGATCCATGAATTGGAGGAGGCAAATGTAAAATAAAGAGTATTTTAGGCTTCAATTTTGTTCGAAAAATTTTGGATACATATCTAAAAGACTATTCTTAATCCCTGATTGTAAATAATTAGCGGCAATTTCTAAACTTATTTTATTTGGTGATTTTAAATTTAAAGCTTTATTCATTGCATGAGCTAGTGCTATTTTATCTCGGGATTTAACTATAAATCCATTAATGTTTTCTCTTATCAATTGGTCAGCACCACTTATATTAGTAGACACTATTGGTAATCCACAACCAAGAGCTTCGAGAATCGCAATTGGCCAACCCTCTTTAAATGAAGGTAGTACAAATACGTTTGATCTATTTAACCAAATAACTACTTCTTTTTCTTTAATAAAACCTGTTATAGTCACATTTTTAGAAATATTATTCATATTGATGATTTTTTTAAGTTTATTCTTATCCTCACCATCTCCAATAATAATTAATTGAGCATTCCCAAAATTATTTAAATAATAAATAAAACTTTGAATCAATAATTTCCACCCTTTTATTAAGCTTATTCTACCGCAATAAACGAATGTTGGAGTTTTTATTTTATCGTGATTATATGATTTAAAAATTGTATCATTATATCTTGTAGGAAAAAAATCGATCTTATTTGAAAGTTTATTTTTTGATTTAAATTTATTAATATTATTGGTGTCCGCCGCAGCCGCAATGTGATCTGTTTGTTTTAATTTTTTTACAAACATTTTCCAAAAAATGGACGACACTAATTTACCCCACTTAAATCTAGGATTTTCTAATGGGTTTTCAACCCCATGAAGAAAATGCAATACTTTAATATTGGAGGTTTTAATTTTTAAAGCTAAAATAGTTTCTGGTGCATGGGTGAAAAGATGAATCTCATCAAAATTATTGAAAAGTTTATTTTTGTATTTCAATAATAAAAAATAGAACCTCAGCCTATCCGGTATTAATCCTTTAGATGTTTTCTTTATTGTAAAATACACGGGGAAAAAATCATAAGACTTGTTGTTAATCGTTTTTTTTTGCCAAATGCCAATTATATCATCTGAACAGGTCGATAACCCAACTAATTTAAAATAATTATCAGGAAAAGTATCTAATAATTGACTACAGAAAGATAACTGACCCCCGATAGGATAATCTGTAAAATTACAACCATCAATTAAAAATATGCTTTTCATAAAAACTCTAAAATTATTTATTCGATAAAAATTTATAATGTTTTTGATATAAACGTGAGGTTTCAAGCAAATTGAAAAAATTTTCGACCTGCTTGTAACTCTTATTACAAACTTTTGAAACTTGCTCATATGTATTATATATATTCAAAACTTCGATTGCGCAATGTTCAAAATTTCCAGATTTAAAAATTCGTCCAAAATTTCCACCATCGACAATTTCAAAAGGCCCACCACTATCAGAAACTAAAACGGGTATTTTAGCTGCCATCGCTTCAGCAATTGTCAAACCAAAACCCTCATATAATGAAGGTTGAATTAGTAGATTGTAATTTTTTAAGTTTTCATAAATATAGACCCTTTTCTGATTTCCTAGAAAATTCACAAATTTATCCAGTTGATATTCCTTAACAATTTCTTTTAAATATTTTTTTGATTTACCATCTCCAATAAAATCTACACAAATGTTTTTTACATTCATTTCATAAATAAGAATTTTCAAAGCGTCGATGAGAATGTGTTGCCCTTTTATCTCATGATCAAGTCGGCCAACCTGAACTATACAAAATACATCAAATTCATAATCAGTTCTGCTCTTTATATCGTCTATTTTAATGCCATTATAAACCAAGACTGCTTTAATATTACTTCGTTTTTCTATATCGATTTTAACAGCTTTAGAAATAGCGAATATCTTTTTATAATATTTAAAATTATTTGTTGGGATATTGATGCCATGAACCGTAAGTATAGCATTTTTTCTAAGAACAATCATATTAATTACTGCATGATCATGGCAATGAATTACATTGGGACGTATTAAAAAAAGATGCCAATTTAGTTTTACAAATGACACAGGGTTTCTACTTTTTTCTTTACGCTCAATTAGAACAATTTTAACACGATTATCAATTAGACTAAACAGCAAATTACTAATCGTATTATTAATAACTATAAGTACAACAGACTCTGTTTTGACTTGCTCATTTATAATATCAACCAACATGCTTTCGGCTCCACCGATATTTAAGGTAAATATTATATGTGCAATTTTCATTGGCAAAAGTATTTTTTAATCTTTGTTTTAATATAATAAATATATATGCGATGCCAAATAGTTGCATAATAAAATTTAGCCCCATGTTTTTTGAGGACTTTATGTATCTCTTTCAAGAATTTTTCCTTTCCCGTTTCCGTTTTTGTTCCTGGGTATATTCTAAAACCCGCATGAGATCTATCATTAGTGTATTCAATTGCTCCATGATCAAGAAGATTTAACCATAAATCTAGATCCATACAGTAAAAATTATTAATATCTAAATAACCAATTCTTTTTACTAATAGTCTATTGTAGAAAGATCCCTGCTGAACAACATCATAATTTGATTTCAATAAATGATCTTTGTTAGGAATTAAATGTTGGTACGAAGTAATTAGATCTCCATTTTCATTAATTATGTCGTTATAACTATTATAATATATAGCACCTCGATTATTAATATTATAAAGCTTTATAATTTGAGCTACACAGTCAGGATATAATATATCATCTGAATTTAACCATCCAACTAACTCACCCTTTGCTAGCTTAAACCCTTTGTTAATTGCATCTGCTTGACCTTTATCCTTTTCACTGATAATAATATCTATCTGATCCTTGAATTTGTTTACTATTTCCATAGTATTATCTGTTGAACAGCCATCAACAATTATATATTGAATATTTTTATAAGACTGATTTAGAACGCTCAATATAGTTTCCTCTATAAATTTTGATTGATTGAACGAAGGAGTTACTATGGTGACCAAAGGGAACTTATTCATAGGATTTTAATAGATAGAAATAATTTTAATTATTTATATACTTTACTTTAACTAATTTTCTTTTGGATAAGAAATAAAGTAATACGGGAAAAATAAAAAATTGCCCTGTTGCCATTGTTGAAGACGCAAAAGATAATATTGTTAGATTAATAAATAAATAGACAAAAGTTACTGTCGCCAGTGGATTATTTTTTCGATTCCGATAGAAAAAAACCAATATACTGACAAAAAAAAGTAAATATAAAGAAGTCCCTAATAACCCTAACCTTATAAAAAGAGTAGACCAGGCTATATCAGCTGTATCAAGTTGAATTACACCTCCGGTATCTGCAACTAATCCAATAGCAAAAACTTCAGGAAAATTTTCTTCTGTAACATTCCCTAAACCAAAAAAAGTATATTGAACATTCTGTAAAATGTAATTTATCCTTTCTTCAGCGTGTAACATTCGAAATGAATAATTGCCTTGTAAATCTTTTTCAGTTGAAAAATTAAAGTTTTGAACTTCTTCAAAACCTTCCTTAAATCTTTCTTTAATTATAGGGTTAAAAGATACTGCTACAATCAATCCAGACATTATTAGTATCCCTGTAAATATGGTTTTAACTTTTAATTTATTTTGCAAAAATAATAATATAATAAACCCAACTATCATTGCTAAATACCATGACCTGATCACAGATGTTATAAGCACTGCTGAAAAAAGAACAATATAAAAGTTTTTAGTTTTTAGTTTGAACGTATAAAATGGGGTGAATAAAAATAGAAGAAAAAAGGGCACAAAGGTAGAGGGAATTGACCCCCTTGTTAGGAAATTACCCGATTCTGACACCAGTGTTTCATATTCCTTTCCTAAAATTTGGGTTTCGAAAAAAAATTCGACAAGCATAATTAAAGATATGATCACTGTAGAAGTAAAAAGGTAATCTATTAGTTTTCTAATCTCTTTATAGGGTATATAATAAAAAAACCAAATGCACGATAAAAATATCCAATGGCGAGATGTTTTTATAATGGAAATAAATCCAATATTATTAAACAGTAAATCTATGATAAACGTAATTACAAGAAAAATATATAATATAATAAGATATTTACTCATAATGGTTTTTCCCAATTTGAATTTACTTTTATTCAAAATGTAAAAACAAAGAGCTAAATATAAAATCAAACCAGCATCAGAAACATTGTGTTCAATCGGGAAGATTGAAATATCAGTACCTAAGCCTAAGTAACTGGAAGTTAAAAAAATAATTGTAAACAAAACCCAAGCCAATTTCCCTTTAAATAAAAGAAAGAATCCTATTAATAAAATAATGATATCCATTAGGTAATTAGGATTAAATTAATTTTTAATTAATAAAACAGAAATTAGCTTTCCGAACTTGCTGTTACTTCCTAAATATCTTTGCACATCGTTTAAATCAATTATTCGAAATTGCCGATATACCAGAATGGTTACACAAATAATAAATAATGGCATGATAGTAAGTGTATAAAGATCATTATTCATTCCAATACTTAACAAATAACCAGTTATTCCAATAATCAATAATGAAATAACAAGATATATAAATTGCCTTTTTGAATCAAAAATTAAACTATGTAAATATTTATACTGATAATAAATATTCAATAAAAAAGCTGAAAAGATACCAAAGACATTCCCAATAATTACTGAATAAAATCCTAAATACTTATAAAACAATAAAATTATTGTTAGATTGACGATTACGCTCACTAATTGAATATAAATAGTTTTTTCTACTTTATCCTTTGCCATTAAGAATTGGAAATTTGGTGTACTTGTAACTGTTAGCAGATATATTCCAGTAATTGAAATTATTGAATTTGAAATTATCTTAACATCCTTTCCTAACCACAATTCAACAAAAGAATTAGTGCAAAAAATGGTAATTAATATTAAAGGTACAGATATGAACATCATCTTTTGTGTTATATCATGTACAAGTAACCTTATTTTTTTCTCATCAGATAATTTCGCAATTAGTGGAAAAATCGGAAACATAGCTTTACTCAATATACTAATAACTTGCCCCTTAATTTTTAAAGCTATTTCATAAAACCCTACCTCTTTTATACCGATGAAATTCGCGATCAATATTTTTGTAAATGGCTCAAAAAAGAATGCTATTAAACCTGATGTATAAATTTTAAAACTGTAACTAAGCTGCTTTTTTATGATCCTTTTGTAATTTAACGATATTCCAGTGAAACTAGGTATACTTCCCCAAATATTCATACTATATACAATAATCATAATAAACCAGATAATTGTTGATAGAAATATTACAAATCCGATTTCCTTTAATCTATATCCGAAAAGTAGTGCGATAATAATTAACCCCCAATTCAGAGTACTATAAAAAAGTTGCAAATAATTTAATATGTGTATTTTTTGCAAGGCACTTAATATTGCCTCAAAAACTTTACCTAAAATCAAAATAACATTAGAAAATAATAAAAATATGAAAAGTGTCGAAGCATTATCAAAAAATTCAGGCGGTATACCTAAAATGCTATTCAATATAAAATCTTTAAATATTAGAATTAAAATAACCATTGGAAAAAGGAATATAAAAAGGAAAAAAAAAGTTATAATTATATCATAATTAGATTCTTTTGTTTTTCCTTGTTCCGCAATAAATTTTATTAAAGAAGAGTCTAAACCAAAACTCACGAACACATTTAAACTTCCAATAACTGAAACAGTAACAAAAACACCATATGACACACTTCCAAGTTTATTTAAGAAAATAGCGATACCAATAAAAGTAAGAATAGCTGTAATTATAAACTGAAAAATTCCACTTGATGAATTTCTTAAAAGAGTTTTTCTCATTATTAAAACGCAATAATTTCTGATGCTATGATTTTGGCTTCCTTTTCAATTTTAAAAAGCTTATCATGTTTTATTTCAAATAATTCATACCCATGTGATCTAATTAATTCAATCAGATCATTTGTGCTATTTGTGAATCCTTTTGTAACAATTGGATTATGTTCAAAGAAAAGAATCGGTTTATGTTTACTTAAAGTTTTTTCAGCACCTTTGAAAACTAAGTATTCTGCCCCTTCCGTATCAACTTTTATAATGTCAACTTTCGATATTTTATATTTCATGACAAAATCATCAATACTAGTCAGATCTATTTTTTCAGATTTAATAATTTGTTTCATAGGAGTTTCTCCTAAAGAATTATATGCGTCATCACGGCATATATTAAAATTGGCTTTTCCTGTATAGTTACTAACACCAATTTTAATTGGAAAAATATTATCAATTCGGTTTAAATTTATATTATTTAGTAAGCTATTGTACGCAATACCTGCTGGTTCAAAAGCATATATTTTTCCACCTTTTCCAATCTTTTTACTGGCAACTAAAGAATAAATTCCAAAGTTCGCCCCTACATCAAACACTACATGGTCTTTCTTTATTATTTTCCTGAAATACTCTATAACATCTTTTTCAAACCCAGTGAGAAATAACCTTCTGTCAACGTCATTTCTAAGGTGCAATTTCAACTTAATTCCATAAATTTTGTATTGTAATATTGAAATATTAAAAAGGTCGATATAGTATCTTTTGAAAAATGCATTCAAACTTATGATTCTGTTATGTAAACGTCTTAAAGTTATCATAATATTTCAGTCTTTTCAATCAAAGAATTTAACCCTATGCTATATATTTCTTTACTGTTGAAAGTTTATGAATTGATCCATATGGATTCATATGAAATTATTCTTTTAAAATCATTGTCATGTTCAATTATATTTCGACAGAATAAATTGGTGAACAATGTTTGCATTACTTCGTTACCCTAAGTCACATAATTGAAACTTCGGTGGTCTTTAAGACCAAACCAAATCTAAAAAACTAAATCCCTCGAAAATTCAAGGGACTTACAAATATTTTTATAAACCAATTTTGAAGGAATTAATTTCTTAGAAAATAAATAAGCCCAAAAGAGTATTGTGTTTGATTTGACACACTATTAGGCCCAGTCTTAAATTCTCCACTAGCCATGCCAACTTTTCCCGAGAAATTAAAATTGAATCCCACTGTTTTTGCAAACCAATAATTAAATCCTATACCCCCATTTAATGTGATCCTTCCTATTTCTGGCACATCAAAATTACCATTCTCATCAATAGCAACTCCATCTAATTGATCTGGAATAACATCTATATCTTCTGGGAATGTACCTTCAAACGGTTTTGATTTATATGCTCCAATTTTGGTGTACCCAACGCCTAAAAATATATACGGATCAAAAGTATAATTCGTAAATATATCTCCGAAATAAAATTTTGAAGCAAGGTCTACCGCTAAATAATCAGGTTCAAAATCTTTTATAATTAAACTTGTATTATCAATATTTTTACCTTCTACATATTTATTCATAGAGGCTGAAGCTGATAAACTAAATTGATTGTCAATAAAATATTCAACATTTAAAGAATAGGGGTTGGTTAAATTCCAATTTTCACCAGTATTAAAAAAATCTTTAAGTTTAGAGCCCGAATCATCAACTATGTTAATACCTATTCCAAAGCTCCAATTTCCAAAATAAGAGTTAACTTGTTTATTACCCTTCCCTTGAGCATTTACAAAAGTTACAAAGAAAATGGTCAATATTATAAGTGGGGCTATCTTTTTCAATTTTTTAGTAAATATATTTTCTGAATATATCTCTAAAATTACACAAAATATATTTAAAGCAAAAAAAAATGATTCGGTTAAAAACTAATAACTACTTTTATGATAAGTAACAAGTGCTACTATTAATTTTTGTTTTTATAAATAAATAAATCTGTTCGATATATTGACATTTTCAATTTTATCAAAAATATACTTTTTAACTAAATCAAATTACCGCCATTATGAAAAATCTGATTCTAATAATTATATTTACTTTTTTTATCAATTCATTAAATGCGCAATTGCAAGACGAACTTCCTAAAACAGACTTCACTAAAATGTATCTCCCCGTATGGCTTGAAGCAAGAGACCATTGTTTGGCAGTTGCTAATGTTATGCCAGAAGAATTATATTCCTATAAACCAACTGAAGTGAGTAAAACTTTTGCAGAACAAATGGTACATATAGCACATACAGTTGAGTTGCTTACACAACGCTATGTTCAAGGAATGGAAGTAAAACCAAATACTCCTGATGCTTCTAAAATGAGCAAAAATGAGATAATTGCGCTATTAGAAAAAGGATTTGACTATACCACCAATGTAATTTATACTATTAATCAAGAACAATTAGATGAAACTTGCCTAATGTATCACAGTAAAAATACGGTAAGCAGGGCTTTTGCATTTTTTTATGTTCAAGATCATATGGCTAATCATAGAGCCAAAGCAAATTTGTACATTAGAATGAATAATATTAAACCTCCTGAATATACTTGGTAGTTTATTTTGTTAGATATATTTTTCTTATTTTTATGTGATAAGATTGTTACATTAAATTCTATTTCTTTTTGTAATTTAGTTAGCTCAACTAATTCAAATTACAATGAAATATTTCCTGCCATTTGTTTTTCTATTTGTTTTTAACTTTACTACAGTATTTTCTCAAGATTATTTTTATGGGAACCAAGGTCCGTTTGATTCAAATATCCCCACTCCTGAACAGTATTTGGGGTATCATATTGGTCAATACCACACCAGGCATGATAAAATAGTCGCTTATTTTAAAACTTTAGCGACACTATCTGATAAGGCTACTTTAACTGTTTATGGTAAAACCCATGAGCAACGAGAGTTGATTATTTTAAATATATCTAACCCTAATTCAATTAAAAATTTAGAGGAATTAAGACAACAACATTTGAAATTAACAGATGTAAATATTCCTTTACCTAATGTTAGCCAATTACCTGTATTCATCAATTTAGCTTATGGTGTTCATGGTAATGAACCTTCAAGTGCCGAAGCTGCAATGTTAACCGCTTACACTTTAATTGCTTCACAGCATAAAGATA
>Ga0209633_10005100_pt1 | contig 11620 bp, 9 predicted proteins | sample Cruoilmetagenom1_FD_187290 | JGI IMG/M metagenome (GOLD analysis project Ga0209633, IMG submission 187290) | Oil polluted marine microbial communities from Coal Oil Point, Santa Barbara, California, USA - Sample 1 (SPAdes) (version 2) | ecosystem: Environmental > Aquatic > Marine > Oil seeps ... | reverse complement strand
ATAATCCTGACATTCGCTAGTATCGCCGCGGTAGCCGGCTGTTCGAAAGAAACCAATTTTGCGCGTTCTTTCTATACTGAAGCGGGCAGTGAATTGGACGAAGGTGCCTTTGGCAATCCAACGATGAACAATATGCTGTTGCACACAGGGCAACGTTCCTATGCAATAGATTTGTCGAACAGATTTGCCGCTGATGTTCCAGCGACTGTGAATTTCGCCTTCAATAGCTCGCGTCTGGATGCGACTGCACAGGCGGCCCTGCGCAAGCAGGCTGGTTGGATACGTCAGTTCCCGGAAGTACGCTTTAGGGTCTATGGACATACAGATCTGGTTGGCGGCAACGCCTTCAATAAGCGCTTAGGTCTACGTCGCGCTCGTGCCGTGGTCAGTTTCCTATCTTCCCAAGGGATCAGCCGAAGCCGACTAGAAGCGGTGGCGTCATTTGGCGAGACTCAGCCACTTGTTGTGACACCAGATCGGGAAAGACGTAACCGTCGCACCGTGACAGAAGTATCCGGTTTTGTGAAAAACCATCCGTTGGTATTGAATGGGAAATATGCCCAGATCATTTTCCGCGATTACGTTGCAAGCGCAGTCGAACCAACAACGGTTGAAGCGACCTCAATCGAAGGTGCGGCCACCAATTAGCGCTAGCCTTTCGCTGAAACAGGGATTACTTGGCCGCCTCGAAAACTCGGGGCGGCCTTTCCTTTTGTTAACTTGCTATTTCGTGTGCAATGGCGGTGCAGAAGGACTAACATCCAAGGATATAGCTTCGGATTCGATTGTAGCTCGTTCAGAGACAATAGAAACCAAACCAAGATCGTCTCAAGGTACATCTATTTCACCTATTTCCGCTACTTTCCCGCCTCATCATCATGTTTTATTGACATTTCCGAGTCTAAACGTGACAATTTACCTATCATACGAATTATTCTATTTGCCGAACAATTACGGTTTTTTAGCCCTAATGTTGCCAACATTGTGGGTCAGTTTCTTCGGCATGGGAGCAATATGTGCGCAATTGAGTCGCGTGCAAAGGCAACTGCGGACGTTACCGGATGAGAATTTACCAACCGGAATCAAACGAAAACCGCATTTGTTAATTAGTAAAGGACGAGAGGCAATGGAGAACACTGCAATGCTACAGCCAGAAGCGGCACCTATAGTAGCCTGTACAGTTTCGCGTGACGTATCAAACTTCGATCTATTGATCGAGGATATGGAAGCAGAATTGGGTGAAAGCTGGGGTGATCTGACCTTTGAGGATGCTAAAGTATTTCTACAGCAACCCGATGCGGATTCATTAGAGTTTATTGCAATCGCCGTCGATGATCAGGACGAAGAGGATCTGACTGTTATCGGCGAATTGATCACAACCGCCAAAGAAAAAGGCATCAAAGTTATTCTGATTGCCGAAGAGGTAAGCCCAATCGCACTTCACCAGTTGTTGCGTCTTGGTGCCAACGACTTCATTCCTTATCCGCTTCCGGATGGTGAACTAAATACGGCGATTGAACGGATGCGGGCGCCCGAAGTAATACCAGAAGCGCCGGTTCCGGATGAGATGAAAACAACGCTCAAAGCCACAGGCGATCGCGATGGCGTGGTTTTACCCGTACATGGCCTTGCAGGTGGGACGGGCGCCTCAACCTTTGCTGTAAATCTGGCTTGGGAACTCGCAAACATTGACAAAGAGAACAGCCCACGCGTGTGCCTGTTGGACTTTGATTTGCAATTTGGTTCTGTCTCGACCTATCTAGATCTGCCACGCCGCGAGTTGGTATATGAGCTGTTGTCAGATACAGAAGCGATGGACAGTGAAAGCTTTATGCAAGCATTGCTGACTTTCAACGAAAAACTGCATGTTCTAACGGCACCATCGGATATGTTGCCATTGGATTTGCTCGACTCCAGCGACATAACACGCATCGTCGACATGGCCCGTACAAATTTTGATTATGTTGTCGTCGACATGCCATCGACGTTGGTTGGCTGGACCGAGGCCGTGCTGAATAAGGCTCATGTATATTTTGCGACGCTTGAATTGGATATGCGATGCGCGCAAAACGCTTTGCGATTAATTCGGGCCTTGAAGGTTGAAGAACTGCCTTACAAGAAATTGCGTTTTGTATTGAATCGCGCGCCAAAGTTCACCGATTTGAACGGCAAGTCTCGGGTCAAGCGTTTAGCTGAAAGTTTGGATATTGATATTGAACTACAGTTGCCCGACGGCGGCAAACAGGTTGTTCAATCAGGTGATCATGGCTTGCCACTTGCCGAAAACGCAGCAAAAAACCCGTTCCGCAAGGAACTCGTAAAACTCGCCACATCAGTACATGAGCTTAACCAATCCGCTGATGCCGGAAAATAAATAGAAAAGGGAATTTTTCATGTTCTCGCGCTATAAAAAATCTGATGCTGACAAACCCGCGGCCAAGAAGACGGCCGAGGTCTCGGCAGCCCCAACGACTAAACCGGTCGAACAAAACCCTAGCTTGCGAAAACCGGACATCGCTCCGGCCCAAGCAGCACTCGCTGACAAAGAGGTTAAGCGCAAAGAACGGCTCGCGGAAATTCGTTTGGAATTGCACAAGGAATTGTTGGACAATCTCAACCTTTCTGCCCTGGAGAACGCTTCTGAAAGCGATTTGCGCGGGGAAATCACCGCAATTGCCTCGGAAGCACTTGAGAAAATGAGCGTGGTTTTGAACCGCGAAGAACGCACGCATCTCAATCAGGAGTTGTTTGATGAAGTGACCGGTCTTGGTCCAATCGAACCGCTATTGAAAGACGATACCGTCAACGATATTTTGATCAATGGTCCACAGCAGATATTTATCGAACGCGACGGTAAACTTGAACTGAGTACCATTACTTTCAAGGACGAAAAGCATCTTCTACGGATTATTGATAAGATCGTGTCGGCTGTTGGACGTCGGGTTGACGAGTCCAATCCTTATGTGGATGCCCGTCTTATCGATGGATCACGTTTCAACGCCATGGTGCCGCCAATTGCTGTTGATGGTTCACTGGTGTCCATTCGTAAGTTTAAGAAGGACAAGCTGGGCATTGATGATCTGGTATCTTTTGGCGCCTTTTCCGAAGAAATGGCCGCCTATCTTCAGGCCGCTGTTGCCTGTCGTCTGAATATTATCGTTTCGGGTGGTACGGGCTCTGGTAAAACCACTACGTTGAACGCGTTGTCCTCTTTTATTGATAACGCAGAACGTATTCTTACGATTGAGGATACCGCCGAGCTTCAACTCCAACAAGCCCATGTTGGCCGGATGGAAAGCCGTCCACCAAACGTTGAGGGCAAAGGCGAGGTATCTCCGCGCGATTGCTTGAAAAACGCCCTGCGGATGCGTCCAGACCGGATTATCGTTGGGGAGACCCGTGGCGAAGAAGTTATTGACATGCTGCAAGCGATGAACACAGGCCACGACGGGTCCATGACCACAATCCACGCCAACTCGGCGCGCGATGGTGTGTCGCGGATGGAAAACATGATTGCCATGGCGGGTATCGAGATGCCGCTAAAGGCCGTTCGTAGCCAGATTTCGTCGGCTGTGAACCTGATTGTGCAGGCCAGTCGCTTGCAGGATGGTTCGCGTCGAATGACGTCAATTACCGAAATTACCGGTATGGAAGGGGAGGTTATTTCCATGCAGGAAGTGTTCAAATTTCAACGCGTCGGCCTAACCGCTGAAAACAAAATCCTTGGACATTTCACGGCCACAGGCGTACGTTCGCATTATTCCGAACGGTTCCGCATGTGGGGCTATGATTTGCCCGCATCACTCTTTGAACCCTTTGCGGCGGAGTAATCGTCCATGTCCATAAATGCTGAATTCATCGTTTACGGGTTGATTTTTATCGCCGTATTGATGCTCGTCGAAGGCATATATCTCACTGTATTCGGCAAATCGATAAGCTTAAACAGCAAAGTTAATCGCCGACTCGAGATGCTTGAAAAAGGCGAAGGGCGAGAGCAGGTACTTGAGCAACTCCGCAAAGAGATGGCACAGCACCTGAAGTCCAACTCTATTCCGCTGTATTCGATACTCGCGCGCAAGGCCCAAAAAGCCAATATTGCATTTTCGCCTACTCAGTTGATCATACTCATGGTTGTGCTTGGGGCAGTTGCATTTCTGGGTTTGACAATCGGAACAAGCACTTCAATCCCAGTGCGGGCCGCAATTTCCGTTGCAATGGGCATCGGGTCGGTATTTATCTGGGTAAACAACAAAGCCAAGAAACGCCTCGCGTTGTTGGAAGAACAATTACCCGATGCAGTCGAATTGATGGTGCGTTCTTTGCGTGTAGGCCATCCGTTTTCCGCAGCACTGGCTATTGTGGCAAAAGAAGTTCCAGATCCACTCGGCACTGAAATGGGCGTTATCGCAGACGAAAGCACTTATGGGCGTGACGTCGGAGAGGCCCTTAAAAACATGGCAGAACGGATTGGAATGCAGGATCTACGCTTCCTGGCCGTGGCCGTAACCATTCAGCAGACTTCGGGTGGTAATCTGGCTGAAATTCTGGATGGCCTTTCCAAAGTGATCAGGTCCCGCTTCAGGCTATTTCGCCGTGTAAAAGCGATTACCGCCGAAGCAAAATGGTCTGGCGTCTTCTTGTCATCATTCCCGCTTGCTGCGCTGGCAGGAATCAACCTACTGCAACCTGACTATTACGACGAGGTTATTGAAACACCTTACTTCGTCCCGGCCGCGTTGGTGGTTGCCGCATTCCTCATTGCCAACATGTTTGTCATGAGAATGCTTGTGAATATTAAGGTATAGGGGATTAGAACTATGGCTTTCTTCGGTACGATAAAAGAAGCATTGGAAAGTGCTCTGGGCCCCTTTGGTCCACTTCTGGCTCTGGGCATATTGGGAATGTTCCTAATTCTGCTGACGCTTCCAATCCTCATGAACAAAAGACAGGATCCGTTAGATAAACTTCGTAAATCGAATGACAGAAAATCCAATGCCAATGCAGAAAACCAGCTTCGCCAAGCACAGGGCAGCAACAAACTGGATAAATACTCAACATTTCTGGAACCGCAGGATGAAGAAGAGTATTCCGCAATCCGCCTGAAGTTGTTACAAGCGGGCTACCCTTCAAAAACAGCGGTTCGAACTTACCATTTCTTGCAATTTGCACTTGGGGTTAGTTTTCTGGCTGCTGGCACTGTTTATGCTTTGACGATTGGCAATACAGACGAGCAAACCACCAATTCTATGCTAATGTCGATCCTTGGGCCCGGCATCATAGGCTATATGGCTCCAAAATACTGGGTCACCAAGCGTCAGGCACGGCGCGAAGAGGAAATCATTAATGGTTTCCCCGATTCACTGGACATGATGTTGGTATGTGTCGAAGCCGGGCAATCGCTTGATCAGTCAATCATCCGCGTTGCTTCGGAAATTCGCGCCGGGTTCCCTGATCTGGCTGACGAGTTCGATATCGTGTCGCAGGAAATGAAAGCCGGTAAGGACAGAATCAGCGTTTTGCGCGATATGTCTGAACGTGTTGGCGTGCCTGATGTTGCGTCTTTCGTAACTGTTCTGATCCAATCGGCAAGCTTTGGTACCTCTGTTGCCGACGCTTTGCGCGTCTTTTCGGCTGAAATGCGTGATAAACGGGTTATGCGGGCAGAAGAAAAAGCAAACAAGTTGCCAACCAAGATGACACTTGCCACTATGGGCCTAACCTTGCCTCCGTTGTTGATCATTCTGATTGGCCCATCGGTATATGGCATGAGTGTAATGTTATCTGGCGCGAATTTCTAAGACTATGAAACAAAAATGGGTGTGGTTAATATTGGCGCTCAGCCTTACAGCCTCCTGCGAAAACGCCGGGGGCTTTGGCACTTCCGGTACAAATCCTTATGCCCCATCTGGTCAGCCGACACGGCAAAACTCTGTTGACGGACTACTCGTTGGTCATCGTCTTATGGCAGCAGGGGAATACGAACTGGCGATAAAAGCCTATTACCGCGCCGCTGGCAAACTTGGTTTAAATTCAGATATCTATAGTGCTCTTGGGTCCGCCAATCTGAAGCTCGGCAGATTGGGTCAAGCAGAAAAACTATTGCGTAAAGCCGTTGAAAAAGACGCCAAATTCGCCCCCGCGTGGAATAACCTCGGGGTTGTCCTCATGGAAAAAGGCGATACAAGCGAGGCAAAGCGTGTCTTTCAGAACGCTTACGCACTTGATAGTGGCGAAAGTGACTCCATTCGTGACAATTTGCGCTTGGCTATCGCCAAATCCGAAAATTCTGCTTATGTTGAACCCGATAACAACGATAATTTTTCATTGGTGCGGCGAGGCAGGGGGGAATACCTCCTTCTTTCGACACCATAAGTTGGGTTCGAGCAGAAAAAAGGACGCAAAATGCGCCACACTAGTCTTATTTCACTGTGTCTGACAGGTGCACTTGCGCTGTCAGCATGTCAAAAATCAGGTGACACCGACGTTAACCGCACTCTCAAAGACCTCAACGTCATTGATGAGAGCAATCTCAGCAACATCATGCTTACTGTTGCCGATCCAAACGAGTCTGTTGCCTATTTCCGCAAAGCCAGCATCGACAATCCAGATCGGGTCGATCTGCAACGGGGTCTGGCGAAGTCACTGGTCCGGGCAAAACGGCCAACCGAAGCGGTCATCGCTTGGAACAAAGTGGTGGATAGCGCAGAAAGCACAGACGAGGACCGCGTAGAACTGGCAGATGCCCTGATCCGTTCTGGGGATTGGAAAAAGGCGGGGGCCGAACTGGACCGCGTGCCACCAACCCACGAAACCTATAAGCGTTACCGGCTTGAAGCTATGGTAGCGGATAGTAACAAAGAGTGGAAAAACGCAGACAGTTTTTATGAAACGGCTGTCGGCCTGACCACAAATCCGGGCAGCGTGCTGAATAACTGGGGCTATTCCAAGTTGGCGCGCGGTAGCTTCCATGATGCTGAACGGCTATTTACCGAAGCATTGTCGTATAACAAAGACCTGTTTACCGCAAAGAACAATCTGGTATTGGCGCGTGGCGCACAGCGCAACTATGTGCTGCCTGTCATCCCGATGTCGCAAATCGAGCGCGCTCAATTGCTCCACACACTTGCCCTGTCGGCGATCAAACAAGGCGACACATCCACAGGAAAAGGTCTGCTAAAAGAAGCGATCGACACCCATCCGCAGCATTTCGAAGCTGCTGTACGGTCGCTTAGCGCCTTAGAAAATAACGTAGCAAATTAATGGTCTTGGCAACGTCGGCAGTCGCCGCCCAATGGTTTCTACCCTTTGTCATCCCCATTGCCATCTGGGCAGCGTGGAGTGATATGAAATTTATGAAAATACCAAATACAGCGGTTCTATCGTTGTTTTTGGTGTTTTTGGTTGTTGGCCTGATTGCTTTACCCATTGCCGAATATCCTTGGCGTCTACTGCATTTGGTTGTGGTTCTGTTTATTGGCTTTTTGCTCAGCGCCTTTGGTGCCATTGGCGCGGGAGATGCAAAATATGCCGCTGCTATCGCCCCTTTTGTAGCCTACGGAGATGTTTTTCGGATGGGATATTTTCTGGCCGCAATTGTACTTGCGGCCTTCGTTACCCACCGCCTATTCCAGCACAGCAAAGCCTTTCGCAAACTGACTCCAGAGTGGAAAAGCTGGGAAAACAAGGACTTCCCAATGGGTTTTGCCCTTAGTGGAACATTGGTTTTTTACCTAATCCTTGGCGCAACCTACGGCGCCTAAGCCCCCCGATTTCCGTCACGAGCCAACCCTAGTCGATTGGCGTATTTACCTGTCAATTTCCAACAGAATATACAGTTGGGTGCGGCGAATTTCCCTTAAGGAAGTGTTTGGCCTTGCGGAAATCGCATCCAGTGCCAGCTTGCGAATTCTTTCTTTTGCTGGGCATAGGGGAACCAAAACATAGTCCGCGTATTCAAATCCTGGCAGGCCACCATAGTACCACGGCGCGCCATGGGTTAATGGCTCTAGGTCGCTATACATCCAATGGCTTGAGAAATAATCCGCAACAAACAAACGTTTGCCTTTGGTCAAACCTGCTTGTTCCAAATCCTGCGAAATACTTGCTATCCACCCGGGTAAACCCAGTTTTAATTCACATTGTGGTAACGCCTCTCCCAATAGTAACGTAACCTGATCGTCGTTCAATTGCTCGGTTAGATGCTCCAGCCCTGAATCACTCCCGTCTATGGGTACATTTGCAAAAACGCGTCGGACTCTGATGGTGAGCGCCTGCAAATCGCTGTGTTGGCCATCTTGCATCAAGATTGGTTCATAAAATGACGGCTGTAATTTCAGATGGCGATAGGGACTCGATGCCAGATTGATAAATGATGGCGCTGACAAAGCCAGCGCCGCCACTCCCGACATTAATAATGCTCTGCGGACACCCCAACCCCAGCGATTCACCGTCTCCGCTTCGGGGCGTAGTTCGATCATCAATATAGCCAAAATCGCCAACCACAACGGGTCGTTGCCAAAATTCTGAAATGTCACATAGATGAAACCAGGCAACAGCAACAACAGTGCGACGCCACCAACCTTTTCACCCGCTTGTCGAAGCAATACAAACCCCAACAACGCCAGAATTGTTCCTGCCAAATAGGCTGGCCCACCCACAATTGCCTTTAGTGTCTCGCCCGGTTGTGGGCGCACCTCGGAGCCTGCGACCTGTAGTAAATCCCCCAGATAGGCCTGCCAAAATGTAATCCCGGAAAATAATGTAACAATACAAATAATCGCGACACCAACACCCATTGCCGTACCCAACGTCCAGTAGGATTTGCGCATTACAAGCGCCACAATGATGGCCGGCGCGAAACAAACAAAATAGGTCACTTTGATAAGCACCAACATAGCCATGCAGATACCCAGAATAGCGCCATCAATTGCTGGACGTGTTCGGCCGAATGCTGGCAACAACGCGATGGGAATCGCCACGAACGCGATCGCCCAAGCCCAGCGATTATAATGCATCGAGATAGAAATCACCGGGTCGGTCAATCCAAACGACAATGCTGTCGCCAACACAATCACAACAGCGCCAAACAGATAGGGTAATACGCCGCGCATCCTGCTGAGCCCCACCCACCATGCAGCGGGCAATAGTATAATCCCCATCGCAATTTGGGCAAAAAGGACTGCATGACCGACTCCAGTTCCAAGCCCCAGAAAAAAGACAATAGGCGCATAAGCCAACGCCCCGATGGGCGTCATAAAGTCCAAATGTGGCCATTCACCCGCATCCATCCTGAATGTGATTTGCAGTAGATGCAGGGTGTCTGCCTCGTGCTTGCCGATGAATAAACCACCCTTTAGCAGCGCCATTCCACCCATCGCACCCAGCACAATCGCCAAGAATGCGAATAAAATCACTGGATTTGGTCTACTCATCCCTGTCCCCATCCGTTCTGTCATTTTTTTAGCAACAGTAGTGGCCAAACATGGCTTAAGTAATAGTCATAGACAGTTTTTGTTGTCCAATCGCCAAATCAACAGTAAAATTGCCACAAAAATAACATGCTAATCAAATATGCAGCCGTAAGCAGAAACAGGTAAGCAACATGAATATGGAAACTTCAGGCGTTATTGCGCCACCCGCCCCGCGCCGCATGAACGAGATGAACCTCTCGACTGTGATGATGCGCGACATCCTTTTGAAAACCATGTTTCGTCAGAATCTAGAGATGGTTTCAGCGATTTCCCAATCGATCTGCCTACCCATTCCGGTAACGCAGGAATTGATTGATCTGGCACGCGAACAAAAACTGCTTCAAGCCACTGGTACGTTACATGCCGGTTCAGGCGGCGAGATGGGCTATCAACTAACCGATGCGGGAAAATCCCGCACTTTGGATGCCCTAAGCCAGTCAGAGTATTACGGCGCAATGCCGGTCCCGCTTGCGGTTTACAAAGATCAAGTCCTGCGCCAGTCGATCCGCAACATTCAGATCACCCGCGATCAGCTGACAGGGGCCATGGGTCATCTGATCCTACCCGATGACTTGCTTGACCACCTTGGCCCAGCTGTTAGTTCTGGACGTTCAATTCTGATGTACGGCCCACCCGGCAACGGGAAATCCTCAATTTCAAATGGTATTCGCGACGCACTTGGTGACAAAATATTTGTTCCTCGCGCGCTGGAATATGCTGGACAGGTGATTACGGTTTACGATCCTATCGTACACAGTGCTGCTGAAGAACAGGTTGACGACCCCGGCAGCCTTCGCCGCACAGGTAACCGATATGACACCCGCTATGTGCGCTGCGAGCGACCAACGGTGATTACCGGTGGTGAGCTAACTCTCGATATGCTCGATCTGGTATACAACCCTACTGCACGAACCTATCAGGCCCCCTTGCAATTAAAATCCACCGGCGGTGTCTTTATCGTAGATGACCTTGGCCGTCAGGCCGAATCTCCGCAATCTCTGATCAACCGCTGGATTGTACCGTTGGAAGAAAGCAAAGATATCCTATCGTTACAATCCGGTGAGAAGTTCACCGTGCCATTTGACACGCTGGTAATCTTTTCAACGAACTTCCATCCGAACGAGATTTTCGATAGGGCCGCTTTACGCCGGATATTCTTTAAAATAAAAATCGATGGCCCTACTCAAGAAGATTTCCTGAAAATTTTCGCCATGGTTGCACGTAAGAAGAAAATACCACTGGATGAAGCCACATTGGTGCATATGCTGAAAAAGAAATACCCGACAATTGACAACGTATACGCCAACTACCAACCTATTTTCTTGATCGACCAGATGATCGCCATTTGCGAGTTTGAAGGCATTCCACACCAGATGAATCCTGACCTACTGGATCGTGCCTGGGCCAATATGTTCGTGAAAGAAGAAGAAATCATTCACTAATGACGGCCCGTGTCCGCCTTGAAGAGGTAAACGGCGTGGCAACTGTCACACTGACCCGCGCAAATAAACGCAATGCACTTGATCTCGCGATGATCGAGGAAATTGTTGCAGTTGGCGAGGGGCTAATGGATCGGCGCGATATTCGTGCTGCGGTGCTATGTGGTGATGGCCCCGCCTTTTCAGCGGGATTAGATACTGGAACCTTTCAACTACTAATGACCGCGGTCGCAACAGTAGGCGGTATCATGACACGCACACATGGGGAATCTAACCTTTTCCAGCGTGCAGCAATGGTTTGGGCCGATCTGCCGATGCCAGTGATTGCCGCTGTGCATGGCTACGCTTTTGGCGGGGCATTCCAGATTATGCTTGGCGCAGACATCCGCATCGCCGCCCCTGATACACAGTTTTCCATAATGGAGGGCAAATGGGGTCTGGTGCCCGATATGGGCGGCATGGTTTTGATGCGCCGGCTGGCGCGTGGCGATGCAATCCGCCGCTTGACCTATACCGCCGAAGTGTTCGGCGCGGTTGATGCCATGAACTGGGGCTTTGTCACCGAAGTTGCAGATGACCCTTTGGCGCGTGCCCATGCACTGGCCACCGAGATAACCAACCGCAGCCCTGATGCAGTACGTGAAGCCAAGGCGATGATCCGCGCATCGGAACTAACCCCTGATGAAGAGGTTTTATTACTTGAATCCGCAG
>Ga0209633_10005099_pt1 | contig 11622 bp, 12 predicted proteins | sample Cruoilmetagenom1_FD_187290 | JGI IMG/M metagenome (GOLD analysis project Ga0209633, IMG submission 187290) | Oil polluted marine microbial communities from Coal Oil Point, Santa Barbara, California, USA - Sample 1 (SPAdes) (version 2) | ecosystem: Environmental > Aquatic > Marine > Oil seeps ... | reverse complement strand
GATAAGAATAAGAATATTCGTAAAATAATTGGTAATAGTGATGACCCACATTGTAATGGCAGATTATGCCCCAGAGGTACGGGTGGAGTTGGAATGTATACCGATGGAGATAGATTAAAAACACCCCTTATAAGGGAAACTGTTAATGGTAAACAGGGATTTAGAAAAGCATCATGGAATGAAGCCCTTGACTTAGTTGCTTCCAAAATGGCAGATGTTGCTGATAAACACGGTCCTGAATCTTTTGCTTTATTTAACCACGGTTCACCAGGAAGTCACTTCAAACATTTATTTCATGCATATGGCTCTGGTAATGAAGGTGAGCCAGCATGGGCACAGTGCCGTGGGCCACGTGAAGTTGGATTCGCTGCCACATTCGGTAGCTGGATAGGTTCACCTGAGCCTACTGATATTCGCGACACAAAGTGCTTAGTATTAATAGGAGCTCACATTGGTGAGAATATGCACAATGGTCAGGTACAGGAAATGTCAGAAGCTATTGATAGGGATGCCACTATAATAACCGTTGATCCAAGGTTAAGTACTGCAGCAAGCAAGTCAAAATACTGGTTACCAATTAAACCGGCAACTGATATGGCTCTACTACTATCATGGATTCATGTTCTTATTTATGAAGAAATCTACGATAAAAAATATATCGAACAATACGCCATGGGCTTCGACCAACTTAAAGCACATGTAAAGAATATGACTCCTGAGTGGGCTTATGGTATTACCACCATTAAGCCTGACGTAATTAGAAAGACAGCCCGTGAAATGGCTGCTGCCTCTCCTGCAGTTATTGTACATCCCGGACGACATGTAGTATGGTATGGTGATGACAGCCAGAGAGAGAGAGCTATTGCCATATTGAATGCATTACTTGGGTCCTGGGGAAAAAGAGGTGGATTCTACTTCAAAGAAGCTGTATCAGTACCAAAATTCCCACACCCAAAATATCCACACCATAAGTGGGATTGGAAAGATAACCTTGATGGTAAATATCCTTTATCAGCAATGGGAATTACAACTGAATTACTCAAGGCTTCAATTCCAGAGTTTGACTACAAACATCAAATCAAAGCATGGATAGTAGCTGGTACAAACCTACCGCTAACTATTCCTGATAAAGAATTATTCCAAACCGCTGCACAATCTGTTGATTTTATTGCCGTAGTTGATACTATGCCAATGGATATTGTAAGTTATGCCGATGTTGTATTGCCTGAATGTACTTATCTTGAAAGGTATGATTACATAAGATCATCACCACACAGAGAGCCAAATATAGCCTTAAGAGCACCTGCTGTTGAGCCTAAATATGACACAAAACCGTCGTGGTGGATGGCTAAACAGTTGGGCGAAAGATTAGGCCTTGGTGAATATTTCAACTATAATGATATTGAAGAAGTTCTCGAATGGCAACTTGGGCAGCTTGGTACTTCTTTGGAAGAAATGAAGAAAATTGGGGTTAAAAAATATCCCAGAAAATCAGGATCCCTTTATTTACAGGATGGTGAAGACTATCATTTCAATACGAACACTGGAAAAATCGAGCTATACTCAACAGAATTTGAGGATCATGGATTTGACCCAATGCCAAATTTCACTAAGCATCCCCAACCCGAAGAAGGATTTTACAGATTGATCTATGGCCGGGCACCAATGCATACTTTTTCACGTACATCAAATAATCCAAATCTTTATGATTTGATGGACACAAACTCTGTATGGATTAATCCTAAAGTGGCTGATTTATGGGATTTAAAAACCGATCAGAAAATTTGGTTACAAAATCAGGATGGTGTAGTTTCTACATTTCCTATTAAGGTAAGAGTTACAGAACGCATCAGATGGGATTCGGTTTACATGGTTCATGGATTTGGGCATACGAATAAAAAACTAACACGAACCTACGGTCGTGGTGCCAGCGATTCAGAAATGATAACAAATATAATGGTCGACCCAATGATGGGAGGTACAGGTATGAGAGGCAATTTTGTAACATTTATAACAGAAAAACCAGAAGAGGAGGTTGAAGCATGAGATACGCAATGGCTATAGACACTAAAAAGTGTGTAGGATGTGGCGACTGTGTAGTTGCCTGCCAAACCGAGAATAATGTTCCAAATGGCTATTGCCGTGATTGGATAGTGGAAAACGTAAATGGGAGTTATCCCAATGTGGAGATCGAACTTCGCTCAGAAAGATGTAACCATTGTGACAACTCACCATGTGTACGTTGTTGTCCAACAGGTGCAAGCCATATTGTAGAAGGAGGAATTGTAAAAGTTACTCACAACGAATGTATTGGATGTGGTGCTTGTATACAATCTTGTCCTTACGATGCAAGGTATTCACACCCTGAAGGATATGTTGACAAGTGTACTTTCTGTGATCATAGGCTTGCAAAAGGACAAACCACAGCTTGTGTAGCAGTATGTCCAACTTCATGCTTATATTTTGGAGATCTTGAAGATCCTAATAGTGATGTATCAAAAGCATTAAAAGACAGGACATGGAAAGTACTTGCCCCTGAGGCAGGAACAAAACCTCAATTGTATTTTCTTACTTAATCATATAAAAATTGTAAAAAGATGTAACGAACATGATTAGCACGAAGTCAGTAAGGGGTTTTTATCCTGTGTCTTGGTTCTTGTATCTTGGTTCAAAATTATAACAATATGAAAGAAGAGTTATTTGTAAGCGGACGTAATATTCCAAATATTGACCCCTATCTTAATATCTGGCACTGGGAAATTCCTGTGTATTTATATCTTGGGGGACTTGCTGCGGGAATCATGTTTTTTGCAGGCCTTTTCACCGTTATGGGAAAAGAAAAAGAGATGGAAACTACTGTAAAATGGGCGCCGTTTTTAGTGCCTGTTGCATTAGTAGTTGGACTTTTTGCTCTTTTCCTCGACTTAAAACATCAACTTTTCTTTTGGCGACTTTACACAACCATCAGATTTGAATCACCCATGTCATGGGGAGCATGGACCCTCATGTTTATTACACCTCTTTCTATGATATGGGTTGCAACTTATCTTAAGGAAGCAATACCAGACTGGAACTGGAGACTAAAAATCCTTGAACAGTTTGAAGCATTAGCTATAAAACATCGTAAACATATGGCTTGGGCCATGATGGCTTTGGCAATAGTACTTGGTGTTTATACAGGTATACTGTTATCCGCTTTTAATGCCCGACCTCTTTGGAACACTTCAATTTTAGGACCTTTATTCCTCGTTTCCGGTATGTCAACAGGACTTGCTGCGATTATGTGGATGTCGAAAAGCCATCATGAACGAACTATACTTAGCAAAATCGATATTGCATTAATTGGAGTAGAACTATTTCTAATCATTCATTTGCTAATGGGGTTTCTTGCAGCAACTGAAGTTCAAATTGAAGCAGCTCAACTATTTCTAGGTGGAGAATTTACAGTAACCTTCTGGGTATTTGTTATAATACTGGGGCTAATTGTTCCGGCATTTTTAGAGGTGATTGAGCTTTTTGGGGTTAAAATACCAATGTGGATTCCTTCGTTACTAATACTTATTGGCGGGCTGATGTTTCGTTTTGTAATGGTTGAAGCCGGCCAGATAACCAGATACTTATATTAACTACAATAAACTAATATAGAGATGATCTCAGAAACAAATAATGAAAAAAGGCCTAACTATTTGAATCCCTATTTTGGAGGATTACTTTTGGGCTTGTTGTTACTTGCTGTATTTTTCCTTGCAGGAAGAGGACTAAGTGCTACCGGGAGTCTAAAACTGTCGATAGCAACTATACTAGAATTTATATCACCTGAACATGTTGCAAATAATCCTTACTGGAGTAGGTTTATTCCGGAAGATGGGAGTTCACCATTATTTAACTGGTTAGTTTTTGCCGGAATTGGAACTTTCTTTGGCGGACTAATATCAGGTGCTGTTTATGGACGTTTGGGTAAATTACGTATTGAACATTCACCGAAAATAAGTTCAAAAACGAGATTGGTTGTTGCAGGGATTGGTGGAATATTATTTGGTATCGGAAGTCAGTTTGGTAGAGGGTGTTCAAGCGGAGCAGCGCTAAGTGGAACAGGAGCATTTTCTTTTGGGGGACTATTGGTATTGGTGCTAATGTTTGGCAGTGGCTATGCAATAGCATATTTTTTCAGAAAATTATGGATTTAAAAATATAGAATTATGGGACCATTAATTCCACAAGGTATAATAATAGGGCAATGGGACTTTGTAATTGCTCTTTTGATAGGAATGGCATTTGGATTTATTCTGGAAGCCAGCGGATTTTCTTCGTCAAGAAATATAGCCGGTGTCTTTTACGGGTACAATTTTGTCGTATTGAGAGTATTTTTCTTTGCTCTAATTGTAGCGATGTTAGGTTTACTCTACTTTGATTATTTTGGTTGGATAAACATGGATTTGGTTTATGTATTGCCAACTTATTTACCTTCAATGATACTTGGTGGCATAATCATGGGATTTGGATTTCTCCTGGGAGGCTTTTGCCCGGGAACTAGTTTGACTGCTGCAGCCATCGGTAAAATAGATGCCTTCGTATTTATTGGAGGTGTATTCATTGGTATTTTCATTTTTGGAGAGGCTTTTCCATATTTTGAAGAGTTTTATACCGCTGGCTACCTAGGTAATATCACAATTGGTGAGGTTCTAGGAATGTCAAATCAATTAGTAACATTAGGAGTTGTTATGGTAGCCCTTGCTGCATTTTGGGGTACCTGGTTAATTGAAAAGCGCGTAAGGAAAAGAATAAAACTTTTTAAATTTTAAAATTATGAACAGGAATTATATTTACCTCACTTTTTTAATCCTAATCCTTTCTGCAGGTGTGTTCTTTCTACCTGAAAGAAACAACGAGAAATTCCTAAATCCTGAGGATTTAATGTGGGATATAATGAATCCATCTCGTTTTATTACGACTGACAACATAGCTCAGATGATAATTGAAAAAGATCCAACACTTGAGTTAATTGATGTAAGATCAGTAGATGAATACAATGATTTTACACTTCAGGGTGCCATCAATATACCACTAGATAGTTTATGTGCTGAAGGTTATCAGGATTATCTTGGAATTGAAGACATGAATGCTGTTTTCTTCTCCAATGATGATATTAAAGCTGATCAGGCATGGGTTATTGCCCGACGATTAGGTTTTGGTAGTATTTATGTATTAAAAGGAGGTCTTAACTGCTGGATAAATACTATCATAATTCCAAAGATGCCTGTTGAAACTGCATCTTCTGAAGCTTTTGAGCAATACAACTTTCGCAAGGGAGCTTCAATGTATTTTACCGGTGCTGAGATTAGTTCAGATAATGCAGGCGAAAAGTCGAGTGTAAAAGTTACAAGAAAAAAGAAAAAGGCTGTAGCCGAAGGCGGTTGCTAGTTTTGTAAATGTAAAAGAAATTAATTATGCATATTCACGAGTTAAACCCTAAAAAAACAGTCATTGCTTTGGTGCTTTTTGCAGTTGTAATATTATTTGGGCTGCTTACTGTTGTAAACCCAAGGTTAAAATATACTCAAACACCAGAGGAAACAATTGAAATGGTTGTTTGGGAAGAAGGCACTGTATTTCCATATGAATTAGTAGATGTACTAGATGGTAGTATTGACACCGTGCTGCTTATTGATTTAAGGAATAATTTTGAATATGGGAAAGGCCATATTCAGGATGCTGAAAATATTTCATCTGTTGATTTATTAAAAGATGAAAATATTGATCGTCTAAAACAATTAAAAGAAGATGGTATTGCCGTAGTAGTTTATGGTAAAAACCAACTTGAGGCCAATGGCCCATGGATGGTTCTGCGTCAATTAGGGTTTGATAATGTAAAAATCCTATTAGGTGGATATAGTTATTATACTAAATGGGGAAATAATCTTGGTGATTCATATGCTGACGATGCATATTTCCTTGGCGGTGCTGATCATGATTTTGCTGAAGTTGCAAGTACTAACTTTAGTGATGATGAGACTTCTAATACTAAGGCAAAAGTGACTTTTTCAAGAAAAAAGAAAGCAGTTGTTGCTGAAGGGGGTTGTTAACAACTTACATGAGATTGAAATAATAGGGATACTACGGTGTCCCTTTTTTTGTGTCCAATATCCCATTCTTGGTATCTCACCTACAATAAATTAAACAAACATCAAATAAAGATTGAAAACGTTTATCCAGTATTTGAAATACTTTCCATTCGCTTGTAATCTACTATTTTAAGTGTTTTCCCATCCATGGATATTATTCCGTCTTTTCTAAATTCTGATAATGTTCGGATAGTGTTCTCAGTTGTCATAGATATCAATTCACCAATCTCACGGCGGGTTACTGGTAACCTAAACTCACGTTTATGATATATACGGTCAGACAATAACATTAAAAAATAAGCAATTCTACCCTTTACTTGTCTCTGACTTATTTCAAACTGACTTTCAATAATATCATCTGAAATACGGCTTATCCTATTTAATACTCGTAAAGCAAAAGTACTGTTTGATTCAATTACTGACTCTAAAGCTTTGAGGTCTATATCACAAACTTTTGTTTCTTCAAGAGCAGCAATCGAATATTTATATACTGAGTTTGAAAAAATACTCAATAGATTGATAAAATCACCTGGCTTATTAATGCTAAGAATATGATCCTTACCACTTTTATCAGTTTTATAGAGCTTAATCAGTCCACTTCTCAAATATAGAAATGAACTTATGGGCTCTCCTTCCCTACTAATAATCTCTCCTCTTTTATATACGTATTCTTTTCTTGAGCTGTTAACATTCTGGTACTCTGAAGCATTCAGTGAATCAAACAACAATTTGCGATAAATACATGAATTACAAGATTCAATTTCATTACTTGTTCTCATTCTAAATTATGATTTATGGTCGATTTCATGATATATATCATATCTACTTTTCTTTATATGTAGTTTTATAGATATAATTTTGTCTGCTCCAAAGGTATTGAATTTAAACGTGAAATGAATTATTAAAACCAAATATTTGATAAAAAGATGAAAAAATTACTAATTCTTGGTGCAGGTACTGCAGGCACAATGATGGCAAACAAAATGCGAAAAACTCTTTCGCGACAAGATTGGGATATTACAATTGTTGACCAGTTTAAAACACATTATTATCAACCTGGATTTTTGTTTATACCTTTCGGTATGTACACAAAAAACGATGTAATTAAACCGAAAAATGATTTTTTCCCTGTTGGAGTAAATGTTATTTATTCCGAAATAAAGAAAATTGAACCCGAGAATAACAAGGTACTTCTTAATGACGGAGTTGCCATCAAATACGATTATTTATTAATTGCCACTGGTACTCATACAGCGCCAGAAGAAACTGACGGACTTAAAGGTAAACTATGGTACAAAGAAATATTTGATTTTTATACCATTGAAGGTGCAGTAGCTTTGGCAAACTTTTTTAAAACCTGGAAAGGTGGCAAACTTGTTATTAATATAGCTGAACTTCCGTATAAATGTCCGGTTGCTCCCCTTGAATTCGTATTTTTTGCAGATGCATTTTTCACCGAAAGAGGAATGCGTGATAAGGTTGAAATAACTTATGTTACACCTCTACCCGGTGCTTTTACTAAACCAAGAGCTACTAAAATGCTTGGTGATTTACTGGAACAAAAAAACATCAATATCGTTCCCGACTTTAATATAATGGAAGTTGATAACGATAATAAGAAGATTGTCGACTATGGTGGCACTGAAATTCCTTTCGATTGTCTTGTTTCAATACCTACAAACTTAGGTGCTGATGTAATTGAAACCAGCGGTTTAGGCGATGACATGAACTTTGTTAAAACTGATAAACACAGTCTGCAGCAAGTAGATTACAAGAATATTTTTGTAATTGGCGATGCTGCGAATATTCCTACATCCAAAGCCGGATCAGTTGCACATTTTGCTGCTGAAATTATTGAAGAAAATCTAATGTGTGCGATTGAAGGAAGAGAACTTACTGCAAGCTTTGATGGTCATGCTAACTGTTACATTGAAACCGGATATGGAAAAGGAACATTAATCGACTTCAATTACGATACTGAACCCCTGCCAGGATCTTTCCCTTTCCCCGGTCTTGGGCCTTTTGGACTGTTAAAAGTTACCCGTACAAATCACTATGGTAAACTGTTGTTTAGATGGATTTACTGGCATATTCTTCTTAAAGGCAAAGAGATGCCAATTGAATCGGAAATGCAAATGGCCGGTAAAAAACTTTAATGCTCAAACTATTAATATTCTAAAAACTAAGGTATGGATAATAATAATATTCAAGAGCAGATAAACGATATAAACCGTAAGCTCGACATAGTCCTGGATGAGATAGTTGCTCAAAGAGAAACACGTCAATCCATTGAAGATTTAACAGCTGATCTTACTATAATAAGTAAAGATGTTTTCGCTTCAGCAGTAGCTGAGCTCGACAATGCAGGTGTAGAAGTTGATGGGGAGGCAGTTAAACAGCTTGCCCTCAAACTTATACGAAATGTTGATACCCTAACTGACCTTTTTGACATGCTTGAAAGCGGAAAAGACCTACTAGCAGATCTTACTCCAATAATTCAGCAAGTTGGACTCGATGGAATGCACTTCATGCACGACATTGAACAAAAAGGATACTTCGACTTTTTGCGTCAATCCATGAAAATAATGGACAATATTGTAACTCATTTCACAACAGATGATTTGCAACTTTTAGCCGATAATATTGTAACTATTCTAGAAACAGTAAAAAGCCTCACTCAGCCTGAAATGCTCAAGACAATTAATAATTCATTGACTATATATAAGAGTATTCAAATTAGAGATATTGAAGAATATTCAATATTTAAAGCACTTCGTGAGATGAACTCCAAAGAAATGCGTACAGGAATTGGATTTATGATGACATTCCTAAAAAATATATCAAAAGAAACAAATTCTACACAAAATCAAAATTAAATTTTTAATCACGTTAAAACTATTATTATGTCAACAAAAACACTAGCCGGAGTTGAAATAAATGTAGACGAAGAAGGATACATGACTGATATTTCACAATGGTCAAAAGAAATTGGTACTGAAATTGCCAAAGAAGAAGGAATTGAACTAACCGACAAACATTATGAACTAATTGACTTTATAAGAAATAAAGTTTCATCCGGCGAAGGCCTTACTATCAGAGGAATAGGTAAATCTGGTGTTGTAAACGCTAAAGAATTTTATCAACTCTTCCCGGGAGCTCCATTAAAAAAAGCAACAAAGATATCAGGTGTTCCTAAACCAACATCCTGTATTTAACCAGAGTTCGCCCATATTATCCGATTTCTTCGTTATTCTTCTTTTGAAAACAGTCATTTACCATAGTAAACTCCTTGATTTTCAAAACTACGAATGCCTCGAACTAAGATAATATGAACCAAACTCTCTAATATAAAGATAAACAGTTGGCTTTTAAAAAAAGACAATAATTTAATAATTAACAAACCATGGAAAAAGAAGAAAAAGTGCCTTTGAAAAAGATAATGTTAATATGTTCAAAAGCAAGTATTGAAGATGTTTATGCAGCATTGGTAATGGGTAATGGCGCCGTAATGGAAGGAATTGAAACTAAATTGTTTTTTACCTTTTTTGGACTGGATGCTATCACAAAAAAAACCATGAACAAGTTGCACACAGCTACAACCGGTAATCCGGGAATGCGTATGCCGGGTGGGCTACCATTCCCCACAATGCTAGGTGGTTTACCAGGTGTTGAAGCAGGTGTTTCAGCTATGATGAGGAAACAAATGGATGAACTCGATATTCCTCCTGTTGATGAATTTCTTGAGCTTATAACAGCTGGTGGCGGCGAAATATATGCTTGTAAACTTGCAATGGATATGTTCAAACTAACAAAAGATGACTTACACGATGAAGTAAGTGGTGTAATTACCGTTGGTGACCTTTACGAGATGTGTGATGGGCCGGGAACACAAATTGTGTTTACTTAACAAGGTTATTATCATTCTGAGCAGAGCGACCGCATGTCGCTTTTGCGCTGGGGCAAGAATCTCTTTTCATTCTGATGAATGATTATCTGATGAATGTATAATTTTCTGACCTTTCAGGTGCAAGGATACCTGAATGGTAAATATCACACCATTGTTGGCGTCAACATCAACAACGTATCATCTACAACGCATAGAATAAAAATTGATTTAAAAACCTCTTCAATAATGTTGAGGTTTTTTTACTTTTGGCAATTCAAGTAAGCAATGGAAGAAATTAACACAAAAAAAAGCGAACCTAAGGAAAAGGTAATGACCTTTTGGGATCACCTAGATGAATTAAGGTGGCATATTATGAGGTCGGTAATTGCTATTGTAATACTTGCTATTGTTGCGTTTATAAATCGTGAAATTATTTTCGACTATATAATACTTGCACCCAGTAGTTCAGAATTTATAACAAACAGAGCTCTTTGCAAGCTTGGAAATTGGCTATCAATAAATGCTTTGTGTATTAAAGATATGAAGCTTCAAATCATTAATATAAAAATGTCGGGGCAGTTTCTTACTCATATGTATATATCAATAGTTGCTGGTTTCATCATAGCATTTCCTTACATTCTATGGGAAATATGGCGTTTTGTTAAACCTGCAATGAAGGAAACAGAAAAAAAATACTCAAGTGGTGGCGTTTTTATTAGCTCAGTATTATTTATGGCTGGTATATTATTCAGTTATTTTTTAATTGTACCACTAACGGTTAATTTCCTGGGCACATATCAGGTTAGTGAGTCTGTTTATAATCAAATATCACTAACATCATATATTAGTACAGTTGTTTCGGTAACTTTTGCCGTAGGTCTGGTTTTTGAACTGCCAATACTAGTGTACTTCCTTACAAAAATAGGAGTACTTACTCCTGATTTCATGAAACGTAACAGGAAGTACATGTATGTTATTATGCTAATTTTATCAGCAATTATAACACCACCCGATATGTTTAGTCAGATACTTGTAGTTCTGCCACTTATTGTTTTGTATGAATTCAGCATTGGGGTATCCAATAGGATTTATAAGAAAAACCTGGAGGAGTTGGCTTAAATAAAACCTACTTCTTTTTCTCTGCCTTCGCAAGGCTAAGTAGAATAAAACTTAACCTAGTAACTACCTGTTTCAATATTTGTTAAATTTGAAGAGTTGTTACTAAAGAAACATACCACAAAATCCCAAGCTGATGAAAAAAATACTCAAATTATCGTTACTAATAATTTCTCTATTAGTGTTATCTATAACACTAATTCCAGATGCTAATGCCTGTACCCGAGTAGTATATAAAGGGCCTAATGGAACTATAGTAACAGCCCGTTCAATGGATTGGAAAGACAAAATCCCGGCTAACTTATGGATCTTCCCAAGGGGCATGCAGAGAAATGGCGAAGCTGGCTCCAACTCATTAACATGGACATCAAAATATGGAAGCGTAATCGCAAGTGCATGGGATATTGCAACAGCTGATGGAATGAATGAAAAAGGATTAGTTGCAAATGTACTGTGGCTTGCCGAATCAAAATATCCTGAGTTTGACACTATAGGACC
>Ga0209633_10005098_pt1 | contig 11624 bp, 9 predicted proteins | sample Cruoilmetagenom1_FD_187290 | JGI IMG/M metagenome (GOLD analysis project Ga0209633, IMG submission 187290) | Oil polluted marine microbial communities from Coal Oil Point, Santa Barbara, California, USA - Sample 1 (SPAdes) (version 2) | ecosystem: Environmental > Aquatic > Marine > Oil seeps ... | reverse complement strand
TCGTGAAGGAGAACCTCTCGGGCTCATGGACAGCGCCGCGCACCTCGGCGACCTCGGCGTCGACGGCGTCGATGTGGCGCGTCGCCTCGCTCTCGTCCAGTTCGGTCGACAGTGAGGATCGCAGCTTGCTGTCCCATTCGGCGGGACGCGGGTCGGCGGCCGGCAGCATCGAATCTACGTCGGCGATCCGGAGGTTTGATTCGGTGATCGACTCGACACGCTCGGTCAATGAGACCGGTGCTTGATCGTCGAGTGTGACCGTGACGGGCACGCCGGCGACGAAGAACGAGTTGGTGATGTCGGCAACCCGATCGAGGGGCTGAAACGAGAAGTCCGGGTGCTCGCCGACGAACCGTTCGAGGTGTGACAGCACGATCGGGTCGGGTGCGGTCAGATCCGATGTGCCCAGCAGCATCGTGCGCAAGTCGGGGTCGAGCTGATATCGCATCGCGCCGGCGTGGGCCATCAGACGCACGGCGTCCTCGATCGGAGCGTGTCCCGAGTTGTGGTCGGGGTCGAGCAGTTCGGTGATCGGGTCGACGATCAGCATGCGTTGGATCGAATCGTCAGGGAGGCCGGCGCCCAGAAGCAGTGACGTGTCGGTCAGCGTGCCGACGTTGCCGTTGTACTCGAGATATCGATTCCACGGTACGACGAGCAACGGTATGTCGAGGTCGCGCAGCAGTGCGGCGCCTGGCGCCGTGAGGTCGACATCTGTCGGCCAGGCGCTGCGCGTGACGGGCTGGGTGGGGAACAAGTCGGCCAGGAGGGCTTCGCCGCTGATCAGTCGTGCTTCGAGTTCGGCGCCGAGCCCGGCATCGGCGGCTGCTGAGGGGTCGAGCATCTGCTCGGGCAGGCTCACGAACCCGTCGTTCGTGTCGAGTGCCGAGCGGAATCGGGTCGCCAGCTGTTCGTCGTCGAGCAGCGTCTCGAGCAGGCCGGGCGAGATCGCCATCGCAATCGGGGCCGTCGTCTCGGCGGCCAAGTCAGCAATTTCGTTCAGAGCGGTGCGGGCAGACACCAACTCGGTCGGCCCGGGTTGGGGGCCGGGGTCATCGAGCGCGGCGAGGATGCTGAACCGGAACGGACCGCGCCCGACGCCGGCGGTGTCGGTGACCTCCACGAAGGTGGTGTACTCGGTGACCAGCAGTCCATCACGGCGAATCTGGATCGTGATCGGGTAGACGCCGGGTCCGAGCAGGTCGAGTTGATCGACGTCGGCGACCCCGCTGGTGATCGGTACGTCGAGCTCGATCCGGCGGGCGGATCTGGCGGAGTCGTAGCGGGCGACGTCGTCGAGTTCGAACTCGAGGATGTCGATGACCGGTCCGGGCGAATCGTCGAGCACGCGGTCGACGGCGTCGCGTGTCACCAGCTGACGGTGGGCACGGACCTGCACGATCATCTGAGGTCCGGGGATGGTCGTGGTCGTCGTCGTGGTGCTGGTCGGGGGGACCGTCGTGGCGGGCGGCGGGGCACCGTCGGAATCCTGCGGCGGATCACTCGACGGGGGCACAGCCGTGTCGTTCTCGGGGATCGTGGTGGTGGTGGTGGTGCTGGTGGTGGTGCTGGTGGTGGTTGTTGTTGTGGTGGTGGTGGTCGGCGCGATCTCGGGAACGTCGGCCGTCACGAGAAGCTCGAAGTGGGCCGACGAGCCTGGGGCGACTGCATAGGTCTGGTCCTCCAAGACCAGCCCGTCGGAGTGCGAGATCTTCGAGACGGCTTGCTGTTCGCCGGCCGCAGCGCCGATCACACCGATCACGACCGCCACGGCCGCCAGCACCGGCACTCGCTTGATGGACGGGTTCATCGTGCCTGGGCGCCCGGGATCGCGTGCCATGTCGGGATCACCGATCGAGGGCACGTTCGGCGATGATCAGCTCGTCATCGAGCCGTTCGAATCCAAGCCCCCCATACAGCGCCAGTGCCGCCTGGTTCTCGATGCCGGTGTTGACATAGGCGGCGCCGAGTCGGCGGGAGTACATCCAACGCAAGGCATCGAGGACGAGGTCGTTGGCGATCTGTTGGCGACGGTATGAACTACCCACCGACAGCCGTTGGAGGTATCCGCTGTCGAGCGCCGCACCGGAAATTGCGAATCCGGCGATCGAGTGTCCGTCACGCACAAGGCGAGCATGGTTGTGGGGGGTGGCGCGACGGATGTCGCCCAAGCTGGACCTGTCGTTGCCCCACATCGTGCCGAACGCGTCCTGGTCGACCTCGGCGGCGCGGCCAGCATGCCAGGCGCGAAAAGGGCGCAGACGATGAACGAGCCCGGCGGTGTCGGTGACGATCGACGGGTCAAGGTGGCGTCGCAGCAGGACCAGGGTGTCGACCGTCTCGAACCCGGCGGCGTGCAGCACGTCGGCGACACGGGGATACAACGCCGACGTGCGCACCGCCCGTGCCCCCGTGCGGCGGGCCTGCTCGACGGCGACGTTCACCGATGCGAGCGTCGGCAAGCTGAGATGGTCGACGAAGACGAGGTGAGCGACGCTGGAGTCGTTGGGCCAGCTGCGGACGCGCCACATGCGCGTCTCCACATCCTGCGTCCGCAACACCGACCCGTTCACGCCCGTGACGGTAGTCCGGCAGTACGGCTTTCGCCCGGCGTCTGGTGTCCACGGCGATGCGAGCGGTGACGGTACTAGCCTGGGCGAGCCATGATCCCGGATCGCTTCGCTCCCGTTCTCGCCGAACTGGCACCGCTCGCGAAGCGTTTCGCGGATGCAGGGCACCGGCTGTATCTGGTCGGCGGCACCGTTCGTGACCTGATGGTCGACTCGGGTCGTGATGACTACGACCTCGACCTGACGACCGACGCGCGTCCCGCCGAGATCAAGGCCTGTCTGACCGGATGGGCCGATGCCGTGTGGACCCAAGGTGAACGGTTCGGCACGATCGGCGCAAGGTTCGGCCAGCGGCCCTACGAGATCACCACGTTCCGGGCCGAGTCCTACACGGATGATTCGCGCAAGCCACACGTCACCTATGCCGACGACGTCGAGACCGATCTCGGTCGCCGGGATTTCACCGTGAACGCGATGGCGCTCGAGTTGACCGGTGGCGAGACACCGACCCTCGTCGATCCGCACGGTGGGGCACTCGACCTGATCAACAAGGTCCTGCGTACGCCGCTCGGACCCGACATCAGCTTCAGCGACGATCCACTCAGGATGCTCAGGGCGGCCCGTTTCATCGCCGGGTATGGGCTGCAACCGACCGAGCAACTGGTCGCTGCGGTCAACGACATGGCGCCGCGAATCGAGATCGTGTCCGCCGAACGGATCCGCGACGAGTTCGACAAGCTGATCACCGTCGACCACCCTGCGGCCGGTTTGTGGTTCCTCTACGACACGGGCCTGGCCGATCAGTTCTTGCCGGAGATGTCGGCGATGCGGCTCGAACACGACCCGATCCACCGCCACAAGGATGTCCTGACCCACACGATCGCCGTGGTCGAGAACGTGCGCCCCGCGGCCGAACAGCCGGAGGGTCATCCTCCGTTCGACTTTCGACTGGTGCGGCTGTCGGCGTTCTTCCACGACGTCGGCAAGCCCCGCACGCGGGGCTACCTGGAGGGCAAAGGCACCACCTTCCATCATCACGACGCCGTCGGCGCTCGCATGACCAAGAAGCGCTTGACGGCACTGCGGTACTCGAATGACGATGTCGCCAACGTCACGGCGCTCGTCGCATTGCATCTGCGGTTCCACACGTACCGGCTCGGCTGGTCCGACTCTGCGGTTCGGCGCTACGTACGCGACGCCGACGACCTGCTGCATGAGTTGAACGTGCTGACGCGCTGTGATTGCACGACCCGCAACGAACGTAAGGCGAAACAGCTCTCACAACGGATGGACGATCTCGAAGAGCGGATCGCAACGCTCGCCGAAGCCGAAGAGCTGGCCGCGATCCGACCCGAACTCGACGGGAAGGCCGTGATGGAACATCTTGGGATCAGCCCCGGTCGCGAGATCGGTGAGGCGCTCGACTTCCTGCTCGAGATCCGCCTCGAGGAGGGCCTGATCGGCGAGACCGAATCGAAGGCGCGCCTCGACACCTGGTGGGCGCAGCGCTCGAGCTGAACCGAGCATCGCTGATCTCACGGTTGGTGCGGATCTAACCTCGTCGCGTGAATGACAGTGCCAACATCTTGGTGATCGTGTTCGGGGCGATCTCGATCGTCGCCCTGGCCGCCATCATCTGGAATGCCCGACGACAGCGCGAACGGATGCGGCGCCAACTCGAAGCTGTCGAAGCTGCCGAGGGCGAGGTCCGCCGGCTCCTCGACGAGCTGCCCGAGGCGGTGCTGTTGGTCGACAACGATCACGTCGTGCACAGCACCAATGCGGCAGCACTCGGTCTGTTCGATCTCAGTCGCAGCGAGTTGGTGACGAGCGATCTGCTCGAGCACACCGACGGTGACGAGCAGGCCCAGCTGGCGGTGGCGATCCAGCGTGCATTCGAAGGTGACGACGTCGAGCCGATCCAGATCGAGGTCCACGGCGGCGCCACGTGCCGCGTCGTGGTCGAAGCGTCGTTCCATCTCCCGCGGCACAGTCCGGTGTTCGACCAAGAACGTCGGTTGGTCGTGCGGTTGCGAGATGTCTCGGAACGAGAGCAACAGAGCCGGGCCCTCGATCAAGCTCGTCGCCGATTCCACCAGGCGTTCCAGTCGGCCCCGACGGGGATGGCTTTGGTGCGTCTCGACGATGGCCGCATCGTCGATGCGAATCAATCGCTGGCCGAGATGCTGCGGCGGGACGTCAACGAACTCGTCGGTTGCACACTGCGCGAGTTCACCCATCCCGACGACGTGCGGGCGGCCCAACCGCACCGGGCCCGTCTCGAGCTCGGCATCGTCGATTCGTTCCGCATCGATCAGCGCTACCGCCGTCGAGATGGCGAGTTCGTCTGGGCTCGTACCAGGGTGTCGACCACCGAGGATGACGGTGTGATGCTGGCGATCACCCATATCGAAGACGTCACCGAGCAGCGTCGCGCGGCCGAGCAGCTGCGATACGCGGCCCGCCATGACGAGCTCACAGGGCTCCCCAACCGGGCCTACCTGATGCACCTGCTCGAGGATCGCTTGGCGACCAGTGAGATCGATTCGGTCTCGGTGTTGTTCGTCGACCTCGACCAGTTCAAGGTCGTCAACGACAGCCTCGGGCACGAGGTCGGGGATCAGCTGATCCAAGCCGTGTCCGATCGGTTGCGTTCGGTATTGCGTGAGGAGGATGTGCTGGCCCGCTTTGGTGGCGATGAGTTCATCATCGTGCTGACCGGAGAGCCGATCGACGTTGCCGATCGGTTGCGACGGGCCGTCCATCCGCCCGTGGTGATCGGCGAGCACGAACTGTTCGTCACGGCCTCGATTGGCTATTCGTCGAATCATGAAGCCGGCATGTCGCCGAACGATCTGCTCCGCGATGCCGACGCAGCGATGTACCGGGCCAAGGCGCGCGGGCGCGACTGTGTCGAGGCGTTCGAGGTCGGCGGCCACGAAACGGGTGTTCAGGCGTTGCGCACAGCCGGAGAGTTGCGGCGCGGTATCGAACGCGGCGAGATCGTGCCGTACTTCCAGCCGATCGTCGATCTCGAGTCGGGTCGCGTGCTGGGCTACGAGGTGCTGGCGCGTTGGTTGCACCCTGAACGAGGCCTGCTGCCCCCGAGCGAGTTCTTGCCGTTGGCCGAGGAGACCGGCCTGCTGATCGAACTGGGTGCCCAGATGCTGCGCGATTCGTTGTCGCAGCTGGCGACCTGGCGAGCCTCGGGCCACCGTTTCGCCAACTGCTCGATCTCGGTGAACGTCGGAACCCGACAGCTCGTCGACCCCAACTTCTACGACACGGTCACCGACGCACTCGCCCAGACAGGCATCGACGCCGACTCGTTGTGGCTCGAGATCACCGAGACCTCCCTGCTGGCCGACGTGAAGGCCGCCACGGTGGCGTTACGTGAGTTGCGCAGCCTGGGTCTGCATCTGTCGGTCGACGACTTCGGCACCGGCTACTCGTCGCTCACGTATCTCAAACGGTTCCCGGTCGAGGCGATCAAGATCGACCGGTCGTTCGTTTCGGGGCTCGGCATCGAGCAGGAGGACTCCACGATCGTCGAAGCAGTCGTTCGTCTCGGTCAATCGCTCGGTCTCAACGTGGTGGCGGAGGGCATCGAGTCGCCCCTCCAGCTCGGCCGTCTACGCGAACTTGGCTGCGGTCGAGGCCAGGGCTACCTGTTCGGCCGCCCTCGTCCCGCAGCCCTGGTCGAAGCCGAACGAACCGGCGTCTAACCCCAACATGACGACTTGTGTCAGACGACTTGTGTCAGGAGACTCAGCGGATTGATTCGGTTCTCCGTCGCGGACGACTGAAGCCGAGCTTCTGACCTGGGGCGACGCACCGTCGCTCGATCGGGAATCGCCCCTGGTAGATCAATCCGCGCGGTCTCCAGGCACGACCCGTCATGCAGGCACAAGCCGTCATGTGCTGATCTAGTCGCCTTCTTTGCGGGCCCGCAGCACGAGGGTGGTCGGCACTGGTGAGATGTCGGTGACACCCAGCTCGAGGATGTGATCGATCCGGAAGTTGGCACGGCTGAGTTGGGTGTGCCACTCGCCGATCGTGCGCCCGACCGTGCCGTAGGGCAACACCTTCGAACCGTATTCGTCGTTCGAGTGCACGCCTGCGAAGGGGTGCGGCACCGAGAGCACGAACGGATGACTGGCCTTGAGCACACGGTGCACCTGGCGCAACAGACGGCCGAGGTCGTCGACGTCGACAAGGGTGTGGTTGGCCACGACCAGCGACACCGAACCGCTCGTGGCGAACCCGAGGTCGGCCAGTTCACTGGCGTGACATTCGACGGTCACCTCTGCTCCCGCGGCCGATTGGCGGAGCCGGTCGATGGCTGCTTGGTCGGGGTCGACAGCGATCGATTTTGCCCCGGCAAGGGCGAATGCGAGCGCGTTCTGTTGGCGGCTGATGCCGAGTTCGAGGGCGCGCTTGCCTCCGCTGATGTCGCCGCACAGGCGCAGTTCGAGATCGTTGGGGATGTCGCGTCCGAAGGAGATGGCGGTGGTCGTCACCCGCACAGTCTGGCGGATCGCTAGCCTGAAGTGATGGGTTTCTCGCTGGGGGTGCTGCGCAGCGGTACCGAACGACGCGGCATTGTCGACCACCGACTGGCGCGTCGGATGCTGATCAACCAGGTTCGATTGGGTCGCGTCAGCCGCACGGAGGTGTGTGATGCCCACCCCGAACTGATCCGGGCGGCCCGCAATGTCGGCACTGAAACATCAGCCGATTGTCCGATCTGCGAAGACGACAAGCTGCGCATCGTCACCTATGTGTTCGGTCACCGGATTCCTGCTTCGGGCAAGTGCGTCACCACCAAGCAGGAGTTGCAGCAGCTCGGCGTCAAGTCCGACGGTGAGCTGACTGCCTATGTGGTCGAGGCCTGCCCCGAGTGCCGCTGGCACCACCTCCTGCGCGTGCTCCCCCTGTAGCCGACGGCTCAGGCGTTCGCAGTGAAGTCGGGTTGGTGTTCGGGGGCGGCGATCTTGATCAGGCGTTCGGCGCGTTGCTGGTCGCTGATGCCGCGCAGGTCGGCGATGCCGTGCTCGGTGATCACGACCTCGATGTCGCTGCGCTGGGTCGACACGACATCGACCCGGTCGACGATCGTCGATGTGCCTCTCGCTGACGTCGACCGCATGGCCACGATCGAGAGTCCACCCAACGATCGTGAGGCACCGGCACAGAAGTCGGAGTGTCCACCGACCGCGGCGATCACGCGTCCGCCGACCCGTTCGACGTTGACCGACCCGTCGAGTCCGACCTGGAGTGCGGTGTTGCAGCCGATGAATCGGGGGATCGCGGAGAGCCGCGAGAGATCGTGGGTGATCGTCGTCGATGTCAGCTCGAGCATCCGGTCGGCCGCGAGCGACCGGATCGGCTCATCACCCCAGGTGTAGGCGGCGATGGCGGGCGCCGACAACAACCCGCGGGCATGCAGTGATGCCATTGCGTCGGTGCACAACCCCGACCAGATCCGCACCGGCCGGTCGAGGGCGCGAGCGATGCCCTCGCCGACACCACCCGGCCCGAACTGCAACGTCGCGTCGTCGGGTATCAGCGACGCAACCAGTGCGCCGATCCGTAGGTCGATCGCGTCCGCGGGCCGCGATGCGGCCGGGGGAGTAACGGCAGCGGGCGGCCTGACGATGGTTGCCGCAATCTTGCCGTCGATCAGCGGCCCGCCGAGGTCGGTGCCGTCCTCATCGACTTCGAGGACGACCTCGGCGGCGACTCGTGCCAACACGTCACCCCACCCGATCGCACCACTGAAGGTGAAGCCGGCGCCTCGACGCACGGCGGCGATCACAGCGATGTCGGGTGGTTCGGCGGTCAGCATCGGAGCAACGGCCGACAGCCGCACTGGTAGGGGAGTGACGCGGCCCTCGTTGACGGCGCGTCCCAGGCCGTAGCCGGCCAGCACGGTCGATCCGCGGAACTCGGGGTCGTCGACCCACGGGTGTCGTTCGATTGTCCACCCCAGCATCACATCGGCCGGGCCTGAGCGTCCGGTGGCGGCCAGCACGTCCGCCGGGCTGACCCGCGCCGAACTCGGGCCGTCGGCGTAGACGATCCGGGTCGTCACATCAGAGACCGGGATCGTTGGTCTGCCCGTGCGCTGCCCAGTAGACGTTGATCGCGTCCTGAATGCGCACGTACCAGATGATGTTGCCGATCAAGGGCAGCAGGAACCACAGGCCCCACAACGTGGTGATCGGCGGTTCCTGTCCGTCGTCGCGGTACAACTGCTCGACCTCGCCCGCCAGCAGGAACATCGTCACCGGTGACACGAAGATCGTGATCACGAGGTGCAGCCCACCGCCGAGCCCCTTGCCCGACCAGCGGTTGAGCTCGTCGCCGTTCTGGAATGCCCACACGAAGATCCAGATCCCGCACGTGACCAAGCTCAACAGCAACACCAGCCCGGCCGAGCGGCGTTTGCCGAGTTGCCGGACCGGTCCGTAGCCGGTGTTCGTTGCCCCATACCCACCGGGCGGAAACTGCTGCCCGGGCATGTACCCACCTGGAGGAGGCGGTGGTTGGGCGCCTGGCGGGGGAGGCGGAGGTGGCGACATGTCGCTCATGGACCCACGCTAGACCGCCGGCGACACCAGCCCATGGCTGCGTGCGGGGAGTCTGCGCTCTGCGGCTGAAGTCGCGGCCGTGCCAGCACGTATCCTTGTTGCGTGGCAGATCCATGGTTCGAATCCGTAGCGGTAGCCCAGCGTAGGGCCAAGCGGCGCCTGCCGAAGTCGCTGTATTTGCAGCTCGTCGGCGGCAGCGAGCGCGGCCAATCGATGAACGACAACGAGGCAGCGTTCACCGAGCTCGGGATCAGGCCGGTCACGGCCGGACAGTCGGCGACACGCGACATGTCGACCGAGATCATGGGCCAACCGATCTCGATGCCGGTCCTGGTCTCTCCGACCGGTGTGCAAGCTGTGCATCCTGATGGTGAGGTCGCTGTCGCCAGGGCGTCAGCGGCGCGCGGTATCGCGATGGGGCTCAGCTCGTTCGCCAGCAAGCCGATGGCCGAGGTCATCGCCGCCAACCCACAGACGCTGTTCCAGATGTACTGGGCCGGCGATCGCGACTCGATGATGGCTCGTATGGACAGGGCCAGGGGGGCCGGCGCGGTCGGACTGATCCTCACCCTCGATTGGTCGTTCGCCACGGCGCGCGACTGGGGCAGTGTGATGGTGCCGCAGTCGATCGACCTGAAGACGATGATCAAGTTCGCTCCCGAGGTCGCATTGCGCCCGCAGTGGTTGTACGAGTGGTTGCGGGTCGGCGAGTTGCCGACGTTCGGCGTGCCGAACTTCGTCACCGGCGACGATCCGGTCCCCGGCTTCTTCGGTGCTTACGGCACCTGGATGGGTACGCCACCGCCGAGCTGGGAAGATGTGGCTTGGCTGCGCGAGCATTGGGGTGGCCCGTTCATGGTCAAGGGGATCTGCCGAGTCGACGAGGCCCAGCGGGCGGTCGATGCCGGAGCCACGGCGATCTCGGTGTCGAACCACGGCGGCAACAACCTCGACGGAACACCGGCGCCGATCCGAGTCCTTCAGGGCATCGCCGAGGCTGTCGGAGACGACGTCGAGGTCGTGATGGACGGCGGCATCCGGCGCGGCAGTGACGTGTTGAAGGCGCTGGCATTGGGTGCCAAGGCGGTCATGATCGGCCGCGCCTACCTGTGGGGCCTGGCGGCCAACGGACAGGCCGGCGTGGAGAACGTGTTCGACATCCTGCGCAGCGGGATCGACTCGAACCTGTTGGGGCTTGGCAAGTCGTCGATCGACGAGCTGAGTCCTGACGACCTGATCATCCCCGATCACTTCACGCGCTGACCAGGCGGGGCACGGCCCGACCATGAGTCGGCTCGGTCGCGAGCGGTAGCGTCGCTGGCCATGACTGCGACTTCATTCCGTGCGTTCCAGGCCGTCACCGACGGCGAAGCTGTCGACCGTGGGATCGTCGCTATGTCGGTCGATGACCTGCCTGCCGATGGTGTGCTGGTCGAAGTGCAGTGGTCGAGCGTCAACTACAAGGATGGTCTGGCGTCGACCCCGGCCGGACGTGTCGCCCGGATTTCGCCGATCGTGCCCGGCGTCGACCTGGCCGGTGTATTGGTCGAGGATGCCCCCGGCATGCCGGCCGGCACCGAGGTGATCGCCCACGGCTACGAGATCGGTGTCGCCCGCCATGGCGGCTACGCCCAGTTCGCTCGGGTGCCGGCCGATCACCTGGTCGCCCTGCCCGAAGGTTTGACGACCCGTGAGGCGATGGTGCTCGGCACCGGCGGGTTCACCGCAGCGTTGTCGGTGATCGCCCTGCGAGAGCACGACATCACCCCCGATTCGGGTCCGGTGCTGGTCACCGGTGCGACCGGTGGCGTTGGCTCGACCGCCGTCGACATGCTGGCGAACCTCGGCTACGAGGTCGTCGCCAGCACCGGCAAGCCCGACGAAGCCGACTTCCTCACGGCGCTCGGTGCCAGTTCGATCATCGACCGCAACGTGTTATCCGAAGAGGGTCGCCGGCCGCTCGAAAAGACGCTGTGGGCCGGTGCGGTCGACTGTGTCGGCGGGGTCACGCTCGCCAACGTGCTCAAGCAGATCCACTACGGCGGTTCGGTGGCGGCCAGCGGCCTGACCGGTGGCCCGGGTCTGCCGGCCACGGTGCTGCCGTTCATCTTGCGTGGCGTGAACCTGCTCGGCATCGACTCGGTCGAGTTGCCGATGGATGCACGTCGTGCCGCCTGGGCCCGGATCGCCACCGATCTCAAGCCGAGCAACCTCGACCAGATCGGCCACGACATCACGCTCGACGATCTCGACACGGTGCTGACCGACATCCTGGCCGGCAAAGCCAGAGGGCGCAGCGTCGTCAAACTCTGAGTTGGTCGATCACCAGCTGTTGCAGCGCGTCGGCGACGATCGATGACTCGCCGTCGTGTGATAGCTCGGGGGAGAGGCTGTCGAGAGAGCCGGCGCTCCATGTGGTCGTACTGGTTTCCTGAGCGGTGAGCTGCTCGGCGAGCGGGGG
>Ga0209633_10005097_pt1 | contig 11625 bp, 11 predicted proteins | sample Cruoilmetagenom1_FD_187290 | JGI IMG/M metagenome (GOLD analysis project Ga0209633, IMG submission 187290) | Oil polluted marine microbial communities from Coal Oil Point, Santa Barbara, California, USA - Sample 1 (SPAdes) (version 2) | ecosystem: Environmental > Aquatic > Marine > Oil seeps ... | reverse complement strand
CGTGCGAAAGGCTCGTCAGGAAATCCGCAAACTACGCCGCAACCATCCCGGCGCCAAGCTGATCGTCACCGGATGCGCCGCCCAGACCGAGCCCGAGACATTCGCCAAAATGGACGAGGTCGATCTTGTCATCGGTAACACCGAAAAAATGCAGCACGCGACTTGGGCGGGTCTTGGCCCTGACTTCATCGGTGACAGTGAACGCGTTCAGGTGGACGACATCATGTCGGTCACCCAAACCGCAGGCCATTTGATCGACGGGTTCGGCACCCGCTCGCGCGCCTATGTTCAGGTGCAAAACGGCTGTGATCATCGCTGCACCTTTTGCATCATCCCATATGGGCGGGGCAATTCGCGCTCGGTCGCAGCGGGGGTTGTGGTGGATCAAATCAAACGGTTGGTCGACAGCGGATATAACGAAGTCGTACTGACCGGTGTTGACCTGACCAGCTGGGGCGCCGACCTGCCCAGCGCGCCGCGCTTTGGTGATCTGGTGATGCGTATTTTGAAACTGGTGCCAGACCTGCCGCGTCTGCGGATTTCGTCAATCGACAGCATCGAGGCCGATGACGCCCTGATGCAAGCCATCGCCACCGAGCCGCGCCTGATGCCGCATCTGCACCTCAGCTTGCAGGCCGGTGACAACATGATCCTGAAGCGTATGAAACGTCGCCACAACCGCGAAGACGCGATTGCCTTTACCCAAGAAGCACGGCGCTTACGCCCCGGCATCACCTTTGGCGCGGACATTATCGCAGGCTTTCCGACTGAAACAGACGAAATGTTCGCGAACTCGTTGAAACTGGTCACGGATTGCGATCTGACATGGTTGCACGTCTTCCCCTATTCCGCCCGCCAAGGCACCCCCGCCGCCCGCATGCCTGCGGTGAATGGCACCGTGATCAAAACCCGCGCCGCCGCTTTGCGTGCCGCTGGAGACACCCAAGTCGCCAAACATCTCGCCGCCCAAATCAGCCAAACCCACAGCATCCTGATGGAAAATCCCCGCATGGGCCGCACCGAGCAATTCACCGAAGTCCGCTTTGAGACCGACCAATCAGAGGGCCAAATCATCACAGCCACAATCAAGGGCGCGACAAAGACCCAACTCATCGCCTAGCCCTTGCCTTCTTTTCAAAAATATCCCCGCCGGAGGCCCAAAATCTCTTTAACTCGCCCCATCCTTTATTCGTTTCGTCGCTGCCCCTACGCCATGCGGGCGCGTCTTGCCGTTGCCAGTGCCGGCATCGCCACGGAACTGCGTGAAATCCTGTTGCGAGACAAAGCGCCCGAATTGATCATGGCCTCGCCCAAAGCCACGGTTCCAGTTTTGGTGGCAGACAAGGTGATTGATGAAAGTCTCGACATCATGATCTGGGCGCTCGGCCAAAACGACCCTGAACAATGGCTCGACATGCCCGCAGAGGGCCACGCGCTGATTGAAAAATCGGACACGCAGTTCAAACCCGCGCTTGACGCCTACAAATATAAACGCAGCGAAGATGATCGCGCCCTTGCGGCCACGTTTTTGACCGACCTTGATCACAGATTGGAAAACCAGCCCTACCTGTTTGGCCAAACCGCAACGTTGGCCGATATGGCGATCCTGACTTTCGTACGTCAGTTCGCATTTGTTGATAAGCCGTGGTTCGATGCCCAGCCTTGGCCACATCTTTCGGAATGGTTGGAAGTTTTCATTGCATCCAGCCGATTTACGAACATTATGCAGAAGTATCCGAAATGGCAGGCAGGCGACCCCGTCACCCTGTTCCCGCCCAAATCCTAGGCCAACCCATGCACCCCAATCCCGCTTTTCGCAAATCCCCTGATGAGACCAATCTTGGCTTTGCCCGTGAGCGCGGCTTTGGGACTTTGTCCGTGAATGGGGAAGATGGCCCGCTGATCGCCCATATTCCTTTCACGCTATCAGAAGACAACAAATACGCCGATCTGCATCTGCTGCGCTCCAACCCGATCACCCGCGCGCTCGGCCAGCCCGTGCGGGCAGTTCTCGCTGTGTCCGGCCCTGACAGCTATATTTCGCCCGACTGGTACGGCGTCGACGATCAGGTGCCCACGTGGAATTACGTCGCCGTACATCTACGCGGCACCCTGACGCAAATGCCTGCCGAAACCCTGCGCGGCAGTCTGGACACACTTGCCGCCCAGTTCGAGCAACGACTAGCCCCCAAGGCACCGTGGACCAACGACAAAATGGCGCCCGAAGCGCTGGCAAAAATGATGCGGATGATCGTACCGTTTCGCTTTGATGTGGACGCGGTCGATGGCACCTGGAAGCTGGGCCAGAACAAACCCGACGAGGCCCGCCTCTCAGCCGCCAAACATGTGCAGGCTTACGGCATCGGGCAGGAAACCGCCCTTTTGGCCGCGCTGATGCAAGCCCCCGTCACTGATTAAGTGGACAGTCACCGCCCACAGGCCTACATTGAATGTGAACCTATGGGAGGATATGAAGTGCCCCTACCCCTTGCCCCGATTACCGGCATCGCACTGCGCTATGGCACGGTTGCGCTGGCCACTTATGCTGTGACACGCAAGGTGTCGCTTGGCCGCCGTGATCAACGTGCCGAGGATGCGCTGGATGATCTTGAGGAAGGGCTGTCGGCGCGTCGCGAGCCCGGACAGGCCAGCAGCACCGCCCGTTTCAAGCGCAAGATCCGACTGGGTGAAAACGGTCCCGGCGTTGAAATCGACATTACCGCGCTTGGGCGCATCAAATTAAGGAAACTCTGAATGCAACTTTTCTACGCTGCCGCCTCGCCGTTTGTGCGCAAAGTTCTGATCACTTTGCATGAAACCGACCAGCTGGATGATGTCGAGCTGGTTGATGCTACCGGCACGCCGCTTGATGCATCAAACATGCCCACGGCCCACAATCCACTGGGTAAAATCCCGGCCCTGACCCGCCCTGATGGCCCGGCGCTTTACGACAGTCGGGTGATTTGCCGCTATCTGGATGCCCGCGCCAAGGCAGAGCTCTATCCAGAGCGCTGCATTTGGGATGTCCTAACGCTCGAGGCCACGGCTGATGGGATCATGGAGGCCGCTGTCTTGATGGTCTATGAAGCGCGTTGCCGCCCCGAAAACATGCAATCAGCCGATTGGGTTGATGGGCAATGGGACAAAATAGGCCGTGCGTTGGACGCCGTCACAACCCGCTGGATGAGCCACCTCGCCGGACCGTTCGACATGGGGCATATCGCAATCGGTTGCGCTTTGGGTTACCTCGATTTTCGCCATGGCGACCGCAACTGGCGCAAAGGTCGTGATGCACTGGACGATTGGTTCGCCACATCTGCCGAACGCCCCAGCATGTCGGCAACCCGCCCTTAGCGGAACCGCAACACACTTCGGGCCCGCTATAAATCGTCGCAGAATGACCCATTTATGCAAAAATGTGCATTTTTTAGCGGGTTTTAATGTCTACCTCACATTGTTGCGCTAGACGTGCCACGATTCCAAAGTTAAACACCCGTCCAAGGAGTACCGTTTTTGCGGTGCGGCTTCGGTACGGCTCTGTCTTTGGATCTGGCCATTTCGACCTAACTATCAACAAAGGAGGGATTCCAGTGTCCCACGCAGAAGATCACTCAGAAACCCGACGGGATTTCCTGTACTACGCCACAGCCGGCGCCGGTGCAGTTACCGCAGGTGCTGCCGTTTGGCCGCTTGTTAACCAAATGAACGCCTCCGCCGATGTGCGCGCCCTTGCGTCCATCTTTGTTGATGTATCAGATGTCGAAGTTGGCACACAGCTGACTGTAAAATGGCGCGGCAAGCCGGTTTTCATCCGCCGTCGCACCCCCGAGGACATTGAACGCGCCCGCACAACACCGCTGGCCGATCTGCCGGATCAAATGAGCCGCAATGTCGCCAAACCCGAGATGGATGCTTCGGACGAAAACCGCACGCTTGATGATGCTGGCGAATGGTTGGTGATGATGGGCGTTTGCACCCACTTGGGCTGTGTGCCTTTGGGCGGTAACTCTGGCGATTTTGAGGGCTGGTTCTGCCCCTGCCACGGTTCGCACTACGATATTTCCGGTCGCATCCGTAAGGGTCCGGCCCCTGAGAACCTGCCGGTTCCGGAAAATATGTTCATCGACGACAACACAATTAAGCTCGGTTAAAGGGAGAGAGTAATGTCTGGAATTCCTCACGATCATTACGAGCCCAAAACGGGCTTTGAAAAATGGCTAAACGTACGGCTGCCCATTGTTGGGCTGGTCTATGACACACTGATGATCCCAACACCCAAAAATCTGAACTGGATGTGGATTTGGGGCATCGTTTTGGCATTCTGTCTGGTGATGCAAATCATCACAGGTGTGATTTTGGCCATGCATTATACACCGCATGTCGATCTGGCGTTCTCCAGTATCGAGCACATCATGCGCAACGTGAACGGCGGCCATATGCTACGTTACATGCACGCCAATGGTGCGGCATTGTTCTTCTTTGCCGTTTACATGCATATCTTCCGCGGTCTTTACTACGGCTCTTATAAGGCGCCGCGCGAAGTGACATGGATCATCGGTATGTTGATCTATCTTGCCATGATGGCGACGGCGTTCATGGGCTACGTTCTACCTTGGGGGCAAATGTCCTTTTGGGGCGCGACTGTGATCACCGGCCTGTTTGGCGCGATCCCTGTTGTTGGTGAAAGCATTCAGGCTTGGCTCCTGGGTGGACCAGCGGTTGAAAATGCCACGCTGAACCGCTTCTTCTCGCTGCACTACCTGCTGCCGTTTGTGATTGCGGCGCTTGTGGCGATCCACATCTGGGCGTTCCACACGACGGGCAACTCAAACCCAACCGGGGTTGAAGTGCGCCGTGGCTCCAAAGAAGAAGCCGCGAAAGACACGCTGCCATTCTGGCCTTACTTTGTGATGAAAGATCTGTTCGCCCTGATGGTTATCTTGGCGATCTTCTTTGCGGTCATTGGGTTCATGCCCAACTACCTTGGCCACCCTGACAACTACATCGAGGCCAACCCGCTTTCGACCCCTGCACATATTGTGCCGGAATGGTTCTTCTTGCCCTTCTACGCGATCCTGCGCGCCTTCACGGCGGATGTTTGGGCTGTGCAGTTTGTCGACTGGATCACCTTCGGCGTGGTTGATGCCAAGTTCTTTGGCGTCTTGGCCATGTTCGGTGCGATCGCGGTTATGGCACTTGTGCCTTGGTTGGATACCTCGTCGGTACGCTCCGGTCGGTTCCGCCCAATGTTCAAAATGTTCTTCGCCCTGTTCGCCATCGACTTCATCGTTCTGATGTGGGTTGGTGCACGGGATACCGATTTTCCACATGACTGGATTTCGCTGATCGCGTCGACCTATTGGTTCGCTTACTTCCTGATCATCCTACCGCTGCTGGGTGTGATTGAAAAACCAGACCAACCCCCCGCGACAATCGAAGACGACTTTAACGCCCATTATGGCCATGCGTCCTCCGACGCAGACGCCAAGTGAGAAAGGATCAAAAAATGTCGATCAAAAAACTCACACTAACAGCCCTGACTGCCCTGACATTGTCGGTGACCAGCGCTGTATCCAGTGGCGATGGTGGCCACATTCACGACACGGATTTCTCCTTCGAGAGCCCGTTTGGCACCTATGATGAAGCCCAACTGAGACGCGGACTTCAGGTTTTCACCGAAGTCTGTGCCTCTTGCCATGGTATGCAGTATGTGCCGATCCGGTCTTTGGGTGACAAAGGCGGTCCACACATGTCTGCCGACGCCGTGCGTGAATATGCAACCCAATTCGAGGCCGCCGACACCAGTGATGACGCTGAACTTGGCGACACACGCGAAGCCAAACCAACGGATCACTTCCCTGTTTCCGCCGATCCAAACGCGCCTGACCTGTCCTTGATGGCCAAGTCACGCGCTGGCTACCACGGCCCCTACGGCCTTGGCCTTAGCCAATTGATCAACGGCATGGGTGGGCCAGAATATATTCTTTCAATCCTCGTCGGCTATACCGGCGAAGAAAAAGAAGAAGCCGGCACAACCTTTTATGAGAACACCGCCTTCCCGGGTGGCTGGATTTCAATGCCACCGCCGCTCTATGGCGAAGACGTTGATTTCGCCGATGGTCACAGCAACACGTTGCACCATGAGGCCGAAGACACAGCGGCCTTCCTGATGTGGGCGGCTGAACCCAAAATGATGGCCCGCAAACGTGCAGGCTTCATCGGCGTCCTGATGCTGACCCTGCTTTCGGTTCTGCTCTATGCCACAACCAAACGCCTCTGGGCACCGGTCAAACAACGCGCCAAAGACGACACTGAAAACAGCTAAATCTTACGGCCGTGAAAACAACAAAGCCCCGCTCACCATAGCGGGGCTTTTTCTTTGCCTTCTTCTTGCTCTAAATACCTCCGCCGGAGGCACTTGAAAATAAAGCGACCCGAAGGGTCTCCATTTGGCTAGCCTAAATAGGCGCGCAACGCCGCAGGTGGGTTGGCAAATATTTCACCCGTTTCAACAGGCGCATGGGCCACCCCATCCCCCACCAAAACCACACTTTGCGTGATCCGTTTGGCATCCTCGGGATTGTGACTAACCATCAATAATGTTGCTCCTGTTTCGGTCATCAGGTCGGCCACCAAATCCAGCATCTCGTCGCGCAGCGCAGGGCCTAGGGCGGAGAACGGCTCGTCCAGCAACACCAAGGGTTTCGCCTGCAACAGCATCCGCGCCAGTGCCACACGGCTCATCTGTCCGCCCGACAGCGCCGCAGGTTTGCGCGCACCAAGCCCCGCCAAGTCGACCCGCGCCAGCACAGTTTCGATCTGCTGCCTTTGCGCCTCCGTCAACCGCAGATCAGCTCGCAACCCCAAGCCGACATTCTGCGCCACAGTTAGATGTGGAAACAGATTATTGTCTTGAAACAAAATGCTGATTGGCCGCGCGCCGGGAGCCGTGCCAGCCAGATCAAAACCCGCCCAAAGAACGCGGCCCTGCGTGGGCGTCAAAAACCCTGTGACCAAATTCAACAACGTCGACTTGCCACCACCCGACGGACCGATCACCGCGACACGCGCCCCAATCGGAACCGTGAAATCAGCCTGCAATGAAAACGCGTCTTGGGTATATCCTACCCCTTCAAAGGTCAGCATCCGCGCGCCCTCCGCGATCAAATATCCAAAACAAAGACAGCGATAACCCCAGCAACAAAACCGCCGCCCCCGCGGCCTGATCCATCCGGTAAGTCGCCATCAAACGGTACATCTGTAACGGCAACGTCGCACTGTCGGGGTCGGAAAACAAGGCAATCACCCCAAGGTCCCCCATCGACAAAGCCGCCGCCAAACCCGCTGAAAACCCCAACGGGCGGCGCAGCCGTGGCCACAAAACCAACCGCAGCCGCACCCAACCCGTCATCTGCAAGCTGTCTGCCAACCGTCCAAAAGACGCTTCAATGTCCCGCACCGCCGGCACCAATGTGCGCAGTGCGAAAGGCAAGCTCATCATCGCATTCACCAGCGCGGTGATCGGCAGCGCCAAAGCCACCGGATCGGCCACGGGAAATAAAACAATAAACAGCCCCGCGCCGACCACCAAGGGCGAGGCCGCCAGAACCAGATAGCCGATGCTTTCGACCAGCAGCGCGCCGCGTTTCAAACGCACCACCATTAAGGCAATGGTCAGCGCCAAAATCACGGCGGTGGTCATCGACAACAGGGCGACACTTAGCGACCGTCCCGCTGCCGAATAGACACTTGCCGGCAAAGAAAACAGATTGGGCAACCCGTCGACGATGATCATTGCCAATGGTGCAACCAAAAACAACGACATGACGCACAACAGCAGGCCATCCCACCAAGCGTTTGGCGCGTCCAGCCGCTCAACAGTGCGGCCCAGCCCTGCCCCCATCATGGTTGGCACTGCGACCCACAACATCACCGCCGCCGCCGCTGCGCCCATGCCGAATTGCACCATCGCCAGCAACGCTGCACGGCCCAGGTCAAAGTCGAACCGAAACGCCTGATAGATCGCCAGTTCCACCGTCGTGGCCTTAGGCCCACCGCCCAATGCAAGCGCCACAGCAAAGCTGGTCAGGCAAATCAGGAACACCACCATAAAGGCACCGGGCAACACATCGCGCAACATCGGGCGTTCTAATATGCGGCCAACATCGCGGCCCGTGATATTTAAGGAGGCGACCAAGCGAAACCGCTCGGATGGGATCGCTAACCAACCTTGCAAAATCAATCGTGTGGCCAGTGGTAGGTTGAAAAACACATGCGCCAAAACCACGCCGTGCAACCCGTAGATATGGACAGGAGGTAATCCCAGCCAGCCCAGCATGGCACTGATTGCCCCGCCACGGCCAAACACCGCCAACAGGCCCATCACAGCGACCATCACAGGCAAGATAAACGGCGCGCCCAATAGGGTGATCAACGCCCCTCGCCCAAAGAATTGCCGCCGCGCCAAGGCCCTTGCAACGGGCACCGCTAAAACAACGCTGATCGCGGCAGACAGCGTGGCCTGCAGCACCGTAAACCGCACCGCCGCCCAATCTGCAGCGCCCAACGCAGCCACCCCCTCGGCACGCCAGAACAGCGCCCCAAGGGGACCAAGTATCAAAGCGAGCAAAAGCAAGGTCGCCCCTGCGCCCGCCCCAATGATTGGTATTATTTTGAAAGCGCGTTCAGCCATTCTTCCAACGCTTTGTTGCGGGTCTCAACGACCTGATCCGGTTCGGTGGTCAATGAGATTTGCGGCACAACCAAAACCTCAAACCCTCTGGGCAAACCTGCCTTTGGCATCTTGGCTGGCATCATCCAGTTGGTTGTCGGGATGATGGTCTGAAATTTGTCAGACACCATAAAGGCCATGAATTGATCGGCCAGTTCTGGCTGATCAGTGGTGGCAATTTTACCCGCCACCTCGATTTGCAAGTAGTGGCCCTCGTCAAAGGCAGCGGCCTCTTTTCCGGCATCTTCTTCGGCAATCAAATGGTAAATCGGTGATGTGGTGTAGGACAAAACCATGTCGGCCTCGCCCTCCAAGAACATCCCATAGGATTCGGACCAGCCTTTGGTGACGGTGACGATGTTGTCAGCCAAGCTGTCCCAAATTGCAGGGGCTTCGTCGCCATAGGCCGCCTTGACCCACATCAGCAATCCCAATCCGGGTGTGGAGGAACGCGGGTCTTGAATGACGATTTTCAAATCTGACGTCGCCAGTTCTTTGAAATTTCTTGGCACCTCGGTGAGTTCGTCGCGCTTATAAACAAACGCGAAATATCCCCAGTCATAAGGCAGAAACAAATCGTCCCCCCAAGCCACAGGCAGGTCCAGTTCGACAGAAACCCCATGCGGTGCAAACAGGCCAGTTTCGCGGGCAGTTTCGGTCAGGTTGGTGTCCAGACCCAAGACCACATCAGCCTTGGTATGTTCACCCTCCAGACGTACCCGCGCCAACAATGCAGCGCCATCGCCCGCGCCGACGAATTTCAAATCACAGCCGCAGGTCTCCTCGAACGCGGCCTCGACTGCGGGACCAGGGCCCCAATCGGACACAAAGCTGTCGTAGGTATAGACTGTAAGCACAGGGGTTTCGGCAATCGCGCTGCTGGCAATCGCACAAAATCCCGCAGCAAGTGGTAGATATTTCATCTCAAATCCTCCAAATGCGGCGAAAGGGCAAAGGTGGATATGATCCGAAACCTTCCCTCCGCCGGTGTTAACCGGTTCAGGTTCTACGGGTCCGCATCATTGCATCTCAGCCAAACTAGGCCCCCCGAGGTATTGCTACCTCTATGCGCCGCAATCGCGCATGACAAGTCAAAATCCCTTGAGCCGCCGCGCTGTGACGGCTAAACGCATAGATCAAAGGAGCGTTCCCATGTCGATCAACAGTTTTGGCCATCTCTTCCGCGTCACCACTTGGGGCGAAAGCCACGGGCCTGCCATCGGTGCGACCGTTGATGGCTGCCCGCCGAATGTGCCTGTTGATGCGGAGATGCTGCAGCACTGGTTGGACATGCGCAAACCCGGGCAAAACAAATACACCACCCAGCGCCAAGAAGCCGATCAGGTGCGGATCCTGTCCGGTGTGTTTGAGGGCAGGACCACAGGCACCCCTATCCAGTTGATGATCGAAAACACCGATCAGCGTTCCAAAGATTACGGCGACATCGCCGAAAAATTCCGCCCCGGACATGCCGATATTACCTATTGGCAAAAATACGGCATCCGCGATTATCGCGGTGGTGGTCGCTCGTCTGCACGCGAAACCGCATCGCGGGTTGCGGCGGGTGGATTGGCGCGGGCGGCTTTGGCGACTTTGGTACCAAATGTACAAATCACCGGCTATATGGTACAAATGGGACAACATTCGATTGATCGCGCGGCGTTCGATTGGGACGAAATTTCCAACAACCCGTTCTGGGCACCGGACGCTTTGATGGCCAAAACTTGGGCCGACTATTTGGATGGTCTGCGCAAATCCGGCTCCTCGGTTGGGGCCGTGGTCGAGGTGGTCGCGCGCGGGTTGCCCGCTGGATTGGGCGCACCGGTTTATGGCAAGCTCGACACCGATCTGGCCGCTGCGATGATGTCGATCAATGCCGTCAAAGGTGTCGAAATCGGCGAAGGCATGAATGCTGCATTTTTGACAGGCGAAGCCAACGCCGACGAAATCCGCATGGGGCCAGATGGGCCTGTTTATTCGTCGAACCATGCGGGTGGAATCCTAGGCGGCATTTCTACCGGCCAAGATGTAGTTGTGCGTTTCTCGGTCAAACCGACCTCGTCCATCCTGACCCCGCGTCAGACGATCACCAAGTCCGGCGAAGAGGTCGAAATCATCACCAAAGGCCGCCACGACCCCTGCGTCGGCATCCGTGCCGTGCCGGTTGGCGAGGCGATGATGGCCTGTGTTTTGCTGGATCACGTGTTGTTGCATCGCGGACAGATTGGCGATGGTGGTGGTGAGATTGGTTGAGCCTTAGCTTAACAAACCCGCGCTTCGCAGATGCTCCACCGCCTTGGCTGTAGCCCCGCCGTGCTGATCTAGGAAGGCGCGGATCATCGGGTTTTCACCCGTGATCGTCAGCGCATTCCAATATTCAAACAACTCATCCGGCGTCTGTACCTTGGTCAGAACACCCGCCTCGATGGCCTCAATGGCCGGATATTCGATGCCCCAAATGCTGGGGCCGACCACGACGGGTTTGCCGACGCTCAACGGTTCAATGATGTTGTGCGAGCCTTCATCGTTGAACGTATCGCCAATGAAAACGTGGTCTGCCAGCGCGAAATAGAAGTTGATTTCCCCCAGAGAGTCACCGAATAGTCCGTCCAGATCGTCGGGCATTTCGGTGGTCAAATGCAGGTTTTCATCCAGATCGTTTGAGCGTTGTAACATCTTCAAGCCATTGGTTTGCAACAATTTTGCCGTATCTAAAAAATTCTTAGGATGGCGGGGTACATAGACGAAAAATGGCAAGGGCCTGCCGGAATCCACCGCCGCACGACGCAACTGTGTCACCACGGGAATCAACAACGGGTCCTCATCCGGCCCGGTGCTGGCCAGACAGAATATAGGCCGTGCAGGGTTGATCATGGCGCGTAATTTCGCCGCCG
>Ga0209633_10005096_pt1 | contig 11627 bp, 5 predicted proteins | sample Cruoilmetagenom1_FD_187290 | JGI IMG/M metagenome (GOLD analysis project Ga0209633, IMG submission 187290) | Oil polluted marine microbial communities from Coal Oil Point, Santa Barbara, California, USA - Sample 1 (SPAdes) (version 2) | ecosystem: Environmental > Aquatic > Marine > Oil seeps ... | reverse complement strand
CCTGAGATAAACACCAGAATATACCCGCCACTGAACTATCAAAAGCAAATGAGGATAACAACAAAAAAGCATTCAATGCTTCAGGATAATATTGCACACGAGCTAAGGTCGAATGCACTAAATTACGATGGCTGACTAACACCCCTTTAGGTTCACCTGTCGAGCCTGATGTATAAATCATATAGGCTAAATCATCAGCTGAACCTTCGGTTAAACCTTTTGCTAAAATATGATTCTTAGGTGTAGTTGTTGGAAGCTCGCGCAAATCATCAATACAGACTACTCGTGCTGGATGTTCAGGCAAATTAGATATTAAACCAGTTGTTGTTACCAACACAGTTTCAGCATCTGCAAAGTCTAATAACATTGATGCTAATCTTTGATTTGGATAATCTGGATCCAGAGGAACATAAGCTCCCCCTGCTTTCAGAATTCCAAGAATACCAACAATCATTTCTATTGATCGCTCAACGCATAAGCCAATCAGGGTATTTGGTTTAACCCCTAGGCTATGTAAATGATGGGCCAATTGATTTGCTTGATTGTGAAGTTCTCTATAGCTTAAAGATTGATTATTAGTAGTTACAACAGCAACAGTTTGTGATTCATTGTGTGCTTCAATCAAGTGGTGGATACAGCGCTCTTTAGGATAGTCCGTTTGCGTATTATTCCATTCAACTAGCTGCTGCTGTTCTTGCTGAGTCAAAATATCCAACTGATCTATGGACTGATTCAGACCTGCTGCAATATTGTCTAACAGTGTATGTAGATGCCCAAGTAGGCGTTCGACTACAGTATCAGCATACACAGAACGGTCATAAACAATGATAAACCGCAGATTATGTTGATCCGGAATGATAAGTAAACTTAAAGGGTAGTTACTGTGTTCTATATAACTGGGGTTTTTAATACTTAGGTTTCGACTGCTATTTGAAACAGCAGGATAATTTTCAAATACAACAATTGATTCAAATAAAGGCTGCCCTTTAGGAATATCGCTCCAATTTTGTACTTTTACCAAGGGTGTGGATTCATATTTTCCCAGTTCAAGCTGTTGTTCTTGAATGTCTTTAAATAAATCCAGCAATGGCTGATCAGGGGATAATTTAACACGTGCAGGAAGTGTATTAAGAAACAATCCCACTCGCTTGTCTGATCCTGCTAAATCTGTAGGGCGACCTGCCATCGTCACCCCAAAAACCACATCCTGTTGATGAGTGTAGCGACTCAATAAAATCGACCAGGTACCTTGAATCAATGTATTCATGGTTAAACGACTACTTCGCGCAAGGTTCTGTAATTTCTTTGTAGTTTCCTTATCAAGACTTAAGTGTTGATCACTATAACCAGAACGCAAAGATAAATCGTTTTCACTCAGGTGACCTACAGGTAGTGAAGACGGTGCAGTAAATCCAGCTAACTTATTGCGCCAATAACCTTCTGCCTCATCCAGGTTTTGTTGTTGTAGCCATGCAATATATTCACTATAGGGTTTAGCTGGATCAAGCTGAACCGCTTTTTTCTGTAACAACTGTTCATAAATTGAAAAGACTTCACTAACAAGAAGCGAAGAAGACCAGCCATCTATCAACAGATGGTGGATACTCCAAACAAATTGGGTATTATTTGGAGACATTTGAATTAATGTAAAACGCAACAAAGGCGCTTGAGATAAATCGAAACCCTTTTGTTGATCTGTTTCCAGGTAACTGTCAAGAGCCGACTGTTGTTCAACTGCCGATAAGTTTTTCCAGTCAAGATGCTGCCATGGAATATCCACCACTTTTCGCACTATTTGCAGAGGCTCTTTGACATTATCCCAAAGGAACATAGTCCGAAGTACTGCATGCCTCTCAACAACCAACTGCCAGGACTTTTGGAAGATTGATGCATCCAGATCCCCCTCAAGAATACAATTGTATTGAGCAAAATATGCACCTGACTCTGGTTCTTTTAAGACATGAAATAACATACCACTTTGAATCGGTGATAATTTATAGATATCAGATACATTTTCCATTTTCAGGAGCCTTTTTCTTCAAGTTGATTCAGTACATCAGCAAGATGGTCAAATGACTCTCCATCCAAATCGGCTAATGGAAAATCAGCAGCACTAGATTTATTTTCGTCTAATTTCTTGTTCTCAACTGTTTGTTCTACACCATCCTTTTCTATTACTATTGCAACTTTGGCAAGTTCAGCTATGGTTTGATGCTCGAATATATGCTTAGGCTCAAGCTGTAATCCCCTTTTCTTTGCTTTAGTTATAATTTGAATACTGCTAATTGAGTCTCCCCCCAGATCAAAAAAGTTATCATTGATACCTATCTTTTCCATCTGCAAAACCGATGACCAGATATCCGCCAACAAAATGTTTTTTGGTGTTTGAGGAGAGACATAAGCTGTCTTTTTTGTATGCGGATTTTTTGCCACATCGAGCAAGGCATCGTGATCCACTTTTCCATTTTGAGTTAATGGTATTTCATCAAGCGCAAAAAATTGCTTGGGCACCATATATTCGGGTAAAACTTCCTTCATATAGGCTTTAAGCTCAGCCGGATCCAGAGAATGCTGTGATACATAATAGGCAGTGAGTTGTTTCTTCGCCTGTAATGAAACCGGATCATCATAACCAACTTCTTTAAGCATCTGAGCGACTTTCCCTAGATCAATCTCATCATCCAGTTCATGCAAGGCTTCTTCACGATCTTTGTGGCCTATACGAACATCCCAGCTATAAGGTAATGCATAGTTGTGGTATCCCTGTTCTTTCTGATGAATATATATGCCCAAATCATTAATCAGACAGTTAGTAGAACGCCCGGTATCTTTAGGTCTCTCCCACGGAGTTTTATTCGTCAAATAATCGTACATTTCATCAAAATGCACGTCTGTATAGCAGTAAAAATCAATAAACTGGATTTCTTCAAAAACAGCGTCATCATCAAAAATACGTGTATCCAGACATTTCGAAACAGCATCATCAATACGATGGTAAACCTTACGTGCATCCAGCACGACCTGGTCTATTTCTGCCGCATCAAACTGCCCCTCATTAAAAGTATCCGATAAACGTGTTTCAAATAACTGGCCTCGTGACAAACCCGTCACGATGTATTTGATTCCCTTCTCTTGGGCCAGATTGAAACTGAGTGTATAAATCGTTTTAAAACACCCCTGACACACATTACTGAATCGTTGCAGGCTGTCTCGAAAAATAGTATTCATATCGGGAGTACTGCCCCAAATATGATCAACGCCAAGACCCTCAGTAATGCGTTTAATATTGGCTTTAGCACTCTCTGATATATAACCATTATCAAGGCTAAAAACTAAAGGAGTGAAGCCTAATTCAACAAGCTGACAAAGCATATAGGTACTGTCTTTTCCGCCACTTAATAAAGCCAGACAATCATATTTTCCGGTTTTTCTTGCTTTGGCCCGAACCAAGACCTCCTGCAAATCATCTATTGTTCTGAAATAGGATTCCACCTCAGCTTTATGCGCTTCAAAATCCTGACAAGTATTACAGACGCCCTGGCTGTTAAACGATGCTTCAGGGTAATTGGAAGGTAGCCCACATTTTGTACAAAACTGAATGTCTGTCATGCTTTTAGAATGTTGATACCTGACGACATCAACAACTGCTTTATTTATTGCAGCATGCTTGCGTAAGGTTGTTGCAATTTCATTCAATTCAATACGATAACCTTTAATTTTGACCTGACTATCAACACGTCCCAGAAATTCAAGTTGATCCTCACTGATCCAACGTGCCAAATCACCACTTCGGTACATTCGGCTATCAGGAGTAAATGGATTATTTAGGAAACAATCTTTTGTTAATTTATCTTGGTTTAAATAGCCTCGTCCTACGCCATCTCCAGCAATGTAAATCTCACCAATAACTCCCGTCGGGGTTGGATTCAGGTTTTCATCAAGGATATAGATCTGTGTGTTATCAATAGGTCTGCCAATAGGTACTGAAGCTAATCTGTCCAGATCTGTATCATATTGATGAATCATACAGCCGACCACCGTTTCAGTGGGGCCGTATTCATTGTAAATAGCGACCTGCCCATTAAAATGATGATGAACTCCCCTTGCTAGATCCGTTTTAAAATCTTCTCCACCCAAAATGAGTTGTTTTACCCGAGAAGGTTTAACCGGGTATTCCTTTAACATCCCAAGATGAGCGGGTGTCAGCTTGATAATATCCACCGCGTTATCTTCTATTACAGCTAATATTTCCAATCCATTAGCGGACGGATCTTCTGGATAAATAACTAATTTCCCACCAGAAACCAGTGGTGTAAAAATAGACGTGATTGTTAAGTCGAATGCAAGCGAGGAATACAGGGGAAAATCAAGGCTCTGTTCTTTAAGATAATACCCCTTGGCCCACCGAACATAATGAACCAGTCCTTTATGCGGGATCATCACTCCCTTAGGCTGCCCTGTTGATCCAGACGTGTAAATCACATAAGCCAGATCGTTTGGTGATACAACAGCTTTTGGTGGATGAATCGGGAACTGTTCAAAACTTTCCCAATCCGAATCCAGGCAAAGAACGTCACAAGCAACGTCACTTAGCTGATGACGAAACTTCTGTTGGGTAAGGAGTACTGATACCTGTGCGTCAGTGAGTATAAAAGCAATACGCTCGGCCGGGGTAATCGTATCAATGGGAACATAAGCACTCCCTGCTTTTAATATGCCCAAGATTCCCACAATAGCTTCAATCGAACGCTCAACCAATAAGCCCACCAGCTCAGATTTTTCCAGGCGATTAGCCACTTGATTGGCACGCTTGTTTAATTCCTGATAGCTTATTTGCTGCTTATTAAGCACTAAGGCTATTGCTTCCGGTGTTTTTTTGACCTGTTCCTCAAACAAAGAAATAACGGTCATATTCTCAGAATAATCAACTTGTGTTGCGTTGAAATCTGAAATGCGAGTCTGCCACTCAGGACTTGTTAATAATCTAACATCTTGAATTGATTGAGTCGGGTCAGTAACTAAAACATCAAAAGCCAGAATAAAATGCTGTACGAACCATTCACATTGCTGGGTTGTAAAAACATCACTGTTCAGATCGAAATGTAAAACGAAACTACCTGTCTGATCATGGTCATGAACCTGAAGGCGTAAATTATGATGCCGATCCCCATAACCAGAATGTATCCATTCTGATTCCATTGGCAGCCCTGCAAAATCCCCATAATTAACATGAATGTAATTGAGTAATACATCATAAGCACTGTTCATTTCTGCTGAACTGGAACCGGCTTGTGCATATCGTAATCCCATTAGGCCATCAGCCTGAATTTGTTTTACAAGCGACAACAAAGTCTCTTCAGGACTAACATCAATTTGTAATACACCTACCTCGATAAAAAGACCAACCGTGTCCTTAAAAGCAGTCGTTGGGCGATTATGAAAAGGAGTACCTATTGTTAATTTTTTTTGCTCACTTTCCTTTCCATCTAATTGATACATTAGTAGAAATAGCAACGCTGAAAACAGACTAAACTTTGTTAGATCATTATTGATAGAACGTATATCCGGTCGATTCACAAGTGTATTTAGTGCTTCTGCCTGTTGCTGGTTCAGCGTATAAGAAAAGCGCTGGGTACGTGCTGTTTTATTCTCCACTGCTTCATCAAAAAACCGTGTGGGTTCTAATGGATCTGCTAGCTTTTCACTCCAATAGTTTTCTATTTTTTTAAATTGTGGTGATTCTCGAAAACGATGCTCATAAGCAATATAGTCTTGATAGGCTGGAAAAGATTGTTTCTTTTTAGTCCCCTCAATAACTAGCTGGTACAAGTCTGCCATGCGCTTATAAATTAAGGATGAAGACCAGATATCTGTAATTAAATGATGTTGATTCAGATACCAGACAAATTGATTGTCGGAAAGTTTTATCAGGACCGAATCAAAAAGCACCTGAGAAAGATCAAAGATTTTAGCACTTCGTTGCGCTTGCCAGCTTTCCAAAGCTACTTGTGGATCTGTTACTTCTGAAAAATCAACCAACTCTACATCATATTCCATTGAGTCGATAACTGATTGATAAGGTACTTCATCTTTTACTTCAACCAGCAACCGCAGAGCATCTGTTTGATTAACGAGTATTTGAAAGGCTTCCTTAAAAGCAGATTGATTTATTTCACCATTGAGCTTAAAAGTGAATGCCATATTGTATAACGGCAAATCTGGATCAAGACGCTGCCCCATCCACATAAGATATTGACTTTGGGTTAAGTTGTATTTAGTCATCATGTCTAATAAAGAAACGTCTAATAACTTGCTTTCAATAAAGCAATTATTTCCAAGCCAATACGTTCGGATTCCGCAAAAGAATGAGCAGACAGCACTTTTGAAATGTAGAGGTGCTTTAAAGTTAAAATATAAGCCTCCGAGATTAGAACTTCACATTCTTGCTTTTTAAATAGTTAACCAAGATCCGTACTGTTGAAAAGTTTTCGATCGTTACGTCCTGCGGCGGTACCTCAAAATCAAATTCATCTGAAATATGATTCACCAGTAACATGATTCCTAAAGAATCAACGAGACCGCTGAGCAATAACTCCTGATCTTGACCTAACTCGTAATCAGCCGATTTTTGCAATAATTCTTGAACAATAAATTGTGTAATATTCTCGACCATGCCTACCTTTCTTCCAACAATTCCATAAGTCGTCTGCGATCAATCTTACCACTACTGGTTCGAGGAAAATCATCTATAAAGAATATTTGCTTAGGCACCGCATACCAGGGCAAACTTGATTTAATATGCTCCAACAACATTGGAACGGTAAGACCCGATCCAGATTTTAGTGTAACGGCAGCATCAATTTGTTCACTGTCTTCCAATACAGCACGGATACACACGCCAGCTTCCGCAACCTGGCTATGAGATAATAATGCTACCTCAATTTCACCCAGTTCAACACGAAAACCTCGTATTTTCACCTGATGATCCTTACGCCCAATAAACTGATATTGACCATTCTCATCCACCTTGACTAGATCCCCTGTTCGATAAAATCGGTCAAAATGGTTTGTTTGATTATCATCTTGCTCAGGAAAAGACGAACGATAATAGAAGGCTTTTTTGTCAAGTTCAGGCCGATTCCAGTATCCCCTCATCATAGTTGGAGAACGAATTAACAACTCACCCAAAAAAGCTAGTTCATTATTTTCATCGAGTACAATACCTTCTGTGTTATCCCAAATTTTACCAAGTGGAATATAATCATCGGTTTCATCGGGGAGTTCTGGCAAATGATAGTAAGTACACTGATTAACTTCAGCGGGCCCATAGACATTGCTGAAACGTGATTGCGGCAAAAGTTGCATAAGCGCTCTTAATTGCTTTGCAGCAAAGGGCTCCCCACCAAACAACACCCAACGTAAAGAACTCAAATCCCTTTCTGACAAAACGCCCCTGAGTAATAATTGAATAAGAATAAAAGGAACCGAATACCATATAGTCATTCGTTCATCATCAATGAGTTGAGCTAAATTAGCGGGAAACTTTGTAAAAACTTCTGGAATGATGACCGTAGTTGCCCCAGCTAACGGACCTGAAAAATAGCCAAATGTAGAAATATCAAAATGTAATGGTGCAGAATTCCCGATTATATCTTCATGCTTTACTTCATAGGTTGCTACAGATAATTTTGCATAACTCAGCCCACTATAGTGCGTATGCATTAAGCCTTTGGGTTCACCCGTTGACCCGGATGTGTACATAATATAGGCCAAATCCTGTTCCATCAGTTGCACTACAGGCGGGAACTCTTTAGGAGCAGTTTCAACATCACTCCACGACTCGGTTCGAACTTTAAACTCATTAGATGCAGATAGACCTATGGCGCAAAACAAGTTGGTTTCTGTAACCAGTTGAGCCACCCTTTCTTGCTTGGAATCTTCTGTAATAAGTACCTGAATCCCACAATCTTTGATAATAAAGCATAATCTGGAAATTGGTGCCTGTGGGTCTAGCGGTACAAAGGCCGCCCCTGCTTTCCATATTCCATAAACCGCAATGGCTGATTCCAGGCTACCATCAAGATAAACACCCACCCGATCCCAGCGTTTAACTCCCTGATTTTGTAAGGTATGTGCTAACGCATTGCTTTTTTTAACCAATTCAGCATAGGTTATCCCTTCCCCATTACAGCGAAAGGCTTCTTTTTCCGGATGCTTATTAGCCGAATGATCAATAATGTGGGCTAAGGTATGATTCTTATCTAAGCCCATGCCTTAAAGCGCCCGCTCAACAAACCAGATTGTTGCTATTATACCAATAACGATAGAACCACCTTTCAACACGAAGTTTAAATACATTTCCTTATTTCGGCTTAAAAAGAACAGTAAGGGCAATAAAATCAAAACGATAGCCAACTGCCCTAACTCCACACCTATGTTAAAAAATAGTACAACATAGACCAGATCAACCATCCTAAAGGGCAACTGTCCCATAACATTTGCAAAACCTAAACCATGGAAAAGTCCAAAAATAATAATTAATAACCAGGTTCGATGGTTAAACTTTGGTACAAGATTATTGATAGCTACCAGAATGATAGATAAGGCAATCATGGATTCAACCAGAGGCGGATAAATTTTAATAAACTCTAAAGCAGCCAAGGTAAGAGTAATAGAATGCGCCACTGTAAACAGGGTTACGATCGTGATGAAATTAAACACAACAGAACGGAAATTCCCTACTGTTTGCCATTGACCTGCTTCTCTTCTAAGCACTGCTGTCAATAAGAGTGCCACCAAAAACAGAATATGATCATAGCCCACTAAAATATGTAAGATCCCCTGCCAGACAAACTCCTTACGTTTTAATAACCGGGGTATATCGTTCAAATCAAGTGTTTGACGATAATTATCTGGACTGAATATTAAAGCGGCACTTTCTGCTTTAAATGTTTCATTTGTTTTATGATTATAATCAACTAACAACAGCCCTCTATGTCTTGGATTATTATCAAAAAACATCGTGTTTTTGAAAACTAATTCATTAGGCATTAATCCGACATCAACCACAAACAAATATTTAGCAAAGCCCTTCTTACCATCACCAAACAAGTCGACAGTTGTGAACTGAATATCAAGTTTTTCACCATTTGCGTAAATGGCATAATTGTCTAAAAGATGTTTTTGAACACTTGTTGCTGTTTGCTTCAAACTATCTAGGGTGTTATCAACGTCAATGGAAAGACCTAAATCATCTCGTAAATTAATAAGATTGAGTTCAAAATGTCCTTCAATGGTTTTTTCTTGTATCTTAATAAATGAATAGTTTTCCCCATTGCTATGGGCCAATGCCAGTTGCCCACCAAGAAACCCCAGTAGAATAATTAGAATTCTTATATATTTCATTATTGAGATTCTACAGCCCTAATAATTTAGCAATAATATTACGTTGAATATCTGAGGTTCCTGCATAGATCACGCCCCCTACTGCATCGCGCAAATCACGCTCAATACCAAATTCACTTAAATATCCGCGAGCCCCATGAACACGAACCGCATCTAGGCTTGATTGAAAAAATGATTCACTAATATTCAAATTAGCCACAGCAGTATCAAGTGCATTGAGATGCTCATTTTGTTTCTGCCACGCCTGTTTATAAAGCAATAAACGTGCAATTTCCAAACGTGATTTCATATCGGCGATTCGATTAGAAACAGACTGATAATTGCCAATTGCCTGGCCAAACTGTTGCCTTTTTTTAGCAAACTGAATGGATTGCTCTAATTGATATTCCATAGCCCCCACATAGCTGGCAAGAATAAAACTACGCTCCCAATCCATGGTTTGATTAAAAATGCTCATCCCTGCACCTTCAGAACCAATACGATTCTCTTCTGGTACGAAACAATTCTCAAGTACCAAGTCTCCCAATGGATTAGTACGTGTCCCCATTTTGTCTCTAGGAATAGTCGTGAAACCTTCTGCTGAACAATCTACCAGAAACAGTGAAATCCCCCATTCCTTTGCTTCTCGGTTTGTACTAGCAAAAATCAGACTTATTCCAGAAATAGTCGCCAGGCCAATAAAACTTTTCCTTCCATTTAGAAGATAGCCTCCATCAACCTTTTGAGCAGTGGTTTTCATGCTTAAGGCATCAGAACCGGCGGATTCTTCACTAATGGCTAGTGAGCAGATAAGTTCACCCGAGCAAATGGCGGGTAAATATTTTTGTTTTTGTTGGGCATCACTAAACATTAATAAAGGCTGCTGAATACTCCATATTTGCTCGTTTAGGGCCAGAGTAAGTCCATTATCGCGACATCCATAGCCGAAAGCCTCCATCGCCAGAACTGAGGTTAGCAAGTCATGACCGTCGCCACCAAACTCAGGGGACATAAAGAGTTTCAAAATTCCGAATTCAGCACATTTCTGCCATTGTTCTGCTGAGAAACACCCTTGTTTATCACGCTCAAGTAAATCGTCATTCAAGGTTTGTGAAAACTGAATGACTTTTTCTTTTAAGGCTAATTGTTCTTTATTCCAGGAAAAATCCATATTTATGCTTTTTTCGCCATAGATAAGCTGTTATCAATAAACTGATAGGGGTTTTTTGGATCTTCCGAAACACATTCCAATTCCAATTCTGTACCGATTTTCAACTCTTTTGCCAAATCTAATAACAGACGCAAGGCTACATCATCTTCTAACGCCCAACCTGTTGAATCAAATACGGTCAATTGTGTTTGAAAATCATTGTACTCTTCGGAACGCTGAACCAATCCAACCAAATCAGTACTTATTTGTATTTCATCCAGCTGCTGGCATTCACCTTCTTTGGTAGCTTGCGGAATATAATCAGGAATCACTTTCGCCTTTTCCAGTAACGCTAGGGGTAATTCAGTTTTACCGGGGAAATCTGCGCCTATGGCATTTATGTGTAAATGAGACTGATAGATTGAAGGAGAAAATACAGGGCCATGTCCCGGTTTTTCAGACGTACATGTACACAAAACATCGACGCTTCCTAGCAATTTAGCTAGATTATTGTTATCCACTATCTGAAAATCAACGTCAATAAAATTAATTTTTTGAGGAAGTTTTTGGGCCGTTTCCATGTGCGTATCAAACAACCAGACTTTCTCAATATCATAGACGCGCGACAAAGCATGGAGTTGAGTCACCGCTTGTGCCCCACACCCAATCAAACCAATGTTAACACTCTGGGGGTTAGCCAATATTTTACTGGCAACGGCTGAAGCTGCTCCGGTACGTAATGCTGTTAAAAAAGTAGCATCCGCCAAACCCAATAAGTGTCCAGTACGGGTATCATAAGTCGATATCGTTGACAAAATAGTAGGTAAATTATTTGTTTGAGGATTATTGGGGTGGTATCCAACTGTCTTTAAAGTAACTTGAGAGTCTTTATGAATGGGCATCCACTCAATTAACCCAAAGTCTGGAGTATAGTAATGAAACCCGTCCCGGCTGATCTGCTTATTTTTATCTGGATTATAATGCTCTAAGGTATTTTTTAGGCCTTTAATCATCTCATCCATTAATTCATCTAAGCCAATAGCTTGAACAATATTACGAATGTCTTTGACAGTTAAAACAAGTGTCCTAGCCT
>Ga0209633_10005095_pt1 | contig 11629 bp, 8 predicted proteins | sample Cruoilmetagenom1_FD_187290 | JGI IMG/M metagenome (GOLD analysis project Ga0209633, IMG submission 187290) | Oil polluted marine microbial communities from Coal Oil Point, Santa Barbara, California, USA - Sample 1 (SPAdes) (version 2) | ecosystem: Environmental > Aquatic > Marine > Oil seeps ... | reverse complement strand
ATCCAACTCTAGCAGAGGTGTTGATGGAAGCATGCAAAAAAGTTTAAATTTTCAAGATTTTATATAAAAATAAAAAAAAATAAAAATTCGACTACGCTTTGGTCAGGGCGATCGAGTCGAATATTTCCCCGTCTGTATATTTTGCTTCTATGGTCATCGTATTCTCGTCTACTTCAACGTAGGTGTAGTGATAGCAGGATTCGGTATACTCAACCCATTCAGCTTCATACACTTCATAGAGCGGGGCTCCAGCGCCGGCTGACACTATGTAGATCGGTCCCTCTTCGCTCACTTCGCCACCATAGATGGGTTTTGACCTCTGGTACGAATGGTCATGGCCGCAGAAGACCACATCCACCCCATACCTGTCAAAAAGCTCGGTGATCGGTTGCACGTCCGTGGCATTTCCATGCTCGGAGCAGCTGTAGGGCGGCCTGTGCAGCACTACTACCTTCCACTGATCATCGGGCACTCTTGAGAGATCCTCCTCAAGCCACCTGTATTGCGCAGAACCGGGGCCGATATCCGCCGGGGATAGCTTGGGGTGTACAGCAGTCAAAAAGGACGTATCTGTGTTGAGAACGACCACATGAACCGGCCCGCAGTCGAAGGAGTACCATTCCTCGTTTCCGGGCATTGCAAAGCGGTTGAAGTAGATCTTGGAGAAGAACTCATGATTGCCTAGAGCGGACATGAATGGAGCTTTTAGCATGAGCTCACTCCCTTCGCTGAAGAACCAGTTCCACTCCCAGGGAAACCATCCAAACAGGACTACATCGCCAGAGAAAAGGGTGAAGTCGATATCCTCCTGAGCGGCCGCGTCAGCCACTTTTCCCCATCTCTCCACTCCGAATTCGCCAAAATCGTTTCTCGAGTCGCCCATCACGATAAATGATGCTTCATCGGATTCAGGAGTTTGGAACGTGTGATCCGAACTCCAGCCACTCTCAGAGCCGCATCGGTAGTGGTAGGTAGTATCCGGTTCCAATTCGTTTAAGTTGACCTCATGGGTGAAGCCGATAAGCCATGAGCTCTTTCCCGTCGCAGACGAAGTATAATCTTCAGTTAGGCCGTATTCGACGATGCTATCGGCTGGCACCGAGGTTTCCCATGAGATAGTCATCGATGTGAGGGGGTCAGAGATAAAACTCAGACGTATATGTTCAGGTTTTGCAGAAATGTCCTGATAGCCGCTAGCCGAGACCAGGGCAGAAAATGGTAGTAATGCTAGAGCGACTACAAAACATACCGAAAGTTTAGCACTTGTCCTCATAAGAGATGATGTGTAATCGATGATTTAAAGCTTTTCCGGTGTCCAGTTTATAGGCTATATAGATTAGGTATGGTATAATTGGATATATGGCGGGCGGAGCATCAGGCGAATATGTGGCAGGAGATGATAGCATGCGTTGTATAGATGTCCTCACCCGTTCCTGATGTATAGATCTAATCCACCTCTCTGATCTGAGAGATGAGCTAATTCTCACCTGTTTGTGCGATAGGGCAAAAAGAGAAACGATAGGGTAAAAAGAGAAAACTAATTATAGGGGAATTGTAATATTACTGGCCCATATGAAGAAAATCGTCTCTAGCCTGGTGGTTCTCCTCTTTTTCACTGGTGGCTTTGCCGCTGTGACCGTAACCGAGGGGGGCCAGGGATTTGAAGGAGTTTCTTGGAAACCGGTCATACCAGAAAGCAGAGCTATACTCGTGGGCTACGATGCCGATAGTATATTGGATGATCTATGTTATCTGGCCGCGCTACCTTATGCAGTTTACGGAAATGGCGATGTTTTGAGATCTTCCCCGCTCCTTTTTTATGCTCCCCCCAACGGTGTTGATGAGTTAAACGACTTCGAAGGATTGGACTACTTTATGAGCGACTACGTAGAGATCAGCGGGGGAAGTCTAGATGAGATAATAATGATAAATATTGGAATCCGGGACAGGACCAGGATAAGGGAGACGTGGAAAGCCAATAGGTACATATCCATAGGAGGAGCGCCTAATCTGATTTCAAGTAGATTGGACGCGCTGGTAGATGTAAAGAGAAAAGATGTGGTGGTACCAATGCCCGGTTCGGAAGAACCATTTTCAGAATCCAAAACAGTTATTGGAACTCTAGAAAGCTACCCATTGAAGTCGTACTCTTTCCATGGAATCAGGGACGTTGGAATCGAGTTCTCCTTCCATGATTTTCCGGTCATGGAGCCCTACAAGTACGTGTCCGCCCTAATGGAATGGGCCGATCCCGGTAAGGACCCAGATCTACAACTCTGGGATCCAGAGCTTGGCATGGTAGAGGCGTCTGAAAAGTGGAACGTGAGAGAGGGCGCATGGGAGTATTGCGAGTCCCAGGTGTATACTTATGGAGATTGGAGGACGTCACTTACCTATATGCCCACTAAGTCTCTGGGAAGCGATAAGGGAGGGGCCACGGAGTACGATCTGGTAGTCAAGCTTTTCCCGGGCGAGGAGATACCTCTCATAGATCTTCCTAAAGGAGTTTCTTCCCTGACAGTTGATCTTGATTCCTCTAAAGGTATAGTTGGTGTGCTCATTGGACCAAACAGAGCCTCGTGGGGCGTAGTTAGAGATTCGGCGACTTTCACCGACCTGGCCCCAGGGCAATACGGTCTGCTGCTGCTCCAGATCAAGGAAATGAACGGTGAGATTCCCTACACGATAAGCTGCTCCTACGAGGGGGTTGAAAGCGATTTGGACGATTTCCTTGCAACTGCCGCAAATGCTGCCATATATGCCTCGATGACAGGATCCTCGCTGCTGTTCTACGATGAAGGCATGGAGCTTAATGGGGACATGATCCTGTTCGATACATTCAGCGATCTACCAGGCATTGCTAAGAAGTACGCCTCTTACGAGGAAATCTATGAGCTAATAAAGTCGATAACGGGCGAGAGCGACATCGTTTTTACCACCACTGATCCCGCTACTTCAATAATGATCAACAGAGCCCTGGTTGAGGCAGAGTATGGGTTTTACGTTGGACCGGCTGCATTTGCAGCTGCTCATCATGGTTCGCCATTGTTGGTCGTCGACGTTCACGAAAAGCTCGATGCTAGCGCAAAGTGGCACACTATCGTATGGAAGGCCGGCTACGAGTCCAGATCCCTGCCGTCTGTCGCGGGCATGACCGCTTCAGGCTTGCTCGTCTACGAATCTCTGGAAGAAATGGGGTTAGACGGCGAGGGCAGGGAGTACCTGCTCACGGTAGCGGATCAGATGGATATAGGGGCCGGTTGGGATAGATCCTTCATCGGCAAGGCTTACCCGGGGAGGATCCAGGGAACCCCAGTTGACTGCTCATATTGGGTCTCCAGGTCTGTGTTTTACCCGGTCGTGATATTCGCAAACCCAGCTCTCAATCCGGACGGAAATCGATTGATCACCGGGAGCCATTCGATAAGAGGCAAAAACGGCAAACTTATGATAACGGATGAGGGCGGGGAGGTCCTGCTCCAGTACCCGATACTTCAGACCTGGGTAAGCTATGAACACGAGTTCAATGAAGTTGGTGAAGATCACTGGGGCTTCAAATACCAGACGAGAACTGGAATAATCCCGGGTGAAACTCCATCCGACAACCCGGTGGATCCAGGCTACTGGCCAGATATGACCGTCGATGAGATCGTGTCCTTCTATACTGAACAACTCGGCTATGGGGCTGCTTACTCCACCGCGTTTGATAAAACAATGGAGAATCTGAACAGGGGAACCATACTCTGGTTCGAGATAATGCATGGGGGCCATATGGAAGATGGCGGCGTGGGCTTCTGGAATCCAAGAACTGGTGAGGCTAACCCATGGAGAGGATGGGAGTCAGGGGGTTCAACGGCAAATCCTGACACAGTCGCCATGAATAAAGAGACGGGTTATGATGATCTGAGGGGAGTAGCGGATGGCGTGATAATAGCCATACTCGAGCAGGAAACTCAGACCTTACACTATGGAGGCAGGGATTTCGACAGAGCTATGGACAACGTCTACTCTACCGGTGTTGTGGCCGGTTCATGCTTGATAGCCAACACATTCCTTCACACCGCCTTAGTAAGACATGGGTCTGCCTTCCAGATCGTAGATCCCTGGGTAACCTCCTGGTACGTGGCACATGCGATGCAGGCATTCGCCAGATTATTGCTCCTGGGCGCTACAATCGGAGAAGCATATGCATCCGCGATATCTGCAGTCGGGATAAGTTATCTCGACGGCGGATGGTGGTGGGACACATCAGAGAACCTGGTCTACTATGGGGATCCAGAGCTCAGAGTATACTCGCCGCTATACAGCTGGGATTTTGTGGGATTGGCGTCTGTCTAATTCTACCTTTTATCTTTATCTGGATACCCCGCAGCTTGCTGCGGTTTGGATGCAGCACCAAAGTATGCACCATCGAGGGTGATGCAGATTATAAAGGGCATTACTGCTTGCAGCGGGGAGCTTCACTTAGAGTCTGTCCAGTCAAATCTTAAATAGTTGCGTTTATTAGTCGCTACTATGAAGAGGGAATTGGAACTGAGTAAGTACCCCAGTATAACCTACCCGAAAATGAGCGTCATCGTTACTTGTGGAGAGAAAAGGGTAAATGGAATAGCGCTTACCTGGCATACATCGATCTCCAGGAAGCCACCACTTTTTGGGATTTCCGTTGCCCAGAAGAGGTGCTCTTATGACATAATCAAAAAGGAAGGAGAGTTTGCCGTCAACTTCATGGAACTCAGTCACTGGAAAGATCTGCATTACATCGGAACCCATAGTGGTAGGGATGTCGATAAATTCGAAGAGACCGGTTTGAAGCTGGAAGATTGCTCCTTCATAAGAACCAAGCGGATTGCCGGGAGCTATGCAGTTCTAGAATGCTCTCTCTATGATGAGTTTGAGCTGGGAGATCACTCACTTTTTGTTGGAGAGGTAAAAAAGGCCCTTATAGAAGAGAACGAATGGGCAGGAAAGGTGGTGGCGAGGCCAATTTATCAACTTGGCAGCTACTCGTACACGACGGTGACCGGTGAAGAGGTCAAGCCTTAATGGCGAGAGAGCTGAAATTGTAAATGTTGAGACAGCTAAAGGCTGAAATGATAAAAAGTGAATTAGATAGCAGTGCGTATCACCAGGGCCACTCGTACTTGAAGCCATAGTCCGGCAGGACATCCAGGGGAAGAGGGCCCAACAGTAGAGCAGGATCTATGATCAATGCGATGCCATCGCCATCTATGCTGAACGTGCTCTGGACGATTATGTCGATCAGCAAGAGCAGTTCCGAAGGGATGGAAGAAAGATCTACGCCGAAGACCCACCCCAGTACCTTAATCAGCATTTTCACTATTATCTCCTCGAAGAGAACGAGGATTACCTCAGGTATCAGGCCCTGGAGGGTGAACGCTGCCGATGCAAAAATTGAAAACGGTAATAGTGAAAAAGAGAACTCCAGGGATTTCAACAATTGGCTGGTCAGAAGGCAAAATGAATCCATATATACGAGCAGGGTTAAAGGGAATATAGTTACAATCAAATCCGATATTATAAGCTCGAAGAATTTGAGTTTCATTCCATAGACAGAGATGATGAAGCTCGGATCGATCTCGCTGACTATGAAAATCCCTTCCTCGAAATCAAAGAGCCAGTTCCCGAGATCGAAGTCGATGGCTATCCCTAAACCCAGAATATGCCACCGTATACTTGGAGTCCAGTCGCTTAATGGCATCTCGATCCTATCGTCGTCCTGCAGTGCAATTTCCTGCGCAACCGCATTCGCAGGCACCATAACCAATCCTGTAACCAGGGCAACTGCAACCAGAGCAAAGTACCTCTTTTTCATCACTTGCCGCATCCTCCCGCTCTGCGGGCTTTCAGGTTTGAGGCAGGAGAAACTCCTACCATCCTTGCTGTAAATATAAGAAGATAGTAGTATAAATAACTTACGAAGATGGAGAGCAAAAATCGTCTCCAGCGCACTCATTTAATCTACCAGTTCCCCCCTCTCCCTTCTAACCCTCACCCCAAAGTTACATACTTTGTATAACAATAAAAAAGGGAGATTGGTGGGATATAACCAATCACCATGGCCATTCGATGTCGATGCCGAGAGCTGGTATGGGATTAAAGGTGCCGAGTATGTGTGCTATATACGGATCTGCGCCGAATGATAATCCTTCCGCATCGATGTTGAACCAGAGCCTGATGTAAATATCGATGAGGATGGATATCAGGGAAATTACTATATTAATAATCATGATAAATGTCTTAACAAATCCGATCAGAGTCTTTACTAGAAGTAATGCGACCGCTACTGCTAAGAATGGATAATAAACCCAAGATGCCGCGAATGCCGCTAGAGCTGCTAGCAATAGTCCTAGCTGGATGAATCCTAAGTTCATAGATATAATAGAGAGTATCAGGCAGACAAGACTGGAGAGTATTAGCGGGTCAACCCCAAAGTACAGGTGATTCTCTTCCAGGGGCAGTCCGATGTAGGCATCGAAGACCAGGTTCCTCCAGAACCCAAATAATGAAGGTATTAGGGATAGTGGCCTTAAAAGGATCATTGGGACCCATGGGATAATAGAATAACCTATTGTAAAATCCTCACCTTCTTCTCCTATCAAATATCCTAGAATAGGACCAAAGGGAAGAATCTTCCAAATAATTCCAGGCCCAAGAAGTCCAATTATGGACTCCAGCAGTGAAAAGAAGTCATATGGAAGGCTAAAAAGAGTTGAAAGCAGGAACCCAAACTTGATCATTTCGATATTCACCGATACTCCCAGACCCCATTTAGCCAGTTCAACTGAAAGCTCTTCTATCAAGACCATTGGAAATAGCCAATATAATATCGCGTTGATTATGGGTGAGAGCAGAAAGATGTTCGGTAAGAAATCGATTGACCACTCCATACCTTCGATGCCTATACCAAGGATCGTCCTACCTTCGAGTAAAGTGAGCGTCAACATTCCAAAACCTATGGCGATGCGGAGTATCCACAGACGCAATACGAGCTGTAAATCTATCCTAAAGTCTCTTAGTGCCCCGATCCCCTCGGTCGTTTCTAAGCCAAATTCGCCAAAACCTTCTGACATGTCGGCATCATTAAATTGGTCCCATCCCTCATCAACCTGAGCCTGCATCACCGGCAAAAAAGCCATGGTCAGCAACGCGGCGCTCATGAGAGCTGCCAATACTCTTGCCTTATTCCCCATGTTTTACTCACCTTGAGTTTATTTACTCAGCGGCATTGGGGGAGTACTTTATAAAGCTTTTTATAAAGTTTGAAAATTGGGAAACTTTCCGAGCATTTTGAAGCACTCCACCCTCTCTGATGCTCAGTATAGCTTCTGTCTGCCTCCACCTCGTTCAACCAGAAATATGATGCCAGTACCGATATACTTACCAGTGCCAATATGCTTAAATTTGATGGGATGGTTGCCATTATGATGGTAGATGAGGACGGACAGAAAGAAGAGCTGAGGATGATAAGGGAATCTCGGCTTTACTATCCCGACTCAAATAAGACAAAAAAATCCGTAGCGAAATCTGCAGAGAATTTCGACTCATTGCTTAAGGAATCCTGGAAAAATCCATCCAAATTTTGGTCCGATGTGGCTAACGAGCTTAGCTGGGATAGGAAATGGGATAAAGTCATGGAGGGCACATTCCCTCACTTCAAATTCTTCGTGAATGGCGTCATGAATCCCTGCTACAACCTGATAGATAGACATCTGGAGGAGGGAGCTGATAATAGATTAGCGCTAATATGGGAAGGGGAGAATGAAGATACGAAATTCTATACATACAAGATGCTCCACGCTGAGGTCTGCAAATTCGCGAACGTTCTGAAACGTCTGGGCCTTAACAAGGGGGATACCGTAGCTATATTCCTGCCCAATCTGGCCGAGGTGGTTATCGCCGTTCTGGCCTGCTACAGATTGGGCATCTTATTCAACACGATCTTCTCCGGTTTTTTCGGCAGGTCCCTCAGGGATAGGTTGATACGCTATGGCCCCAAGGCGATCATAACCGCAGATGGTACATACAGGAGGGGTAGAATAGTAGAACTCAAGTCGAAGGTCGATGAGGCTATAAAAGGGATCGAGACCGTTGAAAAGGTAATAGTCTATAGAAGGATTGGAGATATAGAAATCCCGATGGAAGAGAGAAGAGATCTCTACTGGAGAGATCTTATGAAAAGCGCAAGTAGCGATTGCCCCCCCGAGCCCATGGAGGCGAATGAGCCGGGGATGGTCTTCTACACGAGCGGCACTACGGGTACGCCCAAGGGGATCGTGCATTCAAGCGTCGCCTTCGTGGTAAACAATTACGTATATGCCAGATATCACATGGATCACCATCCAAACGATGTGTTCTGGTGTACAGCGGACATAGGATGGCTCACATCTCACATCTGGGGCATTGTAGGGGCTCTTGTGAACGGCGTTACGACCATATTCTACGAGGGCGCCATCGACCATCCCAAACCCGATAGGTTTTACCGGATCGTGGATAAATACAGGGTGAACAAGATCTTTACCGCTCCTACACTTATCAGAATGTTGATGAGGTACGGGGAGGGGTATATGAAACCCTACGATCTGTCGTGCATAGATGTGGTCACGTTTGTGGGGGAACCCCTAAACCCTGAAGCCTGGCACTGGACCTATGAGGTTCTCGGGAAAAACCAGATATACGTCAACAACACGTGGGGACAAACGGAGACGGCTGGTTGCCCGTTAGCTTCAGCGGCCTGGATAACCCCGATGAAGCCAGGCTCTTGCGGCATTCAATTCCTGGGGGCCGATATGGATGTCGTAGATGAGCGGGGGAATAGCGTACCGGATGGAACCCCTGGAAGACTCGTCATGAGAAGGCCCATTCCCATGTGCGTCAGGACCCTTTGGAATGAGCCGGAGAGGTATATCCAGGAGTACTTTACGCAAGTAAAGGGGTGTTACTACACCTTTGACCAGGCGGTTAGAGACGAAGACGGTCATTTCTGGGTCCTGGGGAGACTGGACGACGTGATAAACGTGGCGGGCCACAGGCTGAGCACCATGGAGATCGAAAGCGCCATAACGGGGTGCGATGGCGTGGCTGAAACGGCGGTTGTCGGGGTGCCCGATCCCATAAAGGGTTTAACGCCTATCGCCTTCGTTACGCTTCAATCTGGCCTGGAACCCTCCGGGGAGCTTGAGAAAAAGATCAAAGAAAGCGTTGCAGATGCTGTAGCGAAAATAGCCGCTCCGTCCAGGATCTACTTCACGGATGTCATGCCGAAAACTCCGAGCGGGAAGATAATGCGGCGCCTTCTTAAGGAGATAATAATCTATGGTAAGGTAAAAGGCGATATCTCAGGGTTGGAGGATCCCACTGTAATAGAGAAGATAAGAGCTCTGGTAAAAAAAGAAGGGGGAACATCCATCTAATCTACCAGTTCCCCCCTCTCCCTTCTAATCCTCACCCCATCGAAATTAGGTAGAAATTAAAAAAAATATGGTCATCGAAATTAGGTAGAAATTAAAAAGAAAAAGAAAGGTTTTGGATGTAGCAAATCACCAGGGCCACTCGATCTCGAAGCCTAGTGGGGGTATTGGGTCCAACTCGATCAGGCCTAAGATTAGCTCTATAGCTAGATTGATGCTGAATGCCATTCCCTCCGCATCTACGCTGAACATAATTGAGAGCGGGAAATCAATGACGTAGGGTAGCCAGAATATCAGGTAGCCGATGTACATCATACTTAATATTGAGACAAAAACACTCACGAGTCCCAATGAATCAAGGTACGCGAATATGGAAGGCGGCAGCGATGAAAGACTCAGCGTAAATTCCTCCCAGGGGATCGAGATTATCAGGATGTTGAGCAAGCCTATCGTTAGTTCCAGAGCTGGTGGCAATAGAGTAATGATGAAATTTGGCACCCTCAGACCAATGAGATCCATGTCTATTCCTAGTAGATATAGGACAAGGCTGAGGTCGACCTCCTCAACTCCTAGAACCAACTCCTCCAGGTCCACGAAATAGTTCCCCAGATCCAGGTTGATGCCTATTCCTAATATACTCCCAATGCCAATGAATAGATTCGGAATCAGGTCGCTCAGCAGTATTTCGATTTTATCTTCCTCTTCTACGGCATCCACTCCAGCCACGTTCGCAGGTACAAACGCTACTGCACCTATGACTGCAACGGCTGCAAGCAAGGCTAGATATTTCTTTTCCATTCTTTATCACCTCCTCCCGCTCTGCGGGCTTTTAGGAGTAACTTATACTACTTCTACATAATAGTATATAAGCGCCCCTATAAATAATCTTCGAATTGCTTTGCTATCTACTTCTTTCTATATTGCTATCTACTTCTTTCTATATTATTCCACAACCGTTATCGAGGTGGAATACCGTGCCGGCTTTTTAAGGAAATTACCGATGGTAAGGTAAAAGGCGATATCTCAGGGTTGGAGGATCCCACTGTAATAGAGAAGATAAGAGCTCTGGTAAAAAAAGAAGGGGGAACATCCATCTAATCTACCAGTTCCCCCCTCTCCCTTCTAATCCTCACCCCATCGAAATTAGGTAGAAATTAAAAAAGGGGGGTTTAGGTAGAGATAGATCACTACTACCACTCGACCTCTAGTTCTATCCCTTCTATCGGGTCTAAAATAACCGTGCCTGCAAGAAGCGATATAGTTGGATTGAAGTTAAATGCCAGCACATCTTCATCTGGGTCTAGGAGGAACATAACTGAAATTGGGAAGTCGATGATTGTAGCTATGAAGCTTCCTATTACCGAACCTATTATCGGGATAATATTGTTCAGTATTAACGGCAGTATGAAAGCTACAGGAAGGAATTCTCCAACCGATAACAAGATGAGGAACGGCATCAGGGAAAGAGCTATCTCAAGCCCTGTAACCTCGAGTGGGCCAAACACCTCAGCGAGTCTGTGAAGAGCTGGAGGGAATATGGTTACGACACTCTCAGACATGATGATGACGGGGAGTATGATATCGAGCTCAAATCCCAAGATAGCAAGGATTAGGCCGATATTTACCTCCTCTACACCAATTTCCAATTCGGCTAGATCTATGAAATAGTTCCCGATATCAAGATTTAGCTCAATACCGAGCAGCTCCTCGATTTCAAAGGTTAGACTTGGAATCCATTTGCTCAACGGTATTTCGAATCTGTCCTCCTCTTCCGGTTCGATCTTCTCTCCAGCCACGTTCGCTGGTACAAACGCTACTGCACCTATGACTGCAACGGCTGCAAGCAAGGCCAGGTATTTCTTTTCCATTTCTTTATCACCTCCTCCCGCTGTGCGGGCTTTTAGGAGCATCCCATATTGCTTCTATCTGCCATATAGGCGCAAGTATAAATAATCTTCGAATAGTTGCATAAATAATCTTTTTGGTATAGATAGTTTTCGAATTATCCCGTTGTATTACAAATTATGTAACGTGACCTCCTCCCCGCCCTAAAGGGCGAGGCTTCCTGAGATTGTCCCGAAATCCGATAGACTCATCTGTAGGACACCATGCTCTCTAACGTATCCGATTACAGTGGGGAGATCCGCATCTCCCACGCTTCGATAGAACTTCCCAGGACTCCAGAAATGGCCCTTTGG
>Ga0209633_10005094_pt1 | contig 11631 bp, 13 predicted proteins | sample Cruoilmetagenom1_FD_187290 | JGI IMG/M metagenome (GOLD analysis project Ga0209633, IMG submission 187290) | Oil polluted marine microbial communities from Coal Oil Point, Santa Barbara, California, USA - Sample 1 (SPAdes) (version 2) | ecosystem: Environmental > Aquatic > Marine > Oil seeps ... | reverse complement strand
CGAAAGAATATATTTTAGATAAAGGAGGGCATATTCTAGTAGCCATGTATAATAACAAACCTGTTGGTGTCTGTGCTTTATTGAAAACAAATAATGATTGCGATTTTGAATTAGCTAAAATGGCTGTTTCTTCTCAAGTTCAGGGCATTGGTATAGGCTGGTTACTTGGCAATGCTATTATTAATAAAGCAAAATCATTACATGCAAAGAAAATATACTTAGAAAGTAATACTATTTTAAAGCCAGCTATAAAATTATATCAAAAACTTGGTTTTGAAAAAGTATCAGGATACCCTACTCCTTATGAAAGATGCAACATACAAATGGTTTTAAAACTAAATTAGTAATCAAGTTTTCTTTATAAAAATATTTTTATTATAATTCTCAGGATATTTACCAGAAATATCTGCATAAAATTCTTGAATAACGGTCATGTCTTTTTCAAAATTTCCCGTAAGATGTATCAAATCACCAATACCAGCTATTTTTTTTGTGTAATCTAAAAACCCCAAAACAACAGGCACTTTAGCATTTAATGCAATATAGTAAAACCCTGTTTTCCATTTTTCTACATATTTCCGTGTTCCTTCTGCTGATAAGAGCAAAATCATTTTATCATGCTTTTCAAATAATTCGACAGAAAAATCGACCATATTATTATGTTTAGATCTATCTATACCAATACCGCCTAACCATCTAAAAAAGAAACCATGCAAACCTTTGGTATAACTATTTTTAATGATAAATCGAATTTTTATTTCTTCTTTCCAATAGACAGCAATGGCAAAAATTAAATCCCAATTTGTGGTATGAGGTGCAGCTATTGTTACACATTTATTTACTTTATATTCTTGTGGATAAACACATTTCCATCCAAAAACAACTAATACAAGACTACCAATAATTTTTTTCATCTAGTAGGTATTATATATTTGCAACAAGGTCTTTTCCATAGTTGCTTTTACTTCTTTTGAACTCACTTTATAATGGTTGTTCATATAACTAAAAATTAGAAATGTTCCTTTTTTAGTTATGATATATCCGCTTAAACAGTGATTGTTAGACAACGTTCCTGTTTTTGCATAAATATAAGGTTTATCCTTGGTTTTATATGATTTTTCTAGTGTACCAGACGCTCCTCCAACAGGAAAATAATTCAATAGTTTTTGAGTAGGAATCTCTAAATACATTTTTTCAAGAAGCTTCACCAAACTTTCTGGTGTAAACAAGTTATATCTAGACAAGCCTGAACCATCAACCCAACGTGGTTGTTGAGGCAAATCTTGTAAATAATGTTCAAGTGAATACTTAATTGCAGCACGTACACTATACATATCAGCCACCTCTTTACCTACTTGCAATAACAATTGCTCAGCGATAAAATTATCGCTTACTGTCAACATTTTCTTATAAATACTATCAGTATTTTGAGTGTAGATATACTTAAAATCTAACTCTTTTTGATTTGGTATAAGCGTTATATTTTTATGTAATTTATCACTTAATAAATTAACGACAAGACTATTAGAAGTTATAAAAGGTACTTCATAATCTTTTTGTCTATTTTTTTGAACATAAAACAAATTCTCTTTCCGTTGTCTTGAAACCAAAACAGAATCTAATCGTGTTATCTGAGTTTTAAAATAATGAGGAGTACTTTCTAGCATTCCATCAGACAAATTGTACTTTACTATATTTCCATAGATGGGAAATAAGCTTTTCTCTGGCATATAAGAATAAGCATAATCGTCCCATGCCCAGCCACTTCCATAAAGAGAATCATCAATATTGGCATCTAACACATAAATATCATCAGGTTCATTTTTTAAAAAGTCTAACACTTTTGTACTTTCAAAACTATATAAAAAAGTAGGATCTGCTGTACCTTTAATAATTAATGAATCGTTGGTTTTATAATATGCTAAACTTTTTATAGAGTCCTTAAAGGTTTTATATGCTGTGTAAAATGTAAATAATTTGGTATTTGAAGCAGGTGTAAAATAGTTAGCTCCGTTATGGTTTAGGATTTCTTTTTTAGTTTTGGGATTGTATAGTACAAAGCCATTAAAATAGGATGATGACTCATTATGTGCTTTCAACTCACGTTTAAATTTATTGGATGTACCACAAGAGCTAAGGGCGAATAATAAAACAAATAATACTATAAAACATCTCATCTATCAAAAGTATAAAATTTTAAAGTTTTGAAATTAATCATTTTTTTACTTCCAACCTGAAAATTATTAAAAAGAATAATTTGAATCAACTTTTAGATACTAATTCTTTGCCAAAAACGTTAAATTTTAAAACGAAACAAAATGAAATTTGAAAAAATTATTTTTTTAGTAGGTATTCTATTTTTAAGTTCTTGCTCAGAATTGCAACAAGTAGTAAATCAGATACCACAAGATGTTATTAGTAATACAGATATAGCTTCAGGGTTAAAACAAGCATTAGATAACGGTATTGACAAACAAGTAAAAAAACTAACTTTAGAAGATGGTTATTTTAAAAATGATTTGGTTAAGATTGGTTTACCTGAAGAGCTCTTAAAAGTTGATAAAGCATTGAGAGATATTGGTTTAGGTAATTTAGCAGATAAAGGCCTAAAAACATTAAATAGAGCAGCTGAAAGTGCTGTTCAAGAAGCAACACCTATTTTTGTTGAAGCTGTAAATGGCATTACCTTTAATGATGCTAAAAATATATTATTAGGGTCTGATCATGCTGCAACTCAATATTTACAAAGCGGGACTTCGAGTGCATTATATACTAAATTTAATCCTATAATTAAGAATTCGTTTACTAAGGTTGGTGCAGATAAAATTTGGTCAACTATTATTCAGAAATACAATACCATTCCATTTGTTAAAAAAGTGAATCCAGATCTAACAGACTATGTAACACAAGAAGCTTTAAAAGGAGTGTATACAATGATTGCTGTTGAAGAAAAAGAAATTAGAACTAAAATTTCTTCAAGAAGTACAGATTTATTGAAAAAAGTTTTTGCAATACAAGATTAAATTGTTAATCGAGAATTCGCATTATCGAAATTCTATTCTATAAAATACTCATCAGAAAACCCTATTAAATACAATTTTTCTTGTGCTCTAGTGAGTGCCGTATACAACCATCTAAAGTAAGAAAGACTTTGACCTTCTGGCAAGTAAGGTTGTTCAATAAAAACTGTTTTCCACTGACCACCTTGCGATTTATGACAAGTTACTGCATAAGAAAACTTAATTTGCAACGCGTTAAAGTATTTATTTTTTTTGATAGCTAATAATCTTTTATAAGATGATTTTTCATCTTCATAATCCTTTGCTACTTCTTGATATAATCTATTAGACTCTTCATAGGTTAGTGAAGGCGTAACACTTGTTAAAGTATCTAATAATACAACCGTATCAAAAGGTTTTTCATCAGGATAGTCTATCATTCTAACAGTTACCTCTGCAAATTTAAATCCGTAGAGATCTTTATAGCCAAAAATTCTTAAAATTTCACAAATATCACCATTGGCAATAAAACCTGCTTTAGAAGTATCATCTAACCAATAATAGTTGTTTTTCACAATCATAATATAATCACCAGCAGCAATTTCATTTTCTTGTCCGCGTATACTCACTCTAATTTGTTGATTGTACTGATTGGCTCTTTTATTTGAACGTACAATAAAAGTAGTATCCTCAACACCAATACTATCATAAGCAACCGTAATAGCATCTTGAATATCGTAACCATCCGTTAAACGGATAATATCAGGAAAATTTAAATCAAATTGAAAACCATCATAAATTCCACTATTTAATAAAAGACGTAATTCAGTTGCATTGGCTAAAATACCAGAATCTTGATGTTGACGCATCACTTCATCTAATTCAAGCTCTATAACTTTTTTATCATAATCATATACTAAGGTGTCTGCTTGTAAAGCAGGACTCAAATCTAACTTTACTGGAGGTAACTGTGCAGTATCACCCACAAAAATCAATTTACAATTTTTACCAGCATAGACATAAGAGAGTAAATCATCTAATAATGAACTTTGATCAAAAAAATTAGTATTTGCCTTACTATCAGGTATCATTGAAGCTTCATCAATAATGAAAAGTGTATTGGTATGTTTATTTTGTTGTAATGCAAAAGAAACACCACCATTTTTTGCTTTACGCGGATGGTAAATTTTCTTATGGATTGTAAAGGCTTTCTTATTAGAATAGTTGGCTATAACTTTGGCTGCTCTACCTGTTGGAGCTAACAAAACCGACTTCATACCAACTTGCCATAAATTATTCACTAACGTGCTCATTGTAGTCGTTTTACCTGTGCCTGCGTAGCCTTTTAGTAAAAACAACAGGTTTTTATCTTTATGAAAAATAAATGACGACAATTGGTCTAATAAAGTATTTTGAAGTTCGGTAGGCACGAACGGAAATTTACTTTTTAAAACTTTATAAAACTCTAAAGGGTCAGTAATCATTGGCTTCATTGATAAAAAACCAAAGGTACAAATTGATTTATCACTAAAGGTTTTTAACTTTAAAAAATTTTTGTAGATTTGCTGTATAACCATCACTAAACAAATTAATTTATAAGATGTATACTTTTCTAATTATCATTGCAGCAATTATAATAGTTAGCTTGCTTGCTTATTTAATTGTAAATAAAATTCCAAAAGGTGCAAGACCTGTAATATCCATTTTACTATGGTTGCTTATTGGCTTTCTCGGATACAGTATTTTTCAATCTATAATGGGGCCCATAAAATTTAATAAAGCTAAGACTTCTAGGTACGGAAAAGTAATTAAGAATTTAAAAATGATACGTGATGCTGAAGTTGCTCATAAAGAAGTTACGGGTAAGTTCACAAAAAACAAACAAGGTCTGATCAAATTCTTAGATACTGCAAAATTTGCAATAACTGAAGTGAAAAATATAGTTGTTGATGAAGATAAAGGTGGTGGTATTGTTATACAAGTTGAAAAAAGAATTGTAGATACCATTGGCTTTAAAGATGTAAGAGCTAGTTTTGCTGGTAGAGATTATAAAAGCATGTTTAATGTACCAGGTACAGATGCCGAATTTTCTTTAGAAACAGGTTTCGTTGAAAAACTTGAAGGTATTAAAGCTTCAGTATTTGAAGTCAAAGTTGACAAAGAAGTAGTTTTAAAAGGCTTAAACAAAGACTTAATCCGTCAAGAAAAAGAATCTCTTGGAGGTTCTGAGGTGAAAGGCGAATTTATTTCTGTTGGGTCTTTAGAAGATGTTAAAGTAAGTGGTAACTGGCCACCTTCATATGATACAGCCGAAGAAAAAGATAAGGACAAATAATTTAGATGTAAAACATCTAAAGAACAATCATTTATCCATCCAATTCAGTTTGGATGGATTTTCTTTTTGTATATTAAATAAAGAGAATTCTACTTTTATTGCTCTTTATGATTATCAGTTTAAAGAAGTCAATAATTCTCCTCAAAAATTGATAGAAAACATTTCTTCAATTTTTAAGAATGAAGAATTGCTTCAACAAAAGTACGCATCGGTTAATGTAGCACACATCAATGATTTATATAACTTAGTACCTAAACCGCTCTTTGATGAAAATAAGTTAAATGCTTATGTAAGCTATAATAACAAGGTTTATCCTCAAGATTATTTAGTTTTTGATGAAATTATAAATCAAGACATTATTTCAGTTTTCATCCCTTATGTAAACATCAATAACTTTCTATTAGACAAGTTTAATGGTTTTGATTTTATGCACAATTCTAAAATTTTAATTGAGAGCCTTTTATCTATTTACAAATACAGTGTAACACCTCACGTATTTGTACATATTGACAATCATCATTTTGAATTGATTGTTATTAAAAATAAAAAATTTCAATTGTATAACACTTTTAAATTTTCTACCAAAGAAGATTTTATTTATTATGTGTTATTTACTGCTGAGCAACTAAAATTAAATCCAGAAAAATTTGAGTTGGTAATGTTGGGTAATGTCCAAAAAGATGATGATTTATATAGCATCGCCTATAAATACATAAGAAATGTAAGCTTATTAGAGAACAGATCTAAATATAGTTTTGATAAAGCTTTTACTGAAACTGACAAACGGACTTACTACGCTATTTTAAATCAATATTAATGCGAATTATTTCTGGAAAACACAAAGGAAAACGTATTAGTGCTCCAAAAAAATTACCTGCTAGACCTACAACTGATTTTGCAAAAGAAGCCTTATTTAATATTTTAAATAACAATTATTACTTTGAAGAGTTGTCAGTTCTAGACCTATTTGCTGGTATTGGTAGCATCAGTTTTGAATTTGCTTCTAGAGGAGCTAAAGAAGTGATTAGCGTTGACCAACACTACAATTCTATAAAATTTATTAAGCAAACTTCTGATGCATTAGAATTGAGTATCAAAACTATAAAAAGTGATGTTTTTCCTTATTTAAATAAAGTAAAAAAACAACATGATATTATTTTTGCTGACCCTCCTTATGCATTTAGCAAAGAACAATTAGAAAAAATTACAACACTTATTTTTAAAAATGAATTGTTACTAAATGACGGGTTATTAATCATTGAACACACCCAGCATACTGACATGTCAGATGTACTTAATTATAGCTACTCAAAAAGATACGGAAGTAGTATGTTTAGTTTTTTTTGTCACAAAGTCTCAGAATAAATCATTACTGAATCCAATCTTTAAAATCGCGTACTCTTTCTCTACTCACAATAATTTCTTGAGATTTATAAGAGTTTAGTTTTATTTGCAACCTTGAATTTGTGTATGATATAATATCTTTTATGGCATTTATATTGACATAAAATTTACGGCTAGTTCTAAAAAAAATTTGTGGTGCAAGTTCTGGTTCTAATTGTTCTAAAGTTAAATCTATTGGATAATCTCTACCTTCGGTAGTATGTATATATGTGCCTTTATTTTCACTATAAAAGCATTCTATAGCTTCAATAGGTATCATTTTTAAATGTTGCCCTACTTTTACTGTAAATCGTTTTTTATAATCTCGCTCTATCGGATTTACCAATAATTTTTTAATATCGTCAAAATCAATAGAAATATTTTTATTTTCTGTAATTCGTTCGTTATACTTATGTATTGCATTTTCTAAATCTTCATTATCAATAGGTTTTAGTAAATAGTCAATACTATTTAATTTAAAGGCTTGTAAAGCATACTCATCATAAGCGGTAGTAAAAATAATAGCACTTTTAATCTCAATACTTTCAAAAATTTCAAAAGACAAACCGTCAGACAATTGAATGTCTAAAAAAATTAAATCAGGATGTTGATTCGCACTAAACCATTCAATAGATTCTTCAACGGAATGCAACATTGTCTTTGCTTCTATATCTAAGTTTTGCAACATTCTATTAAGTCTTCTTGCTGCGGGCTTTTCGTCTTCTATGATAATTATATTCATGGTTTATTTTAAATGTTGAATTCAAATTTGTGATTCTATAAAAATGTGTACAGATAGTTTATCAAACTGGATACTATAAACCTGAGTCGATTATTACTTCCATTGTTGTTTATCTTCATCCATAAACTCTTTAATTTTATGCTCTTCCCAATCTTTACCGAAAAATATATTTTGTCCAAAAACTCCCATAGCATGGAAAAAAATTCCTATTCCCCAAAAAAACCAAATTGCAAAAGTTCCAAAATCCCAAAAAGCATCTAAAAAAGTTTCACCACCAATAATATTTCTTATTATTTTACTGACACTCAAAAACATACAGACAACAAAATAAACTGCAAAATGCCAATAAAATCCTTTTATTTTCTCTACTTTTTTCTTCGCTCTTAAATAGCGTTCTTCTTCACTATAATTTTCCATAACTATTCCCATTGATTTGTATCATTTAATTGATCTTCTTTAATAAACTGATTTAGCTTTTCTTTTTCCCAACGTTTTATAAATGATAAATTTGGGCCAAAAACAACAATGGCATGTATTGCCAGACCTAAGCCCCATCCTAAAGGCGTAATAAAGGAACCTAAATTCCAAAAATTTCTTTTCACGTTATATCCATTATAAATAAGGATTAACAGCACTATATTCACAATAATATAAACACTTAAATGTATATAAAATGCTTTTAATTTATTTACCTGCTCTTTAGCTATTAAATAGCGTTCTTCTTTATTATAATCTTCCATAATATTCTTAGTTAAAATTATTCCCATTTATTGCTTTCATTACTATCTTGTTCCATAAACTCCTTCATTTTTTTATCTTCCCAAGATTTTCCAAAATATTTATCCTTACCAAAGACTTCATAGGCTTGAAAAGCCAAACCTACTGCCCAGCCAAACATTGGAAACCAAAACCATTGAAAGCCTGAATAGGTTTTTATATTGATAAAGATCAAAAAAGGTATTACAATTACATAAGCAACTAAACTACTATAAAAATCTTTTAATTTTTCTACTCTTTTTTTAGCTCTAATATAATTTGAATTGACTCTATTTGATGATTGTGTTCTCATAACTGATGATTGTTTTGTTAACATTGGCAATTGCACTATAAATGCCGATGGTGTTTTGTTAATATTTACTTTACGTTGGGTTAGCAAACTATAGCGTTGTTGTATATTTACTAAGCCTACTCCACTTCCCTTTTTTAGCACTTTCTTAACTTGTAGATTATTCTCTACAATTAAATTATCTCCACTTTCATAAATTTTAATTCTTAAAGGGTTAGAAGTATTTACAATATTGTGTTTGACTGCATTTTCTAATAGCAACTGCAAGGATAAGGGTACAACTTTAGCCTCTGAATTTGTTGCCTTCTCAGGTATTTCAAAAATAATACTATCTTCAAAACGCATTTTTAGTAGCCTGATATAAGTTTTGGCAAATTTTAATTCTTCATCTACCGATACCAATTCCTTATTTTTTTGTTCTAATACATAACGATACACTTTAGATAGCGAAGTTGTAAATTTCTGAGCTGCTTCAGTATTCTCATCTATCAAACTGGTCAATACATTTAAGCTATTGAATAAAAAATGAGGATCTAATTGATTTTTCAATGCATCAAACTGAGCAGATGCTGTCCCTGCAATAATTTTTTGTTCAGTAACTTTTTTCTTTTGCAATTCACGATATAAAAAAATGGCATGAAAAAGAACCGACATAGCAATGGTAATTAAAAGCGATGTCAAATAATACGCACCATTATTGAATTCTTTTGCATAAAACTCATTAAAAGTTAAACCGTCAATACCTATTCTTTGAAACATGCGTAACAAAAAAATACTTATCATGGTTATAGTAATACCTCCAAAAGCTCCAATTAATATCCTATAATTCGCATACTTTTTCCATTCTATTTTATTCAAATAATCAAAAAAGTACATATTAACAGCTGTCAATGCAATTGAATAATATTGAAAATACCCAAATACTATTAATGCATTTTGATTCAATTCAAAAGTGCCTCCAGAAAATAAATTAAAAGCTAAGTTTATAACAAACAACACAACGCCTACAATAAAACCTATACCTAGTATTCTTTTTAAATCTGACATTCTATATTTTAATTTATTTCTTGTTAAAGAGCCTATTTTTTGTTTTCCTAAATGATACTATCCGCAAAAGCGAAACTTAGAATTTAAGTGTTAAATCTAACGATTTATTTTCAACTGTAAATTTTGCAATATCAAATGTTGGCGGCCCCATTAATGCAGGATTATTAGAGATACCATAATCTTCTAAAGGCATGTGGTTTTCCGTAAAATCCATTCTACCATTTTCATTGGCATCATGAAAACAAGTTACAGCATATACACCAACTTGTATATTCTCAAATGTTACTTGACATTTCCCTTCTACTATTTTAACCATTTTAGTCATAAATGGTTTTTTACCAAAGGTCTCTTTAGTATGCAAACCAAATTGTACAATGCCTTTATCACTGGTTGCATTGGGTACATTTACGGTAATAGTAATACCGTCTATAACATCCTTATTCATTTCTGTTGACGTTTGTGCTTCTGCTACTAAGGTAATTAAATACACTATAGTCATGGTTACAATTCTGATCATAATTTTTTAGATTTTAAATTAAACTTATTATTTATACTTCAAAAGTCTACAAAAAGGAAGATGTATAAAATTTATGTTTACTGAATTGTCATTTTTTACGGATGAGTTGTTCTATCTCTTACCCTTTGGGGATAAAACAAGTAAAAACATTCCATTTCTATAGCAGAACTAAATAAAGGTGCTGACTTAAAAAATGTTACAGGATTAATCTATTTAAATGGAGATCAAAACTTTGATGGTAAACAGCTTATTCAAAAAATATTTTTTACACTCAACAAATAATTATATATTTATAAGCAAATCAACACCTTAAACACAAAATTATGAAAAAATTAGTAGCAGAATTTATTGGAACCTTATGGTTAGTATTGGGCGGATGTGGTAGTGCCGTTTTAGCAGCAGCATTTCCTGAATTAGGAATCGGCTTTGCTGGCGTTGCCTTAGCATTTGGATTAACAGTTGTTACCATGGCTTATGCCATCGGCCACATCTCAGGGTGTCATTTAAACCCCGCTGTTTCTATTGGCCTTTGGGTAGGCGGTCGTTTTGACAAAAAAGATTTACTCCCTTATATTGCTGCTCAAGTTTTAGGAGGTATAGCTGGAGCTGGAATATTATATGTTATTGCTACAGGAAAAGCAGGATTCGAAATTGGCGGGTTTGCAGCAAATGGATTTGGAGAACATTCTCCTGGAGGCTATGGTATGACAGCAGCATTAGTTACTGAAATCGTTATGACTTTTATGTTTTTAATCATTATTTTAGGAGCTACACATTCAAAAGCACCTCAAGGATTTGCTGGATTAGCAATTGGTCTAGGTTTAACTTTAATTCATTTAATAAGTATACCCGTAACAAACACCTCAGTAAACCCAGCAAGAAGTACAAGTCAAGCCATATTTGCAGGTGACTGGGCATTAGGTCAATTGTGGTTATTCTGGCTTGCACCAATTGTAGGTGCCATATTAGCTGGTGTTGTTTACAAATATATTTCACCTGAAAATGAATAAAAAGAGCTAATTAAAACAGACATTATAATTGTTTTGTACAATTAATACTTTTAAAACCTGAATACTATCTTAACTGTAAAAGTCTTAGATGATATTCAGATTTTTGAATTAGATATAGTTGCGTGATATACAAAATTTTTCTTTCATGTACTTTTAGCTAAAGATGCTTTCTTCTATGAAAGGGAGAATTATTTTGGCGGTAAGTAAATCATTTACTATTCATAAAAATATATTTATGAGAAAATTCTTAATTTATCTTCTTGCTTTTTCATTCGTAGTATCTTTAAATTCTCAGACTATTCAGATTGATATTGATTGGGAAAATTCGATTCGCCAAATTCCTAATAACTCCTATGGAGTTAATAGCCCTGCTAATTTTATCCCTTCCTATTCTGAGGATGCAATATTTATGAAAAATCTAGAGCTTATTGCTCAAAAAAAAGGATTGGTTAGATTGCACGGTTGGGGAATGCTTGATAGTAATAGCCCTGAAACTTGGCTAAACAATGGCGTTTGGAATGCTGTAAAAATA